>Ga0065711_1029018_pt1 | contig 38017 bp, 28 predicted proteins | sample Hoacrofraction12_FD_59098 | JGI IMG/M metagenome (GOLD analysis project Ga0065711, IMG submission 59098) | Hoatzin crop microbial communities from Cojedes, Venezuela - Epithelial fraction 12 v2 (version 2) | ecosystem: Host-associated > Birds > Digestive system > Esophagus > Crop | place...
TTTTGCCGCCTCGCCGCTGCGGTTTTGCCACCGGAGAAAGGGTCCCTCGGCGCGAGCCTCTGCTCCAGAACCCTTCACCTTCAGTAGCTTCGCCGAAATGGCGAATAATTTGTTACAGGAGGCTTAAGGACTTGTTTACATTCCTGCGTTACAGATACCAGATTTTTGTACAGTGGGCACACAGTCAGGTCTAGACTTGTTTCAGGGCTTTAGTTCATTGTTGTCTTGCCATTTTCTTTATGGAAGCTATTAAAATCCTACCCAAGTGATACTGCCAGCCACCCTGTTGTGCAGGCCCTCTGACATTTCATTTTCTTTCTGCCATGTTGAAGCACCATTCAGTCATGAGTCCTGTATTTGGTTTTGCTGGTGTTAGGGTTTGGACATCTTTCTTTTCTACTCATCACCTTACCTTAGCTGTCTGCATGATAAATATTATGCACATTATGTGATGTAAAACTGGCTTTAAATGCGTACAATTCTAAGCCTTAAATGCATACAATCGTAAGCCAACACATTTCAAGGACACTTGTTCTCAAGAGTTCAGCCATGTGCCAGCCAGCTTGCTTTTCTTCTGATTCCTATTGAAATGTGCAACATGGAGTGTATTTAATTAGCTAGATGATACCACAGGAGAGTGTTAGAAAATGTCTGGACCCTCACAAAATTGCTCCAAATGAGCCTCCCCTGACCACCCATTGTCCACACATATTCCAATCCTACAAAATGGGGAACCAGGAAAGAAGTATCATTATCATCACTGATGCCACATAACACATAAACCAGCCTCAACACAAATCTTATGCTTCTTGGTAATGAAGGTGAAGTGTAAGCTATGAAAAAAAAAAATGAAAAGAAAGCAATTAGCAGAAAATCAAGTACTGTATGGTTGTGCAGGAGACAGTTGAAAAGCCAAGTGAACAATCCAGAGTCATCAGAAAATACTGGGGTAATCAGTCCAGAAATGTGGCCAGTACTAAAGTGATATATAAAGACAGGACCCTCAATGAGGACGCTCCTTCTTAGAAATTAGAGAAAGACAAAATGACAACATAATTTATGTCCAACAGGAAAATAATTGTAGAAAGTCTACATTTTGAAAAGTGTGTGGTATTTTTTAGAAGAAATTGTCAGCTGAAACTCTTTAGTTTTCATTCAGTCAAGGCATTTTTAAACTTTTTTTTTTTTACTCGCCAAGTATGTAACTTTTAATATAAATGTCCTCATAAAAATATCTAAGGCATTGTGCTGGTTTTGGCTGGGATAGAGTTAATTGTCTTGTAGTAGCTAGTATGGGGCTATGTTTTGGATTTGTGACCCAAGGACTGTTGATAATACAGAGATGTTTTCATTCTTGCTGAGCAGTACTTACACAGATTCAAGGAGTTTTCTGCTTCTCATCCCACCCCACCAGCGAGTAGGCTGGGGGTGCACAAGAATTTGGGAGGGGACACAGCTGGGACAGCTGACCCCAACTGACCAAAGGGATATTCCATACCATGACGTCATGCTCAGCATACAAAGCTGGGGGAAGAAGAAGAAAGCAGGGGACACTGGAATGACGGTATTTGTCTTCTCAAGTAACAATTACACGTGATGGACCCCTGCTTTCCTGGAGATGGCTGAACACCTGCTTCCCGATGGGAAGTAGTGAATGAATTCCTTGTTTTGCTTTGCTTGTGTGTGCAGGTTTTGATTTACTTATTATTTATTTAACTGTCTTTATCTCAATCCACAAGTTTTCTCACTCTTACCCTTCTGATTCTCTCCCCCATCCCATTGGGAGGGAGTGGCTGTGTGGTGCTTAGTTGCCAGCTGGGGTTAAACCACAAGTATGATAATGGCTTTAGCTCCATTTGAAATCTGCTCCAGGTACCTAAATAACTTTAAAAAAAACCTGTCCCAATGTGACTTACCTAAGATTATATGGAAAAGAAACAGCAACAGAGCTTAGAAATAAAAAAAAATTTGCCCTGATCCCCTGACTAGCAGTTTAGCTACCAGTCTCATCTTCCTCTTTAGAAATATGATTTAGAAGAGGAAGAATATTTCACTTGCTTGCTATAGGATGAAATCTGATTTGCCAGTGTTATGGCCTTTACACATAAATTTGCTAATCAATGCACCAGACACGATACACACACACAAACACAGTCTCACAAATTATACAGAAACATAATATGATTTAAAAGTTTATAAAAGATATTATCCTGTAAATGTCACTCACTGCCAAGGGAAAATTAACCTTCAGGCAGTAAACACTTGTGAAGAAAAGTTCTGTGACAGGTGAAAGAACAGAGAAGTAGCTGTCTCTTTAGTCCAAATCTCCTAATAATTATTTCTCTGTCTCTCGCACTGAGTTCCCAAGTTGGCTTTTATAATCTCAGGCAGAGCACAAACAGTGCAATGGTAAACTAAGACACCCAGTCACTTCCACCCAATTAGACCTGATTTATTCCTTTCTGAAAGGCAAACTACAACATTCTCAGTTTTGGAGGCTGATGTATATTGACTCTGTTGCAGTAGTTGACCCATTTATACTGTCTTAAGAGTGTCTCACGAAAATATCAGTGTTAGTCCTATCGGAGTTTGCTTAAAGAGTCAGAAATCATCTGAGCTCTTGTTTTCCCAAAAGTGGAATCATTTACCCAGTGTGCAGTACGCCAGTATAAACACAGAGCAGAAGTATTGTCCTTATTGCATATTTGCACAGATAAGGGTACTACGTAACAATTCCACAAAGCTAGCACACCACTTAGCAGTCACAAGGACTATACACTCTTACAAAACCAAAGAAATTATTCGTTACATTCTGATTGGTTCATCATGTTATACCCTCATCTTATAGGTATAATCTTTATTTAACTATCCATGCTCTCAGGCTGGAGGGGATTCAGTCTTATTGGTTCTGAATTGAGTCGGTGGTCGCGATCTCCCCCTGCTGCCTCTACCTTTTTCCCAGTTACCTTAGCTTTTTGTTAACTTCATGCTTCTTCAGATATCATCCAGCTTTCAGCACCTTCTGGCAGGATGTTCCCCTTTTATCAGTCTCTTAGCTCCTCTTCAAGGGCATAGTCATTAGTGAGGAGTACATTGTCTGTACCAAGCAGTCAGGCCTAAATTAAACAATGTCACTATGACCTAAGGCTTTCTGCCCGATATCACTCTCTCTGTTAGTATTGTTTTGCATTGTTTGGTACTCATTTGCAGAGAGAAAAAATTTTTAATAAACCTTGGTTAAATGTGCCCTTGGCATGTGCCTTTTTTTCTACTTTCTTCTCACCTGATGGCCATTTAAGAAGACGCTTTAACATTGCCAACTCTTACTTCTTATTCCTAGACTGGACTCTAGATGCCACCAAACATGTGCTTTGTCTTTCAGCATGCATCGATATCTTCATGGCATGTAATGAATAATACCCCTTAAGCTGCTTACTAGCAACAAGGCCATTTCCATGCCACCTGTTAAAGGATCCTGTCCTCAGAGGAATACACGGAAAAAGAAGAAATGGTTCAGACTGGATATAAGGAAAAAGCTTTACATCGTAAGGACCATCAAATATCAGAAAATTGCCCAGACAAGCTGTGCTGTTGCCCACCCTTGGAGATTTTCAAGACCAGACTGAATAAAGTTCTGAAAACATGGTCTGTCCTCATAGTTGACCATGCTTTGTGTTGGAGGTGGACTAGGTGTTTTCCTGAAGTCTCTTCCAAGCTGAATTTTCCTATGATATTGCAAATGAGGGTCACTAAGGCTAGGGCACTAACCTCAGAGCTGTTTTTATTGCCTCTGCCTGTGTTCCATGAGGATAAAGCATTCCCTTCACCTACACTTCTTGATTATTTTGAGGCAAGCTCAATGGGAAATCTCTATGTATTTTCTGTGGACGCTGATGCACACGATAATTCACTAGTACCTTTGTATGAGTGTATATTTTTTCATTGCCCATGTCAAGATAAAAGTCATATTGGAAAAATCTAGGATGAGGCAAGACATCAAGACAGAGTGTGATGAAAGAGGGGAAGTATCATTGAAGTGCTGACTGGAAGAAAGAGGTCTCAGATAAATTCTTATCTCTACCATAGCCCTCAAGCATGATACCAGTACAGAAGCTTCTAAATGTCTCTACATTTTGTATAGCCACCTGTAAAGTAGAAACAAAACATCGTTTCTTTCAGATTTACACATTGAGACTTTTCATACAGGCTGTCTTTCTCTACTTGTTTCTGCAGGATGTAACACATTAAAGTCTGCTCCAGTCCTGTCTGAACACTCCAGATACTGCTGTAATACCCAGAGACAGGAACCAGGGGTAGGAAGAGGTGTTTGGCTCATATTAATAGAAAAAATAAAAGTGTTAATGTGACCCATCAGTCTTTTCTTGTTATATTACCATATTTCTGATGAAGAAGAGTTTAGAAAATCAAAATAGCAGTACCAGTTTGCTAGCTGTTAATTGTGTTTAGATGCTACAGTTATGAGTGCTACAGAACAAAGACAGAAGGGTAAACATATCATAGAATCATAGGTTGTAAAAGGCCTCTAAGGTCATCAGGTGCAACCATCCACCCAAAACCACCATGCCTACTAAACCATATCCTCAAGTGCCACATCTACACGTTTTTTAAACACTTCCAGGGATGGAGACTCAACCACCGCCCTGGCAGCCTATTCCAATATCTAACCACTCTTTCAGGAAAGAAATTTTTCCTAATATCCAATCTAAACCTCCCCTGATGCAACTTGAGGCCATTGCCTCTCATCCTGTTGCTAGTTACCTGGGAGAAGAGACCAACACCTGCCTCACTACAACCTCCTTTCAGGTAGTTGTAGAGAGTGATAACGTGCCCCCTCAGCCTCTGCTTCTCTAGACTAAACAGCCCCAGCTCCCTCAGTCGCTTCTCGTAAGACTTGTTCTCTAAACTGTTCACAGCTTTGTTGCTCTTCTCTGGACACACTCCAGCAACTCATAGTCCTGCTTGTAGTGAGGGGCCAAAAACTGAACACAGTACTCCAGGTGCAGCCTCACCAGTGTTGAGTACAGGGACACGATCACTTCCCTACTCCTGCTGGCCACACTGTTCCTGATACAAGCCTGGATGCCATTGGCCTGCTTGGCCACCTGGGCACACTGCTGGTTCATGTTCAGCCGACTGTCAACAAACACCGCAAGATCCTTTGCCTTTGGGCAACTTTCCAGCCACTCTTCCCCAAGCCTGTAGCGTTGCATGGGATTGTTGTGCCCAAGCACAGGACCCAGCATTTGGCCTTGTTAAACCTCATACAGTTGGCCTTGGCCCACTAATCCCGTTTGTCCAGATCCTTCTGCAGAGCCTTCCTACTCTCAAGCAGATCAACACTCCCACCCAACCTGGTGTCATCTGCAGACTTACTGAGGGAGCACTCAATCCCCTCATCCAGATCATTGATAAAGATGTTAAACAAGACCAGACCCAAAACTGCGCCCTGGGGAACACCACTTGTGACTGACCGCCAGATGGATTTAACTCCATTCACTGCCACTCTCTGGGCTTGGCCATCCAGCCAGTTCTTTATCCAGTGTAGAGTACACCTAACCAAACAATGGGGAGCTAATTTCTCCAGGACGATGATGTGGGCAACACTGTCAAAGGCCTTACAAAATTCCAGGTAGACAACATCTACAACCTTTGCCTCATCCAATAGGCAGGTCACCTGGTCATAGAAGGAGATCAGGTTGGTCAAGCAGGACCTGCCTTTCATGAGCCCGTGCTGGCTGGGCCTGATCCCCTGGTTGACCTTTACATGCCCGGTGAGCACACTCAGGATGAACTGCTCCATAATCTTGCCTGGCTCCGAGGTCAGGCTGACAGGCCTGTAGTTCCCAGGATCCTCCTTCTGCTCCTTCTTGTAGATGGGTGTTACACTGTCGATCATTGGTGATGGGTAGGCAGAAGATAAGATGGCCTACATCAGCCTATTCCTATCATCTATGAATAACTAGGTTGATTGCTTCTCTCAAAATATTCTTTAAAATTCAACAAAGCCTTTGTTTTTCTATTTGATCAAGTAAGTACATATCCTGGCATTAACATAAATTTATGTTAATCCCAGATTAGGTAACACTGTCACTTCATGGTGGTATTCCAGAATTGTACAAAAAAACCTGTGTATATTTCAGTATTTTCTATCACTATCTTGCTGCAGTTTTTCACAGTGAATAGAAGAATAGCACTGATCTTCCCTGTTGAGGCTTGGAAATGGAAATAGGTCACAGAGCTTTGTGACCTGGAGTTAACATTAATTATCATTAGAATCAGAGAAGTTCACTGACAGGAAAAGGGATGCTGTGATGTAATTCCAGAACCAGCACCTTTCTTAGATCTTTTTAGACACCTTCAACAAATTTTCTCCTGGCTCAGAATCTCTCTACTGCATCCTTTTAGCACTTCACTTTGTATCATCCATCAAAATATAGATGATACCTCTTTCTTCCCCATTGCTTCCCTCTGGATGACACTGCTTTTCTCTTTCTCCATGGACTAAGAATCCTAGGAATTTCTACTGGGTTTTCACTGTCAAAGAAAAATCTTTAGCAGCCATTTGGGCATAAGTGGAAACCCCTCACTTACCTTTAATGGTCACGCTACAGAACATTACTCTTCCTTTCCTGAAGTCCGTAGCACAGAATGTTATTCAGCACTAATTTGTATTCTCCTTAAAAGAAGTTTTCTTCCCACCTTTCCTAATCACTGCATTGTTATCTAAGAATGTCTAATACTTTATAATAGTACTGCATAACAGGGACACAGGCCCTAACCAGACATCTTTCAAACTGTTGTTTGCAAGAATCATAGAATCATAGAAAGCTTTGGGTTAGAAGGGACCTTTAGAGGTCATCTAGCCCAAACCACCCTGCACTGAGCAGGGACATCTTTAACTAGAATGGCTTCCTCAGAACCCCATCCAACCTGACCTTGAATGTTTCCAGGGATGCGGTCACCCATTTCAGTGTTTCACCACCCTCATGGTAAAAAATTGAGAAAAGACCTCTAAGATCATCAAGTCCAACTGTCAACCCAACACCACCATGCCTACTAAACCATATCTTGACATGCCATACCCCAAAGTGCCACCACTCTCTTGGCTCAGCTATCAAGCCAGTTTTTTACCCAGCAAGGAGTACATCCATCGAAACCACAAGCAGCGAGTTTCTCCAGGAGGATGCTGTGGGGAACAGTGTCAAAGGCCTTACTAAAGCCCAGGTAGACAACATCCGCAGCCTTTGCCTCATCCACTACATGGATCACCTGGTCATAGAAGGAGATCAGGTTGGCCAAGCTGGACCTGCCTTTCATGAACCCCTGCTGTCTGGGCCTGATACCCTGGTTCTCCTGCACATGCCTGGTGAGCGCTCTCAAGATGAACCACTCTGTAATCTTCCCTGGCACTGAGGTCAGGCTGAAAGGCCTGTAGTTTCCCAGATCCTCCTTCCAGCCATTCTTGTAGATGGGCATCACACTGACAAGTCTCCAGCCAGCTGGGACCTTCCCTGTTAACCAGGACTGCTGATAAATGATGGAGAGTGGCTTGACCAGCTCCTCTGCCAGCTCCCTCAGTACTCTATGGACTGAGAGCAGCCCTGTGGTGAAGGACTTGGGGGTACTGATGGATGAAAAATTGGACATGAGCCAGCAATATATGCTCGCAGCCCGGAAAGCCAGTTGTATCCTTGGCTGCACAGAAAGAAACATGGCCATCAGGTCAAGGGGGGTGTTTCTACCCCCCTGTGATTAGTGTGCTTGACCCCTTGACCAGTGGCGGTGGTTTGGTGCAGGCTCCAAAGGAGGTAAAGGCCTGAGCCATATCCAGGCCAAGAACTCCTATAGTTTCAATCTGTTCTCTGGAAATCCACAAAGGAGCAGAGTGACACAGTAAGCATCAGTGCATATGAGCTTGCAACACTTGACCATGTGATTAAGTCATGAATAGCAGGTGGTTTCTCCAAGATACATTTACCAAGGAACAAAAACAGTTGTGGATACAAGGAGTCTCCTGCATAACCTGTCCATGATATGTAACTTAACTACAAGCCAACAACTTTATCCCTTAAATATGACAGGCTAAGTGAGCGTTCTTTGAGCTTTCTCTGCTAGGTGGCATGGCTGCATGGTGGTGATCTCCCTTGAGCTGCGACCCCCCTCAAGATTGCTGCTTGAGGCAGACAGATTTTTCACCAACAGCAGATCTTTGGTAAATGACTGATATTGTGCATAACCCCGTAGTATAACTTTGATTTTGCCTTGGTAACTTTGATTGCATGCTGAATTGATGCTAATGAAGCATTCATATATAATCCTATAGACATAAAGTATTGATCAAGTCTGGGGCTAATTCTAGATCCAGACACACCCAGATCCCTCTCTGACAAGGCGTTTAAAAAGCACAGGGATCCATTCTGAACCTCATGACTCCATAGCAGGGTCTTCCTTATCCTTTCATTTCTAGTCTCTCTGTGAATTATTCTAACTTAAGTGTAACTTGATTTTCCTTTGTATGTTATATGTAGTAATTAATAGAGTGAACCGTGCCATCAAACTTTGCTGTGTCTCACTTTTTCAATGTCATATTAAAACCACTTTTGCTAATATCTTTTGGCAGTGGTTCTTTAAGAGATCCTAAATCATTCATTTGTGACAAATTGACATAGTTGGCAGGATCCTAGCAATCAGGATTCATGACAAATTGGTGTAGTCAGCAAGATCCTAAATCAGGATTTGCGAAACCCTCTACTCCACTCTGGTGAGAATCCACCTGGAGTGCTCCCTCCAGCTCTGGAGTCCCCAGTACAAGAAGGACATAGACCTGTTAGAGCGGTCCAGAGAACAGCCACAAATGTGATCCGAGGGCTGGCGCACCTCTCCTATGAGGAAAGGCTGATAGAGTTGGGGTTGTTCAGCCTGGAGAACAGTAGGCTCTGGGGAGACCTTTTTGCAGCCTTTCAATATACGAAAAAAGGTTTATAAGAAAGAAAAAGACCTTTTACCAAGGTCTGTAGTGACAGAACAAGGTACAATAATTTTAAACGAGTACAGAATAGGTTTAGATTGGACATAACGAAGAAATTTTTTACAGGTTGCCCAGAGAAGTTGTGGGTGTCCCGCCACTGGAAGTGTTCAAAGTCAGGCTGGATGGGTCTTTGAGCAATGTGATCTAGTGTAAGATGTCCCTGTGTATGGCAGGGGAGTTGGAATAGGTGATCTTTAATGGTTACTTCCAACCCAAACCATTCTACCATTCTCTGCATTCCATGATTTTCCGCATTTGCAACTTCAACCACATAGTACTTCACTGTTCGCTGAGTTATGTTGATTCTTTGTCTATAACCATACTAAAATGGCACAAAATACTTCACTGTTCACAGAGTTATGTTGATTCTTTGCCTATAACCATATTAAAATGGCACTGAGCACGTTACTAAGACATTTATTTCTTGTTTGTGGCTTCCCTGCAGTGTTTAATGAACCACATTAAACCTTCCAGGAATTCAGGTTATTAGACAGATGAGCATGAGTTGAAAAGGTAAACTCCATATCTGACTGGGAACCTGCACATCAGCACTGTTCTTTTCGAACCCTCTAGCACAAAGTTTTCAGTCTGTACATAGATTATTAGAACACTGTTTACTGCTGAATCAAGCAGGCAAATCCAAAATGTTTCACTTATAAAACAGTCTGGCTTTTTCTCCACATACGCATTCCTCAGAGTAACAAGTACTGGTGATCTATCACCTGTATGGAGACAGAACTCCTCAGAGTGCAGTTTAATGAGTTGCATATGCAATACCCTACTAAAATCAAACACATTATTTTTGTGCTCAGAAGTAATCTAATATCTTGCTTCTTTGACCTATATTTCATGTGTATTGTTTAGTGCATCCTGTAGCAGAGCCAAAGCCTGTGATTAGTACTTAATTAATATGCTTCTGTTATACTCTCATTTGCACTTCAGTTAAAATCTCCAGATGCTGGAGATAAGTAGATCCATGAAACCAATTGCAGTGCCTATTCCAAGCAACATACTTCTCTGTATAGGATAATACCCAGTTAAAAGCTCTCGTCCCTCACCACTTGAAAAATAAGCTACAGTGTTTTAAAGTGGTGTTGTGGGTACTGACAGATGGGAAGAGGGAGAGAGAAGAGGAGGGAGGGAGAAGTGAGATGGGTAGGACTTCACTGGCGGGTTTGTCAGAAGTCTGTGGGCTATGTTTTGGTTAACTTATTTTACTAGGAACAAAAGAACATCCTAAAATTTGAAGTTCCAATTAAATATTTTCCATTAAGATTGCATTTATTCAGCAAAACAAAATTAACCTTTGAGTTATGCAAGAGAACATTGCTTCTTTTTGCCTTTATTTTTTAATGTTTATTTTAAAAATTTTTTTACAAGGCTTCAGTGAGAGAGGGTTTAATGAGTCCAGGACCTTTGGTGTGCTTAAGAAACTATTTCATTAATACAGTTGATTTCTGTGGTTATTACTGGAAAAGTATCCAGCAGCTTCAGAAATGGGCCAAGCCTTCATTGTTCTAGGTACTCCACAAGCACAGGCAAGAAGGCATCCTTTCCTAGAAGATTTTGCAGAGTAAAATGGAAGTTGTACAGGCAAAAGTATAGAGATACAGACTCTCACACAAAAATATGGCAATAGGCACATCATACTAATCGTCCATCTCCTCTCTGAGCTTCATGACAAAACAGTCAATAAATCTCATGTTATGCACTTAGCCATTTCCCAGATGTCAAGTTTAATTTAAATCTAAGACAGTGTAGAAATAGTTTAGCTGAACTTGAGGAATTATGCTCCATCTACATTGTAATTTTGATTGGGATCACTAGTATGATTTTGAAGGGAATCCTCAATTCCTATTCAGTTCACAGTAATTGCATTCTTTTTGCAGAAAACAAAACTAGAAACTGTGCTCCAGGTTTGAACATAATGCACACCTACACCTAATGGATTCATAAGAGAAATGTTTCCATTGTTTAACTGGAAACTTCTGCAGATGTTCCTCACATGGAGAAACATGCAGTCTTCATAAGAATCACAGAATCATTCAGGTTGGAAAGCATCTCTAGAGGTCTCTAGTCCAAACTTCTGCCCCAAATAGAGTAATTCAACACTGAATTCAGACCATATTGTTCAGGGCTTTATCCATGGCTCTGTTTTCTCGATACTCTTGTATGTATTCAAAGGCTGCAGCTAAGACCCCCCTGAAGGTGTTATTCTCCAGGCTGAAAGCGACCATCCCTGTCAGCCTCTGCTCATAGGACAACTGTTTCAGTTCCCAGCCACCTTGGTGGCCCTCTGATGAACTTGCTCTTCTGCTTTCCTATCCTGATCGCACCCTGCTTCACAAAATTCATTGCCAAATTGGGACCAACAAGTTCTTCTAATGCACCCAGGACAAGTCCCTTTCTATCCCACAGCTTCCTTTTTCTCCTTTCACTTTCCCTGTTCAGATATTTAGTACGTAATATTATTTCCAGCTCAGTCCTTACAAGGAAACAGAGAAGACTCAAGTTTGTTGCCTAAATGCAGTCATAGTGCCATTCTGAATGCCGTGGGGTATATTTGCTTCATCTCCAGCTGCTCTTCCAGAAGGATGCTGGTGACATGTAGGTCCCTTGGCATATCACTCAGACAACATGGATATCGCAGATACCCTGAAGTGTCTCAGGCAGAACTAGAAGTCTTTATTTAGACAACTAAATTGAGCCCCAGAGATCAAATCAGTCTTTAAACGTTCTGCTCTTTGTCCTATGAGACCACTGAACTGATGGACGCTACTGAAATAAACTGACCTAAATCTCCCTTGAGGTAGGATTAAGTAAAGCTGGCTTCTTCCAAGTGAGTGATGGCACTTGTTTTCTCACAGCTTGCCAGGCCATCTGCAAGTAGGTATGATCCTTTCGCAAAAACCTTTTGCAGGTAGAAACTCCTCAGTTTGACTCGTGTAATATTTTTTTTAAAAGTCAGTGCTCTCTGTTTATCACTAACTCTTTCGAGGTCTAGAAGGATGATTGTTGCAATCAATGGACATTCTGTGAATCTTTCTATCTGGATATTAGGTTTTAGGTGTTCATAAGGCAACAGTTAGTAGGAAAGATGCTGGGTCTTGGAGCTCTGAGATGGAATAATGGTCCTAGTGCCTTTAAACTAAATCAGAAGAAATGGATCTGCCTGTTTGATGCAGAGAACAAAAACAAACCAGAAAGCTGGCATGATAATTTGTTTGCAAAAGGGGGAAAGTAGTCTTCAGAGGCAATCCTTTGAGAAGTTATATAGAGCTGGTCAGATATCTGTCCATCCCTTCAAACCACCCCAACACCAAGACTGATTGCACTCTGCAGATCGCTGCAAGGTACAGCAGGTCATTTTGAACACGCTGTTTAAAAGCGACGGAGACAGAAAAGAACTAAGCAGCTTCTTGACTGAAAGTTTTGAGGGCAGCTGAAGGAGAGGCACATGTGATTTGAAAGATTCTTTCTGTATATATTAAAAGTGAAATGAAGTGTCAGGGAAAAATCAGGATTTCTGGTAGCTTCTTCAAATCAAGCTATAGCTTTGATCTGTGCAAAGCTGATCCCTCTCTAACACTTTTAGCAGTCTTTCTCCATTAGGATATTTCAGCAAGCTAACTATCAGACATTTCTTCACAGAAAAGTTATTTTTGTATTCAATCCATGTCAGGTGACTGAGCAAAATGCTTAAGGGAATTGATTACTACTTGTTAACTCCATCGTTTGTTTTTCTCTCTGTCATTCATTCTTGCAATAGAGACAGACAGACACTCTATTTATTTTTTAATCCATATATGTATTCTAGCAATGTCTCATACAATCATTCTCTCTACAAGGTACACTTACCAGGCAGATCAGGTATCATACAGGCAGATGACTATATATTTAATAGCCTTCATTTTTCTTTGATATCCATGCATAATTTGCAGTAGAAAAATATATAGACTTAAAGGAACTTAAAAAATGGGGAAAAAATATTTCTAGATTTAGTTAAACAGCAACATTAAAATTCACTTTCTGGTATAGTTTTGCGTTAAAAAAAGACATAGCACCTCTGGGGCTTAAATAATTCCCAAATAACATTAGCTAAATACTAGTTCAAGACTCCTTTTCAACCTCATCCTCTTTCAGAACTCTTTTCTCTGATGAATGTTCTCAAACACCATTTCCTATCCCAAAGGCTGAATTATGCTTTGGGCTGGGTCCAGTGAGCCAAAGCTCCTCCAGAAGGTTATCAATAATTGACCTGTGGCTCCTACTGCTTTGTCTGATAGCACAAACCCACTAGCAATGACTGCAGCAAGGTATAGCTTGGAAATCAAGCCTTCCAGCTGGTGATGTGAAAAGAAGCTTCAGCTCAGGGCTGCAGGAACCTTGATGCCTAAAGTTCAGTGTGACAATGACATGATACCCTACATCGTATTGTGACAAAAAATGAATAGTGCTAAAGTCTCTTAGCATGGGTAACCTGTAGTAGAATAAGAGTGTATATATAGATGCGTGTATGTGTATGGTTATGTGTGTATATATATGTGTGTGTGTGAATACACATTTATGTATGTATATGTTATTTATATAACAATAATAAAGAGACATTCTCCTCACTTTCTTCTCTATAAGCCTATTTGGCTCAGAGGGGAAATCACTGCTGAGAATGTGTCTTGAAATCAGACATTCAAAATATGTTTGTTCTTGTGGGATGGGGAATTGACACCTCCGTGGTTGGGATACTTTGGGAAAGCTCTAATCTCCACAGTAAGACAGAAGCTCTGGGTATTTGGGACTGCTCATTAAAACAAAATAGCTTTTTAAAAAGCTGTTTTTCAAAATAAATTTCCCTTTAACTCCCTGATGCCAGCAGATTTCTCCCTTGTGATACGTCCACTAGCTGCTCAAAAAGCACAAATAAATAAGCATGAAAATGCTTAGTTGTCTGCTAAGGAAAGCCCCAGAAGCAGGACTGGAGCTTGATATACTACCTCTGCTGCTTGATTTCTGTGGGAAGGTACCAGCTTCTGTGTGATGTTAACCTGAATGTCTGGCTTCAATACCTGAATTTTCATAATCTTCATAATCAGCGTTTGAGTCCTGAAGGGCCTGTCGGGACTTAAAATCAAGGATTCAGGAGAGCTGCAGTTGTGTAGTGTGTGGAGCAGCCTCCTGTTTATCTTGCTTCATCACTGCAAGCTGGAGCATTAAGCTGCTGCTGCTCTCTCCAGATTGACGGCACAGCCATGTGACACTTCTTCAGAGTCCACTTGTGTTAATCGAGATAAATATTCTTTTTGCAAGATGCAGCTGGTGCTCAAGGAGGCATGGTAGATATATTATCTGAATTAAGGAGGCTGATTTCTGATTATTTTGTTTCACATCACAGGGGACTAGGGGTGAACCTTTTGATTCCGTGTCAGTATCTATAATTATGACAGTGATCTGGTGCTCCTTCTCTCAGAAAACTTGTTTTCTAACCTGTGTGCTTGTGTAGCAGTACTCATGACTGAAGCTTTGTGGGTTAAGCTGGTTGTGCACTCTGAGGTTTTTGCATGGAGTAGCAAGTTCAGAGGATCTTTGTGCTTAGGAAAAGCTTCAGCAAAGGCAATTACTCCTTTCTTTAAATAATAATAACTTATGTGTGACCTGATCCTTATTCAAGTTAAAAGACATATCAGCCAAATTTCCCTGTTAGTGCTATGCTCTTACTTCTTGAAGTGGCAATATCTCAGCTCGTGACAAATAACTAAAGCAGTTTAAGAGTTTCCTACCCAATGCCTGCCTGTCTCCTGCCTTCTGGAGCCCAAATTTTCTTTTTCTAAGCTTTCTGGACCAACATGAATGTGGTTCATATTCCTTTGGAAAAAGGAATCTGTTTCAGATCTCATTCATCAGTCTATCCCTGTTTCTTGTTCTAACCGGCAGTAAACCTTTACATTGCAACTATCACTGTGCTTTCTTTCATGAATTACCTTTCAGCTAAGTGTGGTGAAAATGTAGGTCATGAGAACTATCATCATCTGAAATTCATAAATAATTGGGAGAAAAAATCTGGTCAGAATAGCAGGAGAAGAAAGCAGATCTTTTTTCTCTAATCTGATTGGGCACATAAACCACAAAAAGCAAGGCAAAAAAAATTATTCCCAAATATTGTGAAACATAGTCTGTTATTTCTTGAAATTACGCCTAACTTCCGTTTGCTTTTCCCACTTCCCTGGCAAACAAAACCCCCAACATACATACAAAACATCAGTACTTCAACTAGCAGCAGCTGAAGAAAAAGTGATTGAAAAAATATTTTCCTCCAGTGTTAAAGTCCGTGTAAACAGTGACTATATCAAAGGTCAAGTAACTGTCTTCCCATATGTGAAATCAGCTGTGCAATGGTCCATAGAATGAGTAAGAGCCCACCTGATCCTTCTCATGACTGTAATTGAGAAGTTGTTTCCCCATTCGATTGTTTTATTTGAAATATGTAAAGTTGCCACTTACTCTTTACAAGTACATGAGCAAGGGAAATTCAACAGATGGTGTCACACCAAGCAGGACCATCTCAGTAGAAACTACTTTAGCAAAAATTGCATTTGGCAGACACAAGTACATTTTCGGCATTGATGTGTTAGCTGTTGTTGTTGTTGTTATTGTTTTCTTAAGGTTTCTTTGTAGATTGAATTACTATCTTAGTATCCACACAGCTTCCACAGTAATCTACCAGCGCTGCTGAAGAGCAATTTTTCTTGTTCAGAGCCTGTATACAGTCATTCTAAAAGCTGAAAGATAGATCTAGGTGATCAAATAGGAGTTTTATTTTAAAGGGGCAAATTTATTTCACAGTATTTCAGAATGTTTAATTTTGCATGCTCCAGCTTTGAATATAAGAGTTAGCCAGACGATGCCTTGGCCATACAACTGTCCTTGTACTGGGTCTGGCTGGGACAGCAGCTGGTACGGAGCTGTGTTTTACATTTGTGACTAAAACAATGCTGATAACACACTAATGCTTTAGGTGTTGCTGAACACAGTTTGCACAGCATTAAGTCCTTCTCTGTTTCTTACTTTCCCCCCCAGTGAATTGACTAGGGATGCACATGAGATTTGGAGGGGATGCAACAAGGCAGGTGACCCAAACTAACTAAAGAGATATTGCATGCCATATAACATCATGCTCAGCCGTAAAAAGAGAGAGAAGGGAGTTTACAGATGTTAGCCATCTTTCGCTCAGGAACTGACTGGGATTTGGTCTACCCATGGGAGGTTGTGAGTAACTGTCTTTGAATCTCACGTCCTCTGGGAATCCAGGATTGGTTTGATATCATGGATGAGACATTGTCCAAAACCTATGTTTTGTCTTCATTTGAGGTCTATTTGATTTGTCAGTAAACAGTTTGCTTTAGAGATAGATTTTTACTGGTAGTAGAGTAACTAATGTCATTGAGAACAGTTTGCCATGCACACTATTCCACAGAGAAGGAGAGAAATGTGATGAAAAATGAATGTCTGGGAGCATAGGACCTAGTGTATCAGGAGCAGTGGAAAGCAAAGGATCAGAATTTAAAAAATTAAGATCTTGTATATTAGTTGAAAGAAAAATTTTTGAAATTATTATCATCCATCAATGCTGTCAGAGGGAAGAAAGATGGTATCTCCTCTTAACTACAAATGAGTCTGTTGTTCTCTAGATTCCATCAAAGGACTAATAAATAGTATTGCTTCACTATCTGAATTCTTGAAATTATAGCCAAAATGAGTATTATGAGAGTGAACAAAGCTGTTCTTATTCTTCTGGGTAACTTTGAGGTACACAACGGTGGTGAATAAACCACTCACTATGCCCATCTGTCCCATATTCAGGCACAGCTGAATGTCAGTAACAAGGAGGATTCAAATTCAAATGATATTGTTCAGTGTCCTTACTCTACTGACATTCACACAGACTGACAGAATAAATGAGATCTGCCCTCAGTCCATTAGCAAATTCTCTGCCTTGATTTTTTTTTTTTTCTGAAGCTGAAGTCATGGCAAACTCATAAACATAAATGTGTATGTGTGTTACCTAAAATCGTGTATGGTAGGAAGTCCCTTCCTCGACATAGTCTCTGATTTGGGGCACATCTGCTAGCCCACTCCCAAAGAAGGTCCAAGCTCCTCGATACATAGGAGACAAGGATACAACTATGCTTAGAGAGAGCACAGGAAATGTTCCTTGGCACTGAAACACAGTCATTGGTACTGGTAGAGCAGCCCTTCACACTGTTTGACTTGCTTCAACCAGAAGTGTCTCCATCAATTCCCAACCAGCACTCAGGACTTAACACAGTCCAGAGACTACTACAAATAAACACTTTGGATGAAAGCACATGACTCTAAAGAATAACAGTGTTCAACAGCACAGTGTTTAACAGATGCGGGTTGTTCCATGACAACTGGCATTGCTGCCAGAGAAGAGTATCAATCAAGACTGCCTAATTTACTACAGTCCTTTAAAGTTCCACTATTTTCCAAGGGTATTGAGACATGCTGTGAATGAAGCAAAACACTGCTAGTTCTGTAGTATATATAATGGCACCTATGTAGTCTGAGTCAAAGGCTTTCTTGGTACTCTCTGTAGGGACTTAAACAACTTCTCTTTAATGACTTGAGTTTTGATAAGTGACATCTTTATATTACCTTATCATATTTTCTGTTGATCTGGTTTTTGGGGTTGAGTTTTTTGGTTTGGTTTGGTTTGGTTTGGTTCTTTTATAAACACCCAAGGAAAACAGTTTCTGACGTATTCCAAATTATACCACTGAAGTTGGCCCTGATTTCACTGCGAGCACAGTTAGACCATAGTGCTAAACATTTACAGCCCTCTCATTTTGGATACCTTAGTGGCATCATTTGAAACAATCTCTGCTGTTCTCTGATTAGTTTCCTCTGCTGTTGTTCCAGTCAAAGGACATAACTTGGAATCAAATGAGCCTTGTAAAGGAAGAGATAAACAAGTTAACACACTTTTTATGTCAGCATGAAGGGACATGAACTGCAGTTGTCCCTATCTTTATCACATTTTATATCTAAATGATGCTATACAGGAGAACATTGTCTCTCTCCATTTTTAACACATATTCTGTTTCACAAAGTTTCATGGAAACTGAAGATATTTTAGCAGAAGAGAAAAAACCCCAATCCATAGTGCTATGTTTAATCAGCCTTGCATGTATATTTTTCTACTCTGTTATAAAAGTGATAGTGTTTTCCTGTAGGCTAGTGAATAGATTGCACATTTATTTTAGTTAAATTTTTGTTAGCATACAAAAAAAGTACCCACATATTTGAGCAAGGTTATGACAATGGTTACTGTGAAAGCAGGTTTCTTTATCTAAAGTAATCTAAACTGGAGCAAGACTGTAAGTCAAATAACAAAGGATCCCGACATAGCTGTGATATACTTAATTTCTTTTCTCATTAAAGAATGATACAGTGTCCTTAAGAGACAGTAATTTTCTGAGTATCTCAGGGGATCAGATTAATATGGAACTAGTAGTAAAGTGCTTAAATGGACTCAATCAAGACCAAGTGAAATCCATCCTAGGATTATAAGAAAGATAGAAGGAGAAATTACAAAACTCTGTTAGCGTAGAAATCTGTCCTCTTATATGTTATGGAAAAAAAGAGAGGAGAGATAAAGGGAGCTTTTCTTTCTCCTTGTCAAGTCTTCAGCAGTTTCCTAAACGACCTTGGAATGAGGAATATTTTTTTTTTTTTTCTTTTTAAAATAACCCCTGGACAATATGTTTCTTTGTTTATTCTCCTGGCTAAAATATAAGCAAGTCATATAACCTCTTTGTACAGAAGGTTCTTTCCTTGTTAAACAGCACTAATGAAGTTTGCCTATCACTCAAGAAGAGTGCCATGAAGATATAAGTAGAACATAAATGGTATACAAGGCCTCACACCAGGTGTCTGACCACACGCAAATGTTGCCTTGATGTTTGTAAAGCAGTGTGCGTCTGGATGGAGGGCAGCATGCTGGGTACAGTTATGCTGAACACTTCAATTAGAAGATAGGATTTTGACTTCACGGAAGGAATAAGTCTGCTCTTGTAAGAAGATAACACGCTCTTATACTTCCTTTGCAGAGCAGATCCGTACATTTTTATAGCAACATTATTGACTATTTTATTGAGGGTTTTATTAGAAGAAACATAAATAGTCATAGTTTTATGGCCATAATTGCAGCAGGGAGCTACTAGTTTCCAGAAATTTTTTTCCATCCACATTTTTGCTACTCTGTAATGAACTTTAGGCCTTTTTCCTTCCATCCCAAATTGCTTTTGTGTGCCTTTTTGTCCTTGGTTCTAGTATAAACCAGAGATAATGACACTGTAGTGTAAAATCATAATCAAATCCATAAAAAGACTTGACAGCAATTCCAGAAAGCAAGACTGGGATAAGAAAGTTCTTATAAAGCATCTACTTGTGAGCTGAGAGGTGGACCATAGCTTTGCTACAAAATGCCATCTTCCCCTTTCACAAATCTATAAACTCTCTCACTAAACAAATTCCATTTGTTCTCCTCTGTGCCCTTTAATTATCCAGTACTTTCCCATTAACTTAATTATTTAAGTGCTTTTCATTCCCATGCTGTTGCATGTACAGACGCTATGTGTATAATACATTAAACCTGCATAATTGACTTACATTTAAGTGTCACCAGTTGTGTAATGTTCTGTGTTTGTTTTGTATTCATGACACCGTGAAGAAATGAAATGCTTAGTGTTAGTAAACAGAGCTCTGTTTATTGCTGCTCAGAGCTGGCACAAACTGGGAAAAAGACACTACTGCTAGGAAAAAATATGGACTTGAGAAACTGAAGCAGATATAACCACTCGATCAACTGCATCTGCATCATCTTAAACTGTAAATGTTTTTCTGCTAAAAACATGAGAAAACAGTAAGGACATGTTTTGATACTGAAACTTTCCTGTATTTGAGAGTGTAGCCACTTGTTTAGCCAGGAAACCACATCTCTGAGGAAGCTCAACAGGATTGAAACATTAGTGGCTGCGTATTTCTTAATTACCTGAGGTCCTGAGAGGCCTGTCGAAAATCAAATCAACCAGAAATACTTAAAAGACAAAAACCTCAACCCAGCAGCATCTGAATCACTTTCCTGAGATTTGTCATTATTTTCCATTTATCTCACACAAGTGTTGGGATTAGGTGTAAATTCTCCAAACAAAGCCAGAATTAATTGTAAGGCCTTCTAGTAGCTGAGATCCCACATATCAAACACTGAGGAAAATACTCTCACAATATTGCTCCATGAAACAAATTCAACGGGTTTGTGACCCTAAGTTTGGAGTTGTCAGTCAAGTACATCTGGCAAGGCCAAAATGGGTCAGGGGAAATTTTCTTCTGAGACAGATAATCTCTGTACATTTCACCTGCGTAAACTTGCTTTAAAGGCACATTGATCCGTAAGGGTTGGATAACCGAGGTATAGCAATGATCCTTCCTCTCCCACAGCACAATCGGTCACCAGATGCCTTCCGCAATGAGACGATTATGCTCATAGAGGAACACTGTCTAGACTAGTCCAGTAGGAACTCAAGAAAAACACTGGTATTCTCAGAAATAAAAGGAAAATTGATCAAAATACTGTGTTTATTACATTTTTTGTTTCCCCCCTATATTAGTAAATTGAATACTCAGTGAGGTTAAGTCTATATGGCAAAACGTATCTCTGCAGTCTAAATGTCTGTTGCTGAGCTAGCTGCCAGGGATCCCACCAAACTCACTGGAGAGCTAATTCAATATAGCTAGCAAAGCTTAGCGTATGTGTCATCTAAAATAGATCCTACGTTTGGTCAGACAATCTGCACATAAAATCTGTGGTCTACAGTTCTTCATGAAGTATACTGTCAATCTGAGTCAACAGCAACACTGCAGACATCTACAATGTAGACGTGTTCAATTCTGTTGCCTGAGCAAAGGCATTTAGTGATATATACGATGCTGTAATTATCTTACTTGTCTTCTAAAATACCGTAGCTTTCCTATAAGTCTTGTGTCTTATTATGAGCTCTGTGCAGATAGCTCTGATACTTTAAATTGTCAAAACTGGTACAAGAGACATACGCTTAGGAAATGAAATCAATCTTTTAATCTCTAATTTAATATCACTCATAAAAATTTGAGTTTGACTTTGAATAAACCTTACTGAATAGTTCTGTCTGAAGAAATAAAAGATAAATAGTAAAAAAAGCATACCCTGGCTCATTAAACACCAGTTAAAAAAATTAATTTAGGAAAACAACCACTCTTCTTATAAAATTGCAAATTAGAGTTGAAAATTAAGTTAAGCCTTTAAAGTTTTACAATGATGTGAGTGAGCTTTTGTGTATTTTTGTTCTGCATTTCTCCAGGAATAAACACAAGGGAAGGAGTGTGAGTGTTTTCTTTTCATTTTTGGGCATGGCTGGTGAGCAATTATGCTCTTGACTGTTGTTGTTATGAGTTTGAATTGCTCATCCCACTTAACTTCAGCCATCTGGGGCTGCATGTATATTGGTAAATAAAACAGGATCAGGGTGTAGGCTCAGGCTCTGGACTGTGCTTATCCTGAAATGATCATCATGTGCCAACTAACTCTTTCTCAGACAATGCCCAGTTGGTTCAGAGACTAGCATGAACCAGACACAAGTCCCAACAGGCCGTTCGGACAATAATGCACCAGGTTAGGTTTTTTACATCCTACAAAGCCATTTAACACTGTTCCATCAGGATGTGCACTCTCAAACACTACCATCTGCCATGCCCAAGGGTCTATAACAAACACTTTCAGATTTGTGGTGTGAAAATACCACTGTGAGAGGTTGCTATACAGCCATCACATAATTTATGATACTTTGAACTGGAAAAAAAAGAAAAACACCACAAATTATGTTTCTTTATGACTCCAAAGAGGCAATCAGGGGGTCCACATGAGACACAGTGCCAAATACTATGCAGTGTAGACCTGACTTGTCAGTACAAATTTGCCTCAGAGCCAGAGAACAAGGCCTATTTAGCAGCATATATAGAACAAGGACGTTACTTATCCAGTCACTTCAGCAATCCTCTAATGAATAAGAAAAGAGGAACTTCTATGTGGTCATATATACCCCACCCACATCAGAGGTATATCTGAACATGGGATCTACCATCCTCTAAAGCTGCCTCTTCAGCTAGCTGTAGTTCTCTCCAAACAGACATTGAACTTTTAGGTGGGTCAAGTTAGCAGAGATAAGTCCTCTAGGCATGAGCAGTCTTATAAATTTATTGGATGTTTTTTAGTTTTCATTCTCATGCTGAACATTTTTTTTTCCCCTCTATCTGTAAGTTCTTGGTTTTCTCTGCATGAGTAACCTTTCATTTGGCATCATTAGATCAGATGACCCTCTAAGCACAAAGTCAACAGAAGTCATGTTTTCGTATAAACCCCAAGCATACACCAGTCCCATGTTAAGGGGATTGAGATGTTAACAGATCTGTCCTGTATGTGCTGAACCACCCTCAAGGCAGATTTTTCTATCAATCATCTGCATTTAAGAGAGTTTGACATTTTCAAGAATTAGCAATGCAAAATTCAGCATGCAAATCAGTGGTTTGAACAGGATTTGTGGTAAATTAAATGGAGCTTGTTTCTCCAGATGAAATTCACTCACTGATGAACACAAAACCTCTTCAAAGATTTGAAGGGTAATACAACTGCTTCATAAGCCTGGCTTACACATGGCTTACTTTGACTCCAGACTGTGCCCCCTCTGCCAATTGAGGGCAAGATTTCTTCCTTCTTGTGTAATTTCATTGTGTCACCCTTTAGAGCAGGGTGGCAATAAACAGAGTGGCAGATGCTCTCTGTTAACCCCCACCCTGCCACCCGTGGAAGGGAAAAAGGATGAAAAGGGAGAGAGACTCACAAACTGAATATAAAAACAGTTTTACTAATAACACTAAAAATACTGATGACATTAATAATAAGAGAAATAATAAAAAATATACAAAACCAATACTGGATTTCCCAGAATTGGATGCCACAGGCACTGACTTGCCGCCAGCAGCTGCCAGGCAGCACCAGGAAGTCCCAGATGGACTCAGCAGTAGACAGGTACTGGACTCAGAAATGCACGGATTGGAATCTGGCTCAGGATCGCAGGCAGGATGAGGAGCATGGTCCTCTTCAGAAGCCAGCCATGGATGAAGAGAGCGGGACCCTCATGTTCCCCCAGTTTTACAATGAGTATGACGTGTATGGCATGGCATACCTTGTTGGTCAATATTGGGTCACCTGTTCTGTCCATCCCTCCCTGCTGCAGTAATAATTATAAACAGGTGCCTTTTTCTGCATTCCATTCTTACCGTTAGCTCAGTAAGACTATAAACATTAGGTGTTACCAGCTTTGGAGTGGACACTGTCTGTAAAATATGCAGCCAACTTCAGAAAAATGCAGTTACTTAGTAGAACTTAGCTGTAAGGAAGATTCACTAAAAGAGAATCGGTTCTGTTTTAACCAAAAAACAGGACACATTGACTGCCATATAATTAATTCATGAGACAATTTAGTCCTTTCCTTTTCATTAGTTGTCCTTTCCTTTTCACTAGTTGTCTCATGTGCCCTAGTTTCCATGTGCATTCACATGAGAACTACAGCACCTGGTGAAACTGAGCTGGGAGATAAGGAGATTCTAGTCACATGAAAATATGGGTATGATAGCCTGCATGGTGTAAATGAAACATCTGGTAAAACATCTTTTTTCCTCACTTTGAGCTCATGTGTGAGGATTGAAAGCATATCCGTGCTATCGAAATCAGGGGACGTAATCACATACCTAAGGTTTGACTTATAACAACGGAAAAAATCACATTGTTCTTGCTCTGTGTATCAACTTCCGATTCAGTATCTCAGACAGGTAAACTTGTTACTACCAATACACACATATACATATATCAAATTCAAATGAGATAGAAGGAACACTGAGTGCATATACCTGATGGTAGATACTGTTTTTTTATCAGCTGTGGCATAAAAAGAGAGGCATGAGTGAATCATAAAGGTTGAAAGACAAAGTATTTGAAAGTCTGAAAAAATTCAAATTAAGGATGATGTTGTGCATCTGATTGAAACCAGAATAAATGGTGGTATGTGAAAGGACCTACCCTAATATAGTCCAGAGGCGAACCTGTGAGATTGCTTAAGAGATTAAGAGTTCATCTGTATTACACATCCTGTGTACGATTTTGGTGCAAACAGTGCTAACAAAAATAGCAAATGTCAGTTTATTATACTCAAGGAGAGGAAAGAAAATTCCTTTGTGAAGAAAGCCAAGTCAATACAGAGTTTTTCCTTTTTGTTTTTGGCATTTCCAAGCTTTTTTCCTATTTGCTTTTTGCGGCTGTTTTTGAAGACAGAACCTTGGAATAAGAGGACCTCTTGCTGTACAATCTTACTGAGAGGGGTGAAGAATGAGGAAGATTTCAGCCCACCCTTCTTCTGACAGTAAAGGCTGACTAAAACTCTGCCATCTCTGTGGGACTGAGAGCAGATCACTGCACATGGAAGATTACTCTGGAGGATGGAAAAAAATGATTTTATGTCCCATTTATTTTCTCTGACCTAAGGGTATCCCAGCAGGAACTTCTTCACAATTCAGTGGTACAAATAGATACTTAAAGTGTTCCTACAGCATAGTCACATTACCAGGGAGCCATAGCCCAGTTTCTCATCCACAGCTATTTTCTTTCCAGCTAGTTGTGACTTTCCTATTCATTTCTACTAAATAATGCATTACACTATGCAGATATGTTCTGCACGGTTACCCTTTTCACACTTTGATAGCTATCCAGGGCCTCTACTGAGGAGATCTCCAGTGGACTGGAGCACATTGCAGAGCTGTTTGCCAACTTGAGATAGTAGGACTTTACATTACAACTTGGGGCTCATTATGTTAGATACAGAGTCACTCAGTCATCACAGCTCTCAGACTCAACTCACAAATCTGTTTGGCAAATGTCACCTCTTCTTTTATTTGGCATGGTGTATTGGGTTTACACGGCAAGTTTTTGGGAATGGCAGGATTGCAGAGGTGGCTTTTGTGAGAAGAGACCAGGAACTGCTCCCCACATTGTTCCAGCTGGCTCCAAGACAGACCTGTCACTGGCCAAATCTGAGCACATCAGCGATGCTGGTTGTGCCTCTGTGGTAGCATTTAATAAAAAGTAAAATAGCAAAATACACTGTGTAGCAGCAGGGTGAGAAAGTGGCTTACTTAACCCAGCCAGGGTTAACTTACCAAATGTGGTCACCATCACGTCAAGCATTTCCATACCTGTGGAGGGAGTGTGACCATAGCCCTGACTTCGCAAGCTTCTTTGACAAGATCTATCCAGTTCATAATATTGTTTTGCACAGTAGAACTTGTAATATTCTTTATCTAAAAATATTTAGAAGCAGTGATCAACAAGGTGGCATTACTGTCTTCGTCATCCTGTAAAAGGTTTTAGACTAGTTTTCTTCAAACCAACTACAGTGATGGGTGCTGTTCTCTTCTCCATCTCTGAAATCATTACCAGTAGCGTTAGCTAAATTGTAAATTCTCAGTCCCTACTGTCTGCATCAAGATTTCAGTTTTGAGAGATGGGGCATTTAAGGAATGGAAGGGTTCACATTTTGACATCTTATTTTGTTGTGGAACAGAAAAAAACACCCAATAAATTATGTTCTGTTATTTACATATGCTATACAAATGCAACATCCATCCCACTGCTCACTGCCACAAATCTTTTCAATATAAATTCTTTCATTAGATCATTTACACATGTAATAGAGAGAAAAGAATACTGATATTTAAACATAACACACCTATCCACGTGCAGATCTATGTGTATTTACACAGAGATGTAGTGGTGCAAATCAGTGGCTTCCCTGTAAAGGTTTTGATTCTCTTTGATCATATGCTGAAATATTTGACCTATGCCTAGGGAAAGTCACTGACCAATGAATGAGATCTTCACAATGTTGCTTAATGACGCTGCTCAGCACAAGAGTTAAAATTTGTATTTGACTGCATCACCTTAAGCAACTACTCAGAGTCTGGAGAAAAGACTCTTAAACTGTTCTAAATTGAAATATTTTAATATAAAATAATACAAATATTCTGATGTATGTATCAGATTAGTTATAAAATGTTATGTCTGTCACATGTGTGAAATTTGTAATTGTTTTCCCTTCAACTCTAAGTAGCTTTCTTTCCTGCCAACAAGTTCCCAAGTTTGAGCTAAGCTATGCTGCCATGTCCTATCTTCATGCAGCAGTTGCCCTGGGGAAAAAATGACAATTTGATACAAAAACACAGTCAGGCATATGCAGGTGGCAATGACAATAGCAGAACCATGTCTCAAACAGGAGTCAGATTTTGAAAATCAGACTGTTGATTGTGCTCTAAAAATATCCCTAAAATATTCAGCTGAATATGTGAATGAATTCATAATTACTTTGTAATAAACTTGTTGCATGTGGTTTATATCCCTAGGTCATTTTAATGCTTCTGCAGCAATTTGTGACTGCATGCAGTGACAAGGTGGAATGTGCCTGCTTTCTAGTTTCTGAGATGATGACAGATCTGTTTAAACTCATCAGAGTACTTGATTCTCTTCTGAACTTCATATCCAAACTTATATATGATCGTAAAGATTTCTGCTATGAAAACTGGGACTGAGAAACAGCTTGGAATTCAGGTTTACCCAAGAAAGTTTGTTTTCCTAGAAATAACATTTTGAAATATCAAAACAGTGAAATACTGAAATAACGATTTATTGGACATGATAACTTTTCTAATTTTTTCTTATTTTACATTAAAATAGTTTAATGATACATTTAGTTGTGACTGGTTTAACCTGGAGTCCAATATGCTGTGTGTTTTATCTTTTTTTTTTTTTTTTTTAAAGAGCTATGTAGAACAAGAATAAATGTAAAGCCAGAGTGTGAGAGAGTGATGTGTTTTTCCTGTGCTGGACACAGGATCAAAAGTGTGAAAAAAATTGAAACAAATTTAAAAGAACAGCCAACAGAAAAAATCACATAACAAATCATACATAGCCTTAGACCCTTTTTTTTGGGGGGCAGGGGTCGGTTGTGTGCGTGTGAGGTGTTCATGATGATTTAAAAGCCTAGAAGAAGTCAACTACATCATAAGAGAAAAGCAAAACTATGCAGAGGTGTATAAGCAGATGTAGTGTCTTAAAAACCCATGGAGCAAATCTCCTGTCCCACATGGCAGTCAGAATCCTCTGTCTAGATTGAGATATCAGACTTGAAGAAAAATGTTAGCTGGCTGGACAAATACAGAATAAGATCAACAAGAGTGATGAGAAATTCATAATCCATTATAAGGAAAGCATTAAGTAAGTCAAAGTAAATGGGACAAATCTTCAATCAATAAAAACATCACTGAAAAATAGAGGGGGAATAAATCAGTTCCTGTATCTACCACAGATAGAAGAAACAATGGCTAAAAATACAGGAGGAGACATTAGCAAGGTATTCTATCAGTGGGAACACAGGAGAGTATTGCCTATAATGGTCGGAGGCTTTTTCTGTGGTTGGAAGTTTAAATCAAAAGTTGAACAAATTTATATAGAGCATACTGTAGGGACAGTAGGTCTCTCCTTAGTTAGGCAGATGGACAAAAATCTTATTTTGTATGATTTCCTAATGGGTTTAAGTATCACTTTAAAGAGTCAGCTGTTTGTTATGCGTGATCTAGAGGTAATAAAATGCTTAATATTAGTCCAGTACAACAATATACTGAATTAGACTAAATAGATTTCACGAAGTTCAGCAATTTTCAGCAGTACAAGAGACTGGGAAAAAAATCTTCAAGTATATCTGTTCAATCACGTCTTAATCCCTTGTAAAAAATTTAAGCTGCTTCAAGAGGTTGCACTACATGTTTGTTCAAGAGACAGAAATTCAAATTATCCTCATAATACTGAGCAACAGAAAAAAATAAAATCCAGGAAAATAAATAAAACTATTTTCTTAAAAAATTTTTTCACCTACATTTTATTTTACAGGTCTTTTTGGTTTCACTGGAACATGTTTTGCGTCCCCAATAAATTGTACTGAAGAAACAGTAATATAGAAATACAAATAAGTACTGAATTGCTAGAACTTATATTCAAGGAAAGAAGAGTAATGAAATTATCTCCATAAATAAAGTGTGGTTAAAATAGTTATTAAATGCTTTTGGGGAAGATTAAAAAAAAACATTACCTAGCAATATTAAAATATAAAGGTTCCATTTAATACAGGCATCAAAAATGCTCAGTAATATTTTTGCATTTTGTCATTTATAAATGAAAATATATGTAAGGAAAATAGTTTCTATGACTTCTAGATATTTTTTATGCATGCAAAATTAAAACGTTTTAGATGACTCTAACAGAACAGAGACCTAAAAGAAACCTCCCGAATCACCAGAACCAGTCTCAGTGCTACCACAGACAACCATAATATCTACTCCTTTCACTGCATTGATAAATGTCCATTTTAAGATTCAAGAGAGCTTTTTATTCTCACCTATCCTGCTGGAAAGCTCTTTAGGACTTCACAGCTGTGATAGTTAGAAAATTTCTAATTTCCATTCCAAATTTATTCATGACCAATAATAAAAAATCATCTCACATTTTATTGCTGAGATAATAAATGTAATTTCTCTGTAATAGGATGAAAGTCAGCAGAACAGATTGTGAATCCCTTAAGAAAAGAGTGCAAAAAAAAAGCTCATACCAGATACAAATGAAGTTTGCCATCAAGTTTGAAAGAAAATAGTTTGTTTAAAAATTTTCTTCATGTTTTTTCTCAAAGCCTAATTTTGAACAGCTTAGCTTTCACAAAATGAAATGTTTAACCTGTGTGGAAAGGATGTTGTTTTTAACTCTTTCTAGCAAGTCAACATATATTCTTTACAGGAAGAAATTAAAATATCTGTAACCTGTTCCCAATTAGTAACTTATCTGGTTATTTACTGCAAATATTTGGATCAGGTCTTGTCTGTTTTTATTAATTACACATCATATTGCTCATGAGATACCTACAGCTATGCAACTAAAAGTGCATGTAAGAAGAAAATTAAATTCAGAATGAAAATATATCTACAGCAAGAGGTAGTCATTTTTAAAGCTCCGGTTCCAAAAGATTTGCATTGATTTACACTAGTTAAAACTTTGGCTCATCATTTTTCTGTATAGTTCTATATCTTTCTGCACAGTGTGTTCGTCATCCTAATCTTCAGGCAACATACGGAAAACGAAGAGTGGCAGTTCTATATATCCCTGGATGCATCTTGTTGTCCACCTAATAATGAACTGTCTTTTCAAAAGGAATGAAATTACTGAGGATTTTCCATAAGGAAATTTGCAGGACCATTCACATTGTTTCATTACTTGGACTCTTCTATGAACCTCTTGTAATATTATTCATCATGACTTTAGAATTTCATCTCGGAGCTGTTTGCTCATGTGGTCAAAGCACAGGGCCAAGACTCAGGAGATACAGATTTATTCCTTACCATGTATCAGCTTTTCAAGCTTTAAATGGCGTGAAGGATGTTTTTCTTTTGTTACCTAAAAATTTCTCTCATTAGTACTTTGAAAAGGATGAATTTTTCCGTATTTAATAAATGCCTTTTCCACTGTGCTTCCCTAGAAAGAAAAAATAACAGCAATTACAGTAATGGAAAAACAAAACTGTTAGGTCCTAATTTAGACAGGAGAGATTTGAGTCTTTAGTTTTAGGTTCTCCATTGATGCTGCATAAGGCAACAGTGTTGTAGCAGGTGCTTTCCATATTAATTCCTATTTCTGTTGAGAGCAGCAGCTGCCAGATGAAACTGTATTCAGGTGGCTGAATTTGTAAAACAGTCAGGTAATGAATCACATCTTCTCTTCATGGTGATTTTAAAACTTTGTGACCTTGAATCTTCCCAGCACACTCAGTCTGTGCCAAATTCTTACATCTTTTCTTGTGCTGTAGGGCTTCTGACCCCTTGCATCACTTCACTGATTTGAGATGTTCCTAGCAGCAATTATTTCTTAATTCAAACAATAAGAAAATATTAAGTGGGTTCTTTGTTGTTGTTGTTATTTGTTTGTTGTTTTTTTTTTCTTCAGGCTGTAATATATGTCCCCTTTTGTGATAGGAAGTGTTGTTTTAAGATCACTTTGTTATACAAGTAATTGAGCATAACCAACTTTTCCTGGTTAGGGTTTGTTTTCTGTTTGTTTGCCTGATTGCTTGCTTGGTTTGGGGGGATTTTTTTTTCAAATGTCTCTTCTTAAGTACTCAATAAGATACGTTAGAGCTAAATATTTTCCCTCAAAATTAGTATCAAATTCTGCACAAATTCTGTAGCAGCAGGAGGAACAAACTCCATTTCAGTAACCTCAAACAAACACTCTGCTCTGACTCACAAATTCACCTCAAAACTGTTCACCAAAGAGACGCTGATGCAGGCACGCTGCCTTTTCAAAGCGGGCTCTGATTTGAAGCTGTGTCATTAATGCTGAATGCCTGTCAGTGAACAGCAGTAGCATCTTGAATTAGAGACTGAGGGCAGCCAAATTGGATATTGTGCAATACATATTATTCAAATAGATGGAGGTGTGAGGCCAACATCTGCCTTACTCTTCTTATGTGCCAAAACATTCATGCACTCTGCTTTCTGCTATTCCAGGAATCACTCAAGCACTTACTGTAAGCAGTTTCACTAAGCTGGAACTTCCTTGCCCAGGTGTTCACACAGCAGTCCAGCTGCTGGCCTTATACTGCAGGAAAAAAATTCCCAACTTTGATAGGAAGAGTCTGGTTTTCCCAAATTTTCAAGCCACAGAAGAACACGGTGCAGTTTAAGCAGAGGCACTATAGCCTCTACTGAGATTTGCTATCATGTAATTTTCTACAAACCTCAATTTTTAGATGCTATTTCCTTGGTGGGTTTTTCTTTCCTTCCTATTTTTACTTGTTCAGCTGAGCATGAGAAGTGGAAATCTTTTCCTACTTTTCCACTTCAGGAGAACTAAGGAGCTGTGTGCAGTCAGGATTGCATGATAAAATAAAACCAGATCCTCTTTCCTATTCTTACTTTCAGAGACTCCAGGCTTTCTCTACTAGGGATGTCAGAGGCTGTTTCTCCCTGTTGAAAGCTGGCAGTAACCAGGCCTCCTGGCAAGCTCTCCTCTGTGTGCCTCGTGGAAATGAGAGGATGCTTGGTCTTGTCCATGGGTCTTTCTTCCTTCTCTGCTAGGTACAAGAATATCACTGATAATCCAATATCCAAATACTGGATTTTCCAGGACTGTGTGCTTGAGACAAGGTTTGTTGCACTGCAATTTTTTACACATAAAGCTGCCTCACAAAACACCCCAAACCAACCTTCTATGAGGAAGGTTCAGTAGATGGAAGTGGAGCAAACAGAGGTTAAATACTGTAGTCATGCTGACACAGTGACACAGGTGTCAAGGCTGGAGCTCGAGTGCTGACTTTTGGTATCGTGTGTCAGCCACCAGCATGTGCTCTTTTTCTTCTATTTGGAAAGAAACCTACTTGATCTAGTCAGGACTGAATCCAGAACAACCTATTTGTGCATTTTTTTCTGTGCTCCTATTCCCCAATTATTGCACATCATGGTGAAAAAAAGGAGGAACAGAAACGAAAAGGAGGGCTGTGCGCACCACCGGTGTGCACCAGTCCCCTGTGTGAGACATGTATTTGGGTTTCCTTCCCAGTGGAAACCAAGGCACAGAGGATTTCCCTGGCCATGAGGACTAGATACAGTCTAAGGATGGCAATTAATAATTACCACAAGTAAATTTATCACTGTTATAAAATGACTGCGCAAAACAGTTGTGCCATGATGGTGGTGCGGGAAGATCTGCACCCTCCACCCACAGCATTTAAAAAAGCTAAAAAAGCTTTCCTTGTATCCATTCTTCCGTCTCAAGCACACTTTTTATTTAGGTGTTAGAAACAAGGAATTGCTGGGAAATTCAGTTTCAAAAGGGCGAGTTAGTGTAACCATCTCGCCAGTGAGCAGCAGGAGTCTGGCTCACTGACGCTGAACAGAATTGCGTCAGCTGGCCAAAGTCCAGCTACTGCCTGGCCCCGAATTTCATACAGGTCTATATATTAAGTCAAGAATGAACTGCTATGACCCTCCATTTTCATCTTTGTATAACACGGATGATATGAAATAGTAATTTATCCACTGAGTCTTTAATGTCTGTTTAAAATAAAATACATATTTAAAATGGGAAAAAAATATCCAATCTTGATTTAAAGGCTTTAATTCAGGGAAATCCTCCTTGCCCTAACACAATCTTTTCCCTTGTGAAAATAAAGTGTCGTGCTTCTAGCCAATGTCATTTCAGCTTCCAGCTCATCCACCCACCCATTTATTTCCTTCTGTAAATGTTCACTTCGTTGTAGTCTGTTCATGGGTGAAGAAGAGTAGAGATCAGACTTTGAAATTATTCTCCTGTAACTCAAATTTCCTAAACAACAATGAAATTTCAGAGTTATTTTTAAGCCTTTTGTGACTTTCATATGTAAACATTACATCAATTCTAGAATGATCTCACTACTCTTTCTCTACTCCTACTTGATGCTTTTCAGTTAACGTGTTCCAGGTTCAAGTCAGTTCCCTTTGCAACAACATTTTGAAATCTTTATTCAGCTAGCTACTTCCACAATTTTTAAGTTATTTCTAACACTTCATTCCAAGATCTTGTTCATCAGCTTGCAAATTTGCAAATATTCTGCAACATGGTGTATGGCTTCATTTTCGTTCCAAGTGATCCGTCTTGGTCTTACACATTTGTCTAACATTGCATCATTGATAATTTTTACCAGAAACAATAGAATGTCAGTATTGGGTCCCCACAGAACTTCACCATTAATGATTGCTGCCTGAAACTGCTACACCTTTTAAACAGGTCCACCTCTCCAATTACACTTCAGTGCAGGTTGTAGGTGCAACACCTGTATTACATGGCATTAGCAGGTTCTTCAAAATATCATGGTGAAGGAGCATGCAACACCAGAGAGGACTGGAGAGAAGGTACCAGCTGGGTTTGCTTGAGTGCAACAACTTTCTGGTGTCAGTCCTAGCAGCACCTACCTGGCAGCCCATGGAAGACAGCTGTAAGCATACTCTGGAAAGCATTTATTGTATTTACTTTCAACTGTATTCAGTTGAATCAAAAAGTAGGCATTTCAAAAATGCATTCATTTACAAGAATGTGTGCAGATTCCTTCTGAGTTTCTTTCACTCTTAATTCCTTTTTATTCTCCATGAGGCATAATGTGGGCAGGAGAAGTGAAGGAAATACAATTCTTCCTCAGGAAACTTGAAACTCAAGTGTTTCTTTATGAGTGTTGCCCTTGCACTTAGTTTGGCTTCTCAGAAGTCAGTTTGTATGAAGCAAGAAAATGAATGATGAGATTGTCCATGCTGATATCTGTTTTATCTGCAGAACGCGTTCTCCATACATTGGGTGTATTACAGATGATAAGGGCAAATTTTGTGAGAATTTCTTGTTCATACAATGATGGCAAATCATTGAAATGTGAAATGCCCTCTCCTTTTCCCCAGCTGCCTGCCATTCCTCAGCTAAGCCACCTCAGTATTTTCTGACATTTTCTGCTTTCTGATTTAATGTGATTAAACTTGTTATATGTTGTCAGAGGGTTTAGCCAATGGCAGGATTACAAAATGCCAGACACATCACTGCTAGTTCCACTTAATCTCTCCTTAAATATGCTCCTTTTTGATACAAATTACTTATGATCTGTGGGTGGCAAACCGGATCCCATTGATTCCAGCAATTCCTGTGAAAGCTGAGAGGTTAATAGTTCATGTAGGATTTCACACAAAAATCTAGCCAGCAACCAAGCAAACTTTTTGTTCAAAGTTTGTAGTGGTGAAAATAGGGAACACTTGTTCCCATGCTGAACATTTGGGACACACCCATGAAGTCAACAAACTAATTCCATGGAATATACACACAAAGTCAGTAAACATTTCCTGGGAAGATTATTCCTGTCTTCTCCAACTAGTTTAAAACTTATGTATATATGTATATATAATGTGTGTATATATAAACAAAATACATATACATACAAACAAACATTCAGATGGATTGACTGGTCACTTAGGACTGTAAGGCACCATTATCTTCATCATTGAAAAAAGGAAGGGACCCTTGGTGAAGGTAACTCTTTCCCAGATGCCTTCATGCTCCTGGTGTCAGGTAAAAGTTATTAGTTGGCTATATCTGAGCTAATGATTATTTACTTCGTTTCTCCTATCCCTTCTTAAGCTGAGGTGGGAAGCTGAGTGAAGTCCTACCTGGCCATCTCCTTTAGGCCTACTGGGATGCGTGGTGCCTGCTATGTTAGCTTTTCCATAGCATGCTGCCTGAGCAAACCCCACCCACATCACCAAATGCTTTTATTTTTTTTCTGAAGAAACATCTCACAGTGGCAAAGTGTATTTATTGCTAACTCAACAGCATCTAGCCCTGAAATGGCTGGAAATGAGCACGTGTACATTATTCTGATAGGTGTCCTGAGTACCAACCCAACCACACAACCTTTTTCTTTTTTTCTTTTTTTTTCTTTTCACTTGCACCCCCCTCTTCCCACTCCTTTGTGTGTGTGCTGTGTCATCTTGTCCTATCCCTTTTCTCCTTATGCTAGATCACTCCCCTGGTGAAATGTGTGGACCCAATCATCATGAAGCGAAGGAAGAAAGCAAGCCCGTTTAGGGGTGAAATTGTAAGATCCTGTATCCCTTCACCCGGTACTATTTAACATGTCCTGTTGGATGGCAGGGCCATATGGAAACCTGAGATTTGTGTATCTGCACAACACTGAGGCAACTGTGTGGGGCACGCGGTTGTGAGGACTGCGGGCTGTGGGGCTGTGTGTGGAGATCAGAGCCTTGTGGAGATTGCAAAGGACCTCAGGTTTTGAGGCTAAGCATCCCTGCAGCAACAAAATCAACTGATCAACCTGAATCCTACACCTAGTTGGCACAGGAGGGGAATCCTTCACACTGCCATGAAAGAAGGAATTATAATTCATTCAAAACCAGATATTTTACTGATATAGCTTCATCAGTCCCCTTTGCTTGTATCCTGGTAAACGGTGACCCTTGTAATGAAGAGGAAATGCAAGCTTCTCTGCTAAAGTTTTCATGTTTTTATGGTCCTGCTGTATTTGCCAGTGATTTCCATCAGTTCTTTTAACACATATCAGAATGAACTTTCTCTCTCTCACCCTGGGGTCTCTGATGGGACAGATAAGGCAGTGTGTCAAAGTGTTGTTAAATAATGGGTAGTGATTGGTATGAAATTACTTCCTCCCACACGCTGTTTGGCCATTACACGTGATTAAGCAAGAGCATATGACTGCTAGAAGACATGAAGCTCCTGCCAAAATATTCTTTAATTTAGCTGGAACAAACACAAAACAACAACAAAGACCCACAGTGCTTATTTGCATAATGAAGAGCTGTGTTTGGTGGAGATCAAAAATGCGTTTATTTAAAAAACCACAAAACTATTGTGTTTCTCATAGTTAATCACTCCCTAGCCCTAAATAATTGAAAAGTAATACAAGGTTAAGTACTGCAAAACGTTTATTTTACGTTTATTGCCTTTTTTCATACATGTTCTGTCAAGAATGTGGAGCATACTTAGTCAATATAAATCATCCAGCTGGCCTGGAGAATATTTACTGGGTAAGCATATTACTTTTTACTAAAATTCATTTGTAAACACACAGCCAACTGGCTTTTAGGAAGTGAAAAGGTGAAAAAAACACCAAAAAACCCCAAAGGTTCAATAAGGTTATACAATTGCTTGTAGCACTGAATTTTTCTTAAGTGCCAGCTGTGGAAAGGGTAACATCTGAAACCGGGGCTGGGGGAATTGGATGTGCTGAAAGACAGTGACACGAGAAGTGGGCATGCAAAAACAGCAGAAGGGTCCTCTTCCTTAAGGAGAACGGGGCCATCACTGTTTCTTTCTGTTTCTGAGCCACCTACTCTGTCCCAACAGGGAGCAAGCTGAATAAGCGCAGCTACGACATGTGCCAAGTCCTACATTTTGTTTACAGTCATCTTGTGTGCTCTTAATTTCTTGAGATAAACACAAGATTTTTACAGCTCCTCTGCCCAGCTCTCACTCTTCACATCCAGTTGCTGTTGCAGTCAGATCTGTGACTCACAAAACATGCTGGAAGGAAAGTGTGAGCCGAAAAAAGGGTGAGTAAGAATGAAAAGACAGGAGACCATACAGGATCTGAAGACAAGACAACAGCAGTCTGATTGTGAGACTCACGCCAGGGTGCTAATGATTAAAGGAAGCACATAGCTGTGAGTGTCCTGCTCTTCCCTTTCGCAAATGTTTCTCAGGCCATCTCCCACACTGTGTCCCGGCCCTCTCTCCCCACTCCAGTTTTGCATGTTTGCTCTTTTTCCTACTCTGGCTTGTCTAACATATTCAAATTTCCAAAATGATGCTCTTTCTAATAGTGATGCCTGCCTCTGGCATATCTTAGGCTGTCAAATTTCCTTAAGTAAAGCCTGTCTAAGTCTGTTTGCAAAGGACAAAAACATGCTACAAATAGCAGGGGAAAAATGGCCCATATAAAAAAAAGAAAAAAAGTTAAATTACAGTTATAAAAGAAAACATTCTATGACTTCTTTAATATTAGGATGTCACTGCCTGTTATAAAACTCTTTTCCTGCATGCTCCCCACGCTCACTTTAAAAATTGTATGTTTCTATGATAGTCTTATAGATATGGTATAGATGCCGAGATCATACCAGCCATGGTGAGAGCTAGAATATAAAGGACAGAGACTGCAGATGTATATAGATTATTCATGTCAAAACTTCAGAAATGATTGCAGATTTTGGACAAGAAGGACTATTTTTATCAGCTATTAAATATTTCCCAGCTAAACTAAAGAAAACACACCTGTCTTTAGTTGATACAACAACAATTTTAGACATTACCTACTTGTTCAGGGGGGACAAGGGGGAGAGGTGGTGAAAAAGCGGAAATAGTCTAGACAAAAATACTTGGAAGATTTCATGCTAACCTCAAGATGCCTTGTTTGTGTAAAACCCATTACACACTCTCTAATTACATGACCTCTCGCTATTTTGCAAATGATTTCATACAACAAAGCATTTCTGAAAAGACTTCTGAAGGACAATAACGCACTTTTTTTCAGAAATGGATTTGTGGTGTCTGTCCGTTTCTTTGTTTGTTTTTCTTATTGAGAAACAGGAGAATGAGACTGATGTCCTTTAGAAAAAAAGGCAAAAAGGAAGTCAGAGCCTGGCTGAGGGAGACATTCTACTAGAGAATAATATTTGCTTGGTAATATTTTTAACAGAAATATACTTTTAAAAATAAAGGCACTAAATCATAATTCATTGTTTCGTCCTTTTCTTTTTCTTTCCCTGTGATCTAAGGATGATTTGCAGGTTACCTTTATAGGCCAATACAATTAATTCTCACTGGAAATGACTGTCAGTCCTAATGGTATCACATTACCGTCAATGGAACTCCCTTTCCTACCTCTCACTAGAGATGATGACTGTGGTGGGTTGGCGCTGGCCAGCTGTCAGCTCTCCCCCAGCCACTCACCCCCCACTCTGCAACAGCACAGGGGGGGAAAATAAGCTTAAAATGTTTGTGGCTCAAGATCAGGACAGGGAGATCACTTACCCATTACCACCACGTGCAAACCCAGACCCGACCGAAGGAAAATTAATTTAATTTACTGCCAGTTAAAGCAGATCCAGACAGCGAGAAACAACAACTGAAACGACACCTGCCGCACCACCCCCTCAAGACAAAAGAAC
>Ga0065711_1029019_pt1 | contig 38014 bp, 19 predicted proteins | sample Hoacrofraction12_FD_59098 | JGI IMG/M metagenome (GOLD analysis project Ga0065711, IMG submission 59098) | Hoatzin crop microbial communities from Cojedes, Venezuela - Epithelial fraction 12 v2 (version 2) | ecosystem: Host-associated > Birds > Digestive system > Esophagus > Crop | place...
TGCCCATGGAGGTTGTGGAGTCTCCTTCTCTGGAGATATTCAAGACCCGCCTGGACAAGGTCCTGTGCAGCCTGCTGTAGGTGACCCTGCTTCGGCAGGAGGGTTGGACCACAGAGGTCCCTTCCAACCCCTACTATTCTGTGAATCTGTGATTCTGTGATTCTGTGACATAGCTTGTGTTTCATCCAGCTCATGGACTTCTACAAGGTGGTAAAATCTAGTGTCTCACAACCACCTCTTTCCTGTATAAATACATTTCACAGTATGAGCACAGTGTCTTATTTAAACAGACACAAGAAGCTAACAGTTAGCATTGGGATTTTGCTGTGCCGTCTTGCTGCAGGTGTTCTTCCAACGTGTGACTGCACAAGCACAATGCATCCGTCGGGATTGACACCCGTCCACTGCCTGGACGGCATAACTCTGCTCAGTCCCAGCTGGGGCAGCTCAGGTACTGCCAGGGAGCAGGAGTCCGGCGGCTGCCCACGCCTGCTGCCCTGGCTCAGGGCCTGCTCTGTCTCTTCCACGTGCGGCTTGATGGCAGCGGTGGGGAGAAGCATGCGGCTGTGCAGGAGCCCGGCTAATGGAGGCAGCCCCCCAAAAGGGCTTCTCTGCCCTGGCTGCCTCCAAGACAGAGAGGGAGGATAGCTGACCCCTGTCTGAGCTGGGGACCAGCCCCCTACCCAACTTGGAGATCAGTTAGCTTCACATTATGGGTGCTTGCAGACCCGGCTGCCCCCACAGCACTGGCAGTGTATGGGTTAGCACTTCGTGCACAGCCTGGCTGGGTATTCAGCTGACATTTGCACACCCTGGCTTTATTATTACTACAATCCAAGCGTGTCAGGGCACCAGGGACACTGGGGGCACCCTGGGGAGCAGTGGGGCAGGCCCTGGCAGCCTGTCCCATCCTACCCCAGCCAGGGGCAGGGCAGCCAGGGGCACCAGGGCAACCCCAGCCCTGGGCATCGGGCACCTCCCTGGGGAAGGGGCGAGGCTGGGATGGGATGTTGGCCCATGGGTGGGTGTCAGGATCAGCCCCGGTGAGGGGAACAGGGCTCAGACGTGGCCCGGGACATGCAGGCAGGGCCATGGGGATGATGAAGGTGCACACAAGCTGAAGCACCTGCGTCTGTGCCCCTGCAATACAGCCTAGGGATACACACGGGAAACCAGGCTCAGCCAAGCCCTTCACAGAAGTCCCTCGGGGTGCAGGGCTGGGATTTCTCTGGGGGTGTTAGTAGGTGCGGTTTTGACACTGAACTCAGTTGCAAAGGGCTCACTGGCTGTCAGGAGCCCCGGCAGCAGCTGTGTCCCACTTCAGGAACCAAATGTGACACTCAAAGCGCTGAGATCTCCCAGTTATCCCCTGCCTTGATACTGGGTGTGAAACAAAGGTATGTAGAGAATAAAGACCCACCTACAGTAAATATCGTGTCCTTTGGTATTCCCACCTGCCAGTACCTTAATTCCTGTATTTCTATTTAAACTGTTGCTGACCAGGATGAATGGATAAAATAATTTCCTTTTATTTGCAGTAACATACTTGTGATGTATGTCATTGTAACGTCAGAAAGGACAGTGTAACAGCTGTAGTAATACCAGATGAAGTAATACAAGAGTAAACATACATCTTTTCAAGAAAAAAGATAATTATAGATTTTTTTTTCCCAAAAACAGAATTCAAGTTAATTCTCGTTTCCTTCACTGTGGCTCCTTTATTGTTCTCACTGAATTTTAGCCCATTATAGATTTACTCTGATTGCCCTTTATAGCTATACTGCATTCAACCAAGCTATTAATTTTATTCTTTGTCAGGCAAGATAGAAGCAGAGCTTTCATGTCCTTCTGGTGTTCCTAAACTCAGTCATATTTAAGATGTGTAATTATGTTGTTTTAGGAACTTGGTGTTCCACTGCTCTCCACATTCTGAGCTACCTCTGCCAAAGTCTCTGTGTATGAAAATGTAAGAAGCCTTTAGAAGGTTGTTAACATAGAATAGAATAGAGAGTACATACAAAAGTGACAAATGTGGAATATCAAAGCAAAGCAAAATACATAAATGTCCAGAACAAACAGGGGGACATTCACGTACATTTTCCCAAATCTGAGTCCTTATATGTAAGAATTTTGTCACCACTTTTGTTTAAGCGCCTTTGTAGGAACAAGATTTTGACATTACCAGGAGTAAAATAAGAAAGAAGAATCTCAAGGTAGGGCACAGACTCTAAGACTTTCCTTTTGTTAGGGTCAGAAAAGCTATTTATATTTTGTCCTTATTTATGTACTTTTTTCTCTTTTTTTTTTTTTTATTTTTTCTTTTTCTTTCTTGAAATCTTTATCTATGCTTTTATCTAGGCTAATAATCTGAAATTAATAATTTATTCCAGTTATTAGATAGCAAAGTCTTTACAAGCAGACTGCTATTTCCTAAAACTCACCTTCTGCATAAATTTATTAGACTGAAGTAATTCTGAACTTTTTGGTCTCTGATGTCATGGTGAACACTTGCTGTCTGCCTTGCATTGCTTAGCTGTTGGTGTTCAGCTCCATCTCACAATACTCTCCTTTACCCTGGCTGAGTGTAGGAAATCATTCCAACCCAAATACTTGCCTGAGCAAATTTAAAATTTAAGAGAACATATATATTCCCCCATACAGTGCTGGAATTAAATTTCTGTGAGTAGCTGTACCAGCAAGGACCTTAAGTGTTTTATCAAGCAGTGCCAAAAAAGCCCACTGTATAAGGAGTAAATGTGCAGAAGGTGTGAAGGATAGACAGAATAAACCAAGCCAACCTGCCAATAAATATCCCTGTGTAATGTCTGCATGTTTCATTCAGTTCTGCTTTCTCACGCATGCTCAGTGGACAAGCTGGGAAATTAACTGTCATCATTTCTGCAAGCCAGGCCTTGCCCAAGAAGGGAAAATGCCAGAGCTGCTGAGTGAGCCTTGCTCGCTTTTTTGTTTAAAGCACTCTTTAATGAAATGCAAAAAAAAATCCTTCAAAAAAGGAAAAAAAATCTAACATCTCTGAATTGAATGGCTGAGCACTGTTAGGAGTGTCCTTGCAAACGCTGAATTCCTTAAACTGAGTAAGCACTGATCACCTCAAACAGCCGAAAAGGAAACCCTGGCAGCGCAGTTTGGTTGGTGGTCAAGAGCTCAGCGGGCTTTAATTTCTCTGCAGTTTGTCTAGTCAGAGCACTAAATACTCAGTTTGGCAATGACTTGTATATTTGTGCTTAACATCAGAGAGTAGTCACAGCTCTTTTAAAATTTCAACCCCAGCCACTTTCATCTGACATGAATCATCCACTCAAGGCAGCGGGGACAGGGTGTCCTGAACTGGGGGCACAGTCACCCGACAGGCTGCTCTAGCCCCTGGGGAAGTCAGAAGGCAGGCAGAATCCTCTCGACTTCGATGTGTTTTGGATGTGGCTGGTCATGTTTACATCTATTGAACCAAATCATTTCTTGTGGCACAGCTAATCAAATTATTGGTGATCAGCCATCAGGCAGCAGAGGTGAACTAAGGACACACTCTGGCCTGACCCATTTAAAGGAGTGCCAACATTGTCATGCGAGATTGATTTATTAAAACAGTGGAAAAAGCACAGTCTCTTTAAAACTAAAACTGGTACTTCTGTTTCTAAATTTTTAGCAGTGGTGCAGCAAGCTGCAAAGAGATGGTAGGATTGTTACTGTAGGATATGTAAGCCTCAATAAAAAGAACACTTCAGTAATTTCACAAAGTAGCTGAGATCCTTTGCCATATAAACTGTATTTTTGAAAGCCAGTTTAAACTGCATGTAAATGAGAGAGTCAAGGAATCACTATTATCTCCCTAGAAAACATATCTGTTTAAGCAAATAGTGAATGTGCACTTGAATCCGTGTTTTGCACGAGCCTTAATTATGAGAGGTTTGTCCTTTTCCATAAAAATGGTAGGACACATTATTTTTCACACACATCCCTGCCTGTGTTTCACTTATTTTTCTTAGCTAACTTACTAGCTTATTAACTTATTTTCACTTATTTTTCTTAGATAACGAAAACTCTTCAATATAAGACATTAAAGATTGACATCGAGGCTTTCTTAATGACACAGAGGTCATTGTCATGTAAATTCAGCAGCTTGTCTCACCTATTTACAGTCATATGGAAGATCAGTAAGATACCAGTCTGCCTGTCTTCCTCCAAATGATATCTACAGAAAATTAATTACTTTGCATCTTTCAAAATACTTTTTCTTAGTCCCACAAGCTTACTGTTATTCTTTTCTATCTGTTTCAGCACTCCATTATTTATTTCTGTCTGGGCGGGGGTTTGTTAATACTAATTCATAAAACAAATTAAGAAAAATAGTGCTGTGACATGCTAAACTGCCACATGAAAGAGCTGCAGTAGGCAATAACGAAGAAGGAATTTTGAAAAACGTACTGCGACTGCCTTAGAAACAACACCGTCCTTGGTTCTACTCTCGGGCACTGGTGTAACAGTTTACTTTGCAGTCGGGGTTTTTTAACAATTTCTGGACATCATAAAGACCAGCTTACCGAAAGAGAAAGATCTAGACCAAAACAATTTCATAACCATCACTAGAAATAACTATAAATAAACATACACACAACCTTGAGCCAGGTTTTCCTATATGTTCTTTGAAAGAATGCTCCTTACGTAGGGAGCTGAGTTTTGAAATGCCTTTCAAACTAAATTCGGATATTTGAACTGTACAAATTTATCTTACTCTTTACATTTTGCAAAACAAAATTATTTTTTTTCCCCCTTGAGCACTCCTGGTTAAATTTAGCCACATTTTGACAGTTTGACAGTGTTGCAGGGGGAATGCTGGGGGGTCCTTTTTTGTGAACATGGAGTTCTCCACATTGCAGCTGAAGCGGGAATATTTCCAGTCCATTTTATGTGAGGCTCATTGTAGGAATTCTGCATGAACACTCCCCCCAGGATCTAACAGCAGCTTTATAGCTCACTGCAGATCCTGCTCATTTGGTGAGGTTTGTCACTGTATAAGCTGAAGTGCAAAGGAAGGACAGTTATACTCTGAATCTTCTTGCATGTTTTCTTGTTAGTCTTCTCACACAAGAAGGAAACATTGTCCTTGTCAAACGACAAATGAGGCACAATTGGTGACTTGCATGTTTGTCAACATAAGCAAGATCAAATGATTGCTCAGTAGGAAGCAGCCAGAGGAAATCCAATGATTTTTGACTAATTAGCAAAATAATAATAACGTCTGCCTAATGATTACCTTGTACTGGGTTATGGCCTTTTATCAGACAGCTGCAGACTACCACTTTGAAGGGAACCAGTGGTTTTCTTTGAAACTGGTGTCACAAACTTGGAGGACTTGTGACAAATCTTCTGAGACTTCTTGCTCCTTTGTGTAGTTGCTGTAATTGGGAAGAAAAATGAGACTGTTTCTAAACGTTTAAAAAGAGAAATACTTCTCTCCATATTTTATTTGGAAAGATTTTTAAACTAGTTGGCATGTGTGTGTGCATGCATGAATGTATATAATTATTTTCAAAAGGATGAATTAATCATAAGGTCAGTTAAAAACTACAAAAATGATTTATCTATGTTGTTTTCACATAGTAACAGCAACAATAAAAAAGACAGAGGCTTACCTGAGATACAGTTTTACCACAAAGGTAAAGACCAGGAAAACACTGGGACTGAAGCCAGGAAGAAGGCCAATAGTTTGGAGCTTGTGGTTTGTATTCTACATCCCCCTCACGTGGACTTTCAGAGCGAAGCTCAGCAAGCTGCATATATTTGCCTGCAGAATTAATGATCAGCACAAGCCTGAGCACCAAAGATTTGAATGGACCGATTTCAGCCTGTAGACAAGTGCTAAATTCAGGAACTTAGCCAAAGCTGCAGACACCAAGGGCAGGCTATACTTTGGGAAATGTGGGCCACCATCTTTCGTCATGTCGGCTGATTCACTGGCAAAGCAATAACGACACTGATTTAACACTGTGCAGGTGCCATACCCGTATTACTCTCCTTGCCCTAACTGTCATCAGCAAGGCGCTTTGCGTTCAACAAACGGCAGACACTGTCTTGGTGTGCCATGGATTGAATCGGGTTCCCTTTCAAAAACACATTCGTCACACAGCCGGTGGAGATTAGCTCTAATTTGGCTATGTTGAGACAAGAGACTCCAAAGACTGAGACAACTGTGGAGTGCTACAGGTCAGACCTGAGCATGATTAGCTGTGGAGCCAGGTGCAAAATGCCGGCCTAAATTACTGCCACCAATTTCACTCTCAATGTGTAAAAACTTCAATGCCTAAAGCCCAGCTACTGACTCCTCTTTTTCAGGCTTCTAAATAGAATTGCCCAGTTTGAGAGGTGTGAATAGTTGCAGCTCCCACTGAAGCCATTTGGCCTCAATAAATTAATTAAAACTCAGAAATCTGTAAGTTGATGCTAACTGACCTGTATGCTGGAGCCAGAATTCACGGACAGTCCCTACGCCGAGACTGACGACAGCTATGGGTATCTGTCTCTCATTGTCAGGAGCATTAAAACTCTGTCCCATTCGTTAAATACAGCCCTAAGGGTGAATAACGGAAAAGGTACTGTCACAGCTAGTGAGTGGAAGTAGACAGGTCAGTACATTTCAGCAATACTGCCAACTACTAGGTGAGTTCAGCAAATGATTTCGTTGTAAGGTCTAAGCTAAAGGGTCCTCATGTGCCTCTTTTTCCTTCCATTTTGTTTACCATTAGTTGGTCAAATTCAGGTCTTCCTCTAAAGAGAGGGGACAAAGCTTGTCTTCAAAGCTCTGAAAGTGATTGCTCATCTCTAAGGAGATACAGCCTTGTGGCACTGGCTGGCATGGCATTATTTTTTGGATGGCATTCCCTGCTTCCTCCCCCAAAGGAGAATTGGATACGCACAGTGACAAACCGTACGTATATACGTTTCAATATTCAGCTCATGCCATTAATGTTACAATGTTGGCAAAAGATCTGCTCCTGCTGAAGAATGTGGATTAATGTGGGCCAGGTGAAAATCACAATATTGTTTACCACTCAATTACCTTCTCGCTTTTTGCAGAGCAAAAGTCCATCACTGACTTTGGAGGGTGCCAGGGAGCAAGAAGTCGCTTACATTCATTCCCGTCATTCTAGGACATTCTGTCTTCCAGTAGAGAGGAGAATGTGACCATTTAGATGCCAGCAGTGGAGGCAATGGACAACACAACATCCTTCTTAGCAACATGGCGTGCTAGACATGGTCTTATAAGATGGCTGTGAGGTAATGGACGACACGAAGAAACCACTTCAAAGCATAAAATCCGGTCACCAATCCACACAGAGCTCTCAATGTGTGACAGAAATAGTTACCATGAGAAATAGTTCCCCTCCATCCCTCATGCCACCCTACTATCCCTGCAATGGGAGCACAGTATAAGGCGGTGCCCTGGACCTCTCCTTCCCTCCCAGACAGCCTCTTTTCCTGGCTCTGTTTGCTGGGTAAGAGCCTTTAAAGCTCTAGGCAGCATCAGATCCCACCGCTATGCCAACCTGAGCAGCTTCTGAATTATCCAGGTGGCTGCAGAGGTCTTTTCCACAACAGCAAGATTTTATTCATTAGACATTGTCTACAACTTAGTGAAAACTTTAACTACCAAAAGCTTCCTTCTGACTATGGTCACAAAGAGGAGCATACAGGTACAGGAAAGGTTGATAGGATGATACCTCTAATGTGCTGCCTCTTTCACCTCAGCCAGTGAATTTCTTGCTGACTGGGAGCAGGAGCAGGTCTGAATGGTGCGTGCAGAGACAAGTCAGAGAGTGCCCCGTGAGCTGGCACTTAGCACAGCATTGATGTCAGGTGGGTTGAATCTTGCCAAACTATCAAGCACGTCACTGCAGAAAGATAGCAACTTGAGTAAAAAATGATGTGCAGGACATTTTCTACTCAGTTATAGAGACACTCAGAAGTTTATCTTACTGACTTGTGTTGCACCTGTGGATAGGTGCAGGGTCTTTTCTGTGTTACAGACTGAGAAAATGTATGGTGTTCATACAAGAAATGAACAGAACGAACTTAAATAAAATGTTGAATAGTGCTGGGACTTGAGTTGTTTTTTTCTTCCTTGTATTTCTTTAATCTTATTCCACAAGTTACAAATGTATGATTGATGTCCTGCAAATAATCTATGACTGGGCATTACTTACTTATTTTATTTAAAATTTTTATTAAGTTGGATAACCCTACTGGAGAAGCAGTCTTGATTCAGAGGAGACCTGGATGAAATCAGAATGAAAATGTCACACAAATTTCCATAAATTCCAATACATACAAACATCAGCATTAAATTTTAACAATTGTGTATCCACAGGCTTTTAAAATGCTGCTAGCATTTCCTTTAAAATAATTAGGTCGTGCTGCATGAATGACAGTTCTGCATCACTGTTACATATTTTTCTTTTGTCAATGATAATTTCAGTCCTGCCTGGTATATGATTTTGTCTTTAAGCTGCACTTGCTTCTTTCCAATCCAGATGTGCAACTGGATATTCAGGTATAACATGTAAAAACACAGTCTGTGCAGCAATAGGCATGTGTTGATTTTTTAAGACTCTTGTTTCCATATGTTTGATGGGTTGGCGATTTTATAAAATAGTTAATGTGCTTCTGCTGTGGCTCAACATCTTCCTCTTGGAGCCATGGTCTGTTCTTAACTCCTACCCTTATTGCTGAAGCACTCACCTTTTTGTTATCCATAGGATTGGACCCTTATCTGTCAAAGACAGAGGCAGGTATGTCTTTTTCCATGGGGAATATTCAACTCCATAAAATTAAGCACATGTATAAGGATTGAAGCTGTAAATCATCAGCTTTTCAAGGCAGAGAATTGTTATGCATTGTATTGCACAGTAAACAGCCTATCTGTTCTTTGTTGTTGAGTATAATGCAATAATATGCACACATGGAATCACAATTACAGCCTGAATTACTAACTTAAACTCTGGCTAAAAAAAGGAAGGCTCACATTTTCAGATCTGAATGACAAGCATTAAGGCTCTAAATCAATATTTAACCTCACCTCATTTTTTCCATCTTTGCCTTAAACAAACAAAAATTTTTTACTATTTTTTTCCTTTTTTCAAGCAACAGCACAGAAAATATTTAGTCAGTACCTTTCACTTGGCTGTTTCCATCCAATAGCTTTTGCTATTGTGACTTTACCACTGCTCTGCAACTTTGGCAGCTAGTGGGAACTTGGTTCACAATATTCTTAAAAAGGCCTGCGTTGCTCTGGAAATTACCTTTCAATTTTTTTCCCAAGTGCTCATGGCAGATTGCATGGGGTTAAGGCAAGCTTGAAAACTGCACACTCTTCAGGCAAGCTTGAAAACTGCACACTCTTCAGGAAATAAGTGTCTGACCTAGCTTTCTGCTCTCCATTTCACTGCCTGTATTTGGAGCTGCTGCATTGGTTTTGACAGCATTCGCACCGGTCTGTCTGAGACAATATTCTGGTTCATTGCCTTGCATATACACAGACAAAACCTGCACAAGTCCTTATATTCAATAAAATATTGATAGTTTTTTGCTGCTTTCACAAGGCAATAACAAAATGGTGGCAGAAATGAATTCCCCAGCCCAACATATTCTGTGCTTAAAATGCATTATTCAAAACCCCAGAAACTGAATGACCACAGGATGTTTTAGTTCAAAAGGAATGCGCACAAGTGTTTGACAAAAAGGCAAGATTACAGAATTTAGTTCACAGTCATGAGAAAAAAAATTAAAATCACTACTGAATGATCTAACGCAAACCAAAGTCTCTATCATTAAGGGAAGTCGCCTTCTTTAATAGATAAAAATAATTTCTGGAAGATTAGACAAGGGGAAAAAACACTACGCATTGTGAACATCACCTTTTGGGTTACAAGGATTTGTTGGTTGCCTGGAGAGCTAATCTTTTAATGGAAGCTTTGGTTTCACTTTACAATGGAAAACTTGATAAAAAAATTAAGGTTTTATTAGCATTTAGATGTGAAGTTTCTGTTATATTTTATGAAGTCAAATGGTTTATAACATTTCTTCTGATATATTTTTTCTTTATTGTTTATGCACTTTGATTAGCTTAAGTAGAGCTTTACGGTTTTGCAGTGCGGGTCTCTCCAGTCCGGTAGGTCAAACATTGTACCAAATTTAGCTTTGTCTTTCCATCTCTGCAAAGTTATAGTTTGATCTGAATGGAGCTATTTGGGGTAAAAGTCACAACAGCCTTTACGCTTCTGGCTTACAAGACAAAAAGAGCTTACACATTTACTGGCCCCCAAAATACCCTTGAAATCTTCTACTACTTTGAATATTGCTTTCTCACTTTTAGACATGTTCCTGGGCACTGTCTGTGGAAAAGTTCTTCCTAGTAGGATCCAGCTAGGGCCTTGGTTGCCATGCCCCCTGCCACCCCTCAAAAAACGTCCTTAGTTCGCGGATGCCATCAGTCTTCTAGAAGTGGCTAAAGTCTGTGATTTATAACCTAAAAGCTGCTTGAATGAAATTTGCGCCGGTGTTTAAAAATAAAGCCATATGCTCTCCATCATTATTTAGATGGATGCAAGCAGTGTAAGGAAGAAGAGATTGCAAATCTATGGAAAGACACACGATATCTCTACAGATAAAAGAGTCTGTGGCATATGCCCAGAAACTGTTACTTCCTGGTAACTTCTCTGTAATAATTTGTTTCCTTTAATATTGGTAATATGGGTACCAGGGACTTGTGGTTGATTCAAAATACCAAATGCATGCAATGGACAAATTCCAGCCCACAATAAGATTCCTGTGGTGCTTTAGAACATCATTAATTAAACCTCACAGCATCCCAGGGAAGTAGGTGGCAGTATTTTCATTTAGCACACAGGAAACAGCCAGAAAAAAGTTAGTGGCTCTCTGTTGCAGATGAGTCAACAAACAGCACTGGTATTTGAGATTTTTATTAGTGTCAAGTTGCTAGACTTGCTACTCTCTTAGAAGGACAACCTCTGCTTGCCTACACCTTCACTTACTTTTGTGAACAACCTCCAAAACCTCTGATGAGAGGCTACACAAGAACTAGCTATATGTCTCCATATGGGGCCAAATTAGCTTTGCAGATGTAAATCTGGAGCATCTTTCCTGATACTGATAAAATTACAGCAACTCTTCATGGTATAAAGAAGAGCTGTGTGCAGGCTAGTTTATTAGCATAAACTAAGTCAGAAGTGGACATTGAGCATTGAGATACATTTCTTTCAAATGCCTTCTGCTTCGTAGTTTGTGAAGGACAAAAATGCCAATTCACACTGATATAGTTAGTACCAAAAGAAAAGGCAGTTTTCAAAGACAGCTTCTGCTGTTCTCTTTTCAGTGTAGAAAGGCATAACGAGACATTTCTTATTAAAAGAATTATGCAGACTGAATATCCTGTGCACCAACATTAAAATTGCTAACTGATGAGAAGAACGATGGGTGTGCTGCTATTTGTAACACAAAATGATCAGAACAAAAGTCAAAGCTGTAATGCATTCACTTACTTAAAAATGTGTATTGTTATACAAGGCAATTAAAGAGTTTCAGACTATTCTCTGCGTGATCTGCCTTTCAGATGAGACCTAAAATTGAAGCATTTGATTATTAAAGCTCAAGTAGCAGTTTTCATTAGAGGTGTTAACCCTAATATGCTCTCCAAATTCTAAATCTGTTCATCATGTTCTCCCTTCCTAAATTCTGCATGGCTGTTATGTGATGAGATATTCTTATCTTCCATTCCTAAAAACTGTTCTAAAAGTATTACTCACACCATATGGCTACCTTGCATATCCATTTCAGTAATGAATGAAGTGAGTAACCTTTTTGTACAGCCTATAAATTATTTTAAGAAAATTGACCATTAGATGCGCATAATATGTTCTTCTCGTCCACCTAGACAGAGAAGTCATTAAATAAGAAATCTCTTTTATCTGTATATTGATAGGCACAAAGATCTAACTTTTCACTGGGAGCAGATCTCAGCATTTCCATAACTAATAATAATTTTAAAATGTGAATACAGCTATCAGAATCAGCTCAAATAACAAAGTTCATTTGGCGGGCTCTGAAGACTGACACCTAAAAGCTTCATCAAAAATTTTAAAAATATTTTTTCCAGACAGTCTTTTATTTAGGGAAGGGTTTCCCTCAAGTGCTTGAAAAGCCCACCAGACTCCCGTCAGGGCTCACAAGACTCAGCTGCATTGACTTTAAGAAACTAGACAAATGATGTAGTCTAGACAGGTAGACAAGGACTCTTGGTACTCTTGGCAATTTAAAAATGTTGTGAGTGCATAGTAATGATGTACCCATATTCTTTTCCAGCTTTCCATCAAGTATTATCTTTATTCTTTGAAACTGTACAGCAGCTGAGATAGGGCCTGGTTTTTCATACTTTTACTGTGTCTAGCATCTCCAAGCAAAATCAATATTTGTAAGATAGGCAAAAAGGTTTATATAATAACAGAAACAATATCTTTTTAGCCTCATGAGCTAATACGAGCTTCAATGAGTTCAAGAAGTAACAGATAATTAACACATCTGCACAATATAGATTATAATTTGCTTGTGATTTGAAAATGAACATAGTTTGAGTTGCTGTATATTCTGTAAAGCATGCAAACATCATCATTTACACAGTCCTCACTAGTGGCAGAGAGCAAGTTACCTATGTCATGTTACAAATGTACAGAATTTAGTGGTGACTACAGGCCTTTATTATACCACTGGTTTGCATAATTCCATGTTCACTCTTCGATCACAGCAAGTAGCTTGGTAGTAAATGTTCTTATATGTAAAGAGCACTTGGAATAGTTTCGCTACTGAAAACCTGACTGGGGGAAAAAGCACACAATAAAACAAAAAGAAGAGAGAAGCAGAATTTTAGTAAATATTTATTCCCAGGAGGATGTGGGCGTACTGTAAGTGTACCACAGTGGTATCAAAGCAACATTTCTTTTGAACAGAAGAATGCAAATTAGGTTTACCTTACTTCCATATCATTTGTTGGTTTTAATCTTAATAGTATATTATTTTCAAAGGAAAGCTAGATGTGCTCTGCCCTTGTTTTCTGCCTGAAAACTGGGTCTTCCTAACGATTCCAAACTTCCTAGCTGTCAACATTTTTACAAGGTCTGAAATGTGTTTTCAAGTTTATTAATAAGTTAGGTTGGAAAAATAATCTTCTGTGAACAGGGTAAACTTTTGATCATTTGAGACTGACGATATTTTTCAACAGCTGGTGCCACTTTCTTCCCTCCAACAATACATATAGGTAGTTCTTCTTGTAGTCAGGAGGAGACATATTTGGGTACCTTATTGCTGAACTTGGCTAAGAGTTCAACATGCTTAGATGTTTGCAGTGTGCAACTTAAGTAATATTCAGGTGCCATGGTGACAGCAGTATTTAGAAACTCATTTGTGCTCCAGATCTACTCCTTCTGATGTTAGTCAGATCATTTTAATCATTGCTGGCTGGAGCAGGTTCAAGTCCATGCTATATATGAAACTGCGTTCCCCCCTAGGAGAAATCTTGTCTGTCTAGAATATATTTATTGTCACCTTGGTATTTTCCTCTAGAGGTACTTAACTATTCCTTGTATCTGTTGATCCTTTCATCCAAAGATCCTTTGATTTTCATTTTCGTCATTTTGCAGTACAGTGAATAATGATTACTTGTGGGTCACTCCAAATTCTTTTTGCCTTCTTTTTTTTTGTTAGTTGGTTTTTCTACTTTCTGATGATTGTACAGATGTTTATACAGTAGAAAAATTGTGTTTAAAGCTGTAATTTTTCAACTTTTCACATTAGAAAACATTTTAGGATTACTTATGCCTCTGCTCTGTGATTTTGTGCAAAATGCAGTGTATCGGGGAAGATCTCTTGAAAGGGAAATTTATGTGTGGCTTCAGAGAGGAAGAGCAATGGTACATCTTTGCTATCAGTGCAAGGTGTGACACCCATGGAGGAGTAAGGGAGTAGTTAGCAAAAGACAGTTAAATACGGGGATTCAGATGAAATTACTTTGAGCGCTCATATGTATCTACTAAATCACAAGACCAGCTTTTGGTTTCCATCTCCACAATGAAGAGAATTATTCCATTCTTTTCATGGTAGTCCTAGTCATAAGTTCCCTTCTCTTGGCTTCATTTATGGAATAGGAGTGTTTGCATTCACTTGCATTTTGCCTCCTGCACCCATACACTATTTGTGTGCAGTGTTGTTCACACAGCTTTGCAGCAGACAGAATGACAATGACTGTAAAGAAATATCTAGTCAAGCTGCTGACTGTTATTTACTCCATTCCTTTTAACACACTGTGTATAGTGTTAAAAACCCAGTCTGGGATTTATTTCACCTAATTTTAACATTGTAAAAGTTAACTTAGCTAATTGCGCAGGCTGCCTCTATTGTCAGTGAAGAAAAAAACAGGTATCTCCTGAGTACATTTCATCAGCTGCCTCTAACTGCTATTATGGGATAGGGTGGTTCATCATCTTGAAGTGCTTCCTACTTTACCTTGACTATAGAAAAAGACTAGATGCATAACTCGAGATGGCTAAGATGGCTAAGGGCAGAAGAGAACTATGCACTCTTGTGAAGTCTTTTATACCTGTCTTGTGCAAAGAAGGCATCTGGTCAAAAGAGTCTGGTGTACAGCTATCAACTCCCAGGCCTGCCTATGACTCAGGAAAAAGGACTTCTGCTCTTATCTGAATGAACCCACCACTTGGCTATGTGCCTCATTTGCACAGAATCTCATTTTTCCTTTCTGGGAAATGGATGAAGACCTATCTTCAAGATCTTACAAGGCTAAGTTTAAATTGTTAAAGGGCTTGGACAGCTCTAAAACAAAGGCTGTATGTAAAGGAAACTTACAATTCTTAATGGCTGAGATGGGAAGCTCTCTTCTGTGAATTACCGTGTATGTGTAGAAAGTCTTCGTTAGTAGCTGAAACTGCTTAAGGGATTCAGGTACCTCTTATGTTATTTTCCATGACCTATGGTCTAGAACAAATATCCTTTAAATCAAGATTAGCCTCAACTCTTTATCTCAGGTCATTGCCTGAGGCATTTATAAGGCAAGTAAGCAGGAGGTAGGAATCAAGAACTTTGGATTTTTTGTGGAAGTGGAAATCGGATAAAACTTTACAGGCATTACTTTAAAAAGATTACTCTCCAGACAATCTCTCCTACCACTGTCAACAGAAAAAACAAGTTAAAAGCTTGAGTTAAATGGTTTGTATATAATACATTGTCCTTTTGAATAACAGAGCTTGAATCCATTTGAATCAACAATATTAGCTGTCATAAGGAACTACAGTTTTCAATATCAAAGCATCTTGAATAAAAGCCATTACTCTTTTTTAAATAAAAAGAGATTTCATTTGTGCTCTTAGCAGCAGAAGTCCTACTGCTAACTTTACATTTACTCCACTTGCCTTTTCTGTGGAAACTTTTTTACAACATTACTGCAGTAGCTGTGGTTAAGCACCATCCCTCATTACACAATTCAGTAAGACCAGAGGGGAGAGAGCCCTGGTCAATGCATATGCTTCCAGTTTTGCCCCAAGTGCAGCTTTCCTTTAGGTGTCAGTTCAGAACATGACAACTTGTGGTTCTGTTGTTGACATATTTTCTTTTATTTGGCTTATTTTGTATGTATTCATTCAACAGGGAAGAGTCTGGGAATGAAAAAACAAAAAGAGTTCCTGTCAATTCTGGTAAATGAGTAAGAAGTATTACCGCTAAATCAGAAGTAACTGCTGCTACTGTGTGACTGTGACTATTTGCCTTTGTCTCCCTATGTGTTTTGGTCTGCAGCCATTAATAGCTTGGACTCCACGAAGCAGTAGCAAAGGGGAGTGTGTCAGAGCAGCAGGCCACAATTAAATTACAGCAACCTCGCGCTTTGCATTAAAATCTCTGCTAAGCAATGGAGGCTTGTAATCTTCTGGATTTTCCTTAAAAACAATGGCCCTCCATGCAACTGGCTACTCTCAGTTAATTCACGCTGTCAGCTTCCTTTATTGGCTGTGGGGAATGCAGTATTGATTCTTGAACTTAATAGCAGCACAAAGAGCCACTAGTGCATGGTCAAAATGCAGCAATAAAGGGCTGGCAGCTTGAGAAAAGCAGCCATTCCATTGCACAAACAAGGTCAATTAGAGGACAGTGCAGCATATTATAAATAGCATTAGCAGCCCTCTTCAACCATGATGAGACCATGCTGGGAAGATGACAACAAATAAAATCGGGTTTAATGCACAGTAAATGCAAAAGCATTTAAAGTAATTTAATTTAAAATCTTGCATTCCTTTAAAAGTATCATCATTTAAAGAAATCTTTAAAAAAAAAGACTATTTTTTTCAGGTAAATCTTTCTATAAATTAATTATGTACATATGTAGAACTGAATGGGAATGTATTGTTTAATAAATGGTTAATTCTTAAATTACCGCTGTGGGATATTATGTCTGTCTGTGTAATCTCTTACTTTTTATTAATGCAAATCTTTCAGTGTAATTTGAGTATAATAATATGACAAAAGCATATCTGCATTTTTAGTTCAGAAGTTAAAAAAAGTTGCAAAAGATCTTTATATCCTTCTTTAAGGTCTTATAATTATTATCTTTTTCATATGAGAGACTTTTTTTTATTATTATTCTGGCTCAGAATTAATTACTAATGTAATATACATCATTCTGCTAACACATAGGGTATGCTAAGGGAGTTAGGCTCTTAAAATAGACAATGGGCCTCGGATAGGCAGCTGATAAACCTAGACTGTATAAGGAAGCTGAAAGGGTTTTGAAGTCATTTACTTGTTTAGACAGCAAAATAAACATTTGTTTCAAAGCCCTGTTAAATAACGAATGTGCTGAAAGCTGACAGAAGAGTTAGGTTTAGAGCTCAGGTTTGCTTGCAAAGTCTCACGATATTTTGGCAGTATGCCTTCTGTTGGACCCCTCCTTACTTTCTTGAGTATTCACATCAACTTTGAGTATATTTAATATCCATTAAAAATGGAAGTAAATAGACTGAGACCTGTGATGAAGGTCGAGTATGAAGTTATCATTGTTTGTGTCAAATTTTGACTATGTTGTAAAGCTGTATCTTCTATGTGCCACAGCGCGATAACAACCACATCATTCTACACGTAGTATGTGTAAGGCCTTTGAAGAGAGATAGAAACAGTAAGGTTTTCCTTGTAAAACAAATGAATCTTCCACATTATTCTACAAGAACTTCCTTCCTACACTGTTAAAGGAATCAATAGGAGCTCCTTGCCTCAGAGAGCAGCAGAAAAGTTTTCTGGACTGACTGGAAGCATGGGAAGTTTATTCAGCTATTAAATAGAGTATTCAATATAATGCTGTTTCTATTTTTATGACCTTGAAATACCAATTCAAGGTAGAGAGGTAGTGAGGAAAAGAGGAACAAATTAGCTTATTATGATTCCTGCCATCTAGGAAGCACAAGGTAAAGGTTTGCAAGTCTTAGTATGTATGTCCTAGGTTGGGACTTTAGTTTCTTGGGAAGTGTGGCTGTAAGTAATTATTTTTTTTGTGTTGCTGATTTTTGTCAGACGATGTAAAACCAGAGGCTAAAGGCAATAGAAGCAAGACCAATAAAACAAAGGGTGTAATTATAAAAAGTTCTAGATTTTTGTTACGAGGAAAACTTTATATTCTGGACCTTTTTTCTGTCCTTCACCCTCAATCCGAGGCAGATCACAGGGGAAAACTCCTTATTAGGCAAATAAATGGATCCAGTGACTTGTAACCAATTAGCTCATGTGCATATTTTCTCTTCTTCTCAGCCCCTCTTCCTCTTCAAGTGTGTAAGCAAATGGACTTGTTTGGGATTTGTTCCTTTTCTGCAACATGAGACTGACTAATGGTGTAATTAAAATAATAGGTTTTAATAATAGTTTTTGAAGAGAATATCAGTGAAGAAAATGCCTTTGCGCAGCTGCCTGGAAAAGTTTTTTGCATCTTTTAGACCACAACCTTAAATGGAATGAGTGTGTTCAGAGGGAAAATCAGAAAACCTATGTGTATATGCCCTAAACCGAAGCAGAATAATAGTTGTAGCAAGATTTGTAGGAAGAGGTAGCATTTGTACTTGTTTTGTATAATTTTTTCTTTGTTTCTTGACTCTGAGACTGTAAAATACTTTATCCCAAGGGTGCAGGGAAGCAGTGTTTCTATGAGCTCCTTGGTGTTCTGGAGATTTAGGTGTTGGACAATGCATCCTGCTTCTTCATATATGACCATCATACCCCAGTAATAGCAAAATATTTCTTTCTTGCTTCATGTCCTTTTTGTCCATCATTTTTAATCCCAGTGTCCCATAAGGGTCTACAAATATATCATGCACAGTATTACCTCTGGAGCTTGTACTAGGTGACTTCTGACTTCTAGTGAGATGCTTCTAGAAGTTTACTTTTAATCCATTGTAAAGGTCAGGGGCATAGCTATGTTAAAAAGTCATTAGTATTCAGATATCTCCATTCACAAACATTTTGCTGCTAATGAAATCAATGTTTTTAAACATTTTCTGTTCTTCCCAACACCAACAAACCGCAATTCCCTTTGGGAATGAACTTCCGAACTTCATGTTCTTTTGGAGACGTGAGAGATTATCTCGACACTCCTAAGGTGTCATTCTGAAAAGCAGCAGGTATTCCACTGCTGATTCTGCCTTGAAACCTTGTTAGCTCATTCAGGAGAGAGATAGGTACTTTTTTTTACTTTACTTTTATTTTCAAAATAGGCCTCCAAAATATGTTTTAAGATTGTAAAAATTCTGCTTTCCCTAAATAGGGTGGGTTGGAGTAGAGAAAGAAATTCAAAAACATTGCAAATGGAGACTTACGACTACAAATTTTGCACCTCCCAGCAGATATATGTAAAGGTGAGGAGGATGCTGAGTAGTCCAAGCAAGAGCCAGGAGTCAATTTGGAAAAGACAAGTGCCAAGGCAATGTGTTACTCAGAAATTTGGAAAGCTGCAAGTATTGACTGCAGCTCAATCTAGGAAAGTCTTTTTCCAAGTCCCTAGATGGAAGTGTATGATTTGACAACACATCCCGGAGAAGGCAGAGAGAGGAAAATAGACTGGATATAAAGATGACAGATCTCTGCTCATTCTTCATTCCTGAAAGTGTAAAGTTTCTAGGAAGCAGAGAAGGAGTGTGGTTTTAGGTCCAGGTCATTCTCCCGCCTCACCATGAGAAGCTCAAAAAACAAGAAACTAAATGGTTCTCATTCTTCTGAGTCACGGGAGAGAAGTTAAAGTCCACGTATGGCCTTTTTGTCCAAGACTGTAAAGGACATAAAAATGGGAAGCATAATTTGCAAATCTTGGATTCTATATCTTTCTGAAAGGCTTTGAAATCTACACAAGTGTAACAAGTAACACCTAGGAATGGACCTGATAGTTTATATTTCTTATGAAACATAGCAATGTTGTGGTTGAGATTGTGAGGGGTTTAGATGTTGGGAATCAAGAAGACAGACAGCCCAACCCCCACTGCTATGTATTTAGGAATGCAGGGGATATCACAACTCTAAAGAAAAACATCATAGTGTAGGAGTGCTTATAAGCATATTTAAAACTGGCAGATTTGCATAAAACAGTTTATCATGAGCCAGCAAATTGCACAAGATGTAGGAACGGGAGAGCCTTACATGTTTGCCTCAAAGATCTTGAGTCAAAAAAACTCATCAGAGGAATAGTGAGAAATCTTTTGTCAATGTTTTAATATCTCTGAACACCAATTCTCTCCCTCCTTTTCATTACGTGATCCATCTTCCAGAGTGGTACAAGCAGCAGCAGCCAATGAAGACTCAGTTTATTTGCCTCTTTGAAATGCCTTGTCAGAGAGTCACCAAAGACATGCTCTACTGTCATGTATCTTTATCATGCCTGTACTCATGAGGGCAAAGGAGGAAATGAGTAAGATATGGGCAACGCTGGTAGGTTAGTCAGTCTCATGCTCTGTTTAGATTATGGGAACAGACCTTCAGATGGTATCTTTGGGAGAACGGGTTTTGGATTCCCTTCAGAAGGTGATTTTCATGCACAGAAGTAGCCTTAGGAAAGGGCAATTGGGAGATTTTCACCTGTTTTTTTTCTTTTTTCTTACATTGGTTGTACTCATAGCCAAGAGTGAGAGTTGTACAGTGGTAAAGGTTGAGAAATAAGAGCCTGCTTTTTCGTGTGAAGACCAATCTCAAGAGCTGAATTCATAAGTCTTAATAGGTAATGATGCCTGTAGGACAGCTGTATTGCTAGCTTGCCAGGGGCTATTATTCAGTGCAGAAGACGACCCCAAAAACCAGTTCTGACTTAAAAGGAACATGGGATTTCACAAATGGATTTTGTGCTTGCAAGGAGAGGGAAAGGCTTGACACTTTACAAACGAAAGTCCTTTCTGCTTTAGTAACCTCTTCACCCTTACAGGGCAGAAGAATAGAGGATTCTGGAAAAAGATGTACAGAATCTATTTGTTATATGGTGTGAGCCACAGACAGACAACACTTAAGTGTCTCTTACATATGAGTCTATAGAGCCTATATTCTTCATTGTTTAAATACATTTTGCATCTATTTTTTGCCCACATACCCTGGTTAGGTTCCCAGTGGTACTCTTGTACAATATGTCTTAATGGCTTTTCTTTCTGTGGGCTCTTCATAAAATCTTTTTAACAAAAAAATCCTTTTCTATTTTTTTTTTAGCTGCATGTATGTAAACGTTTAGACATCATGAAGTCTGCAGTAGGTAAAACCATTTCATTAATGACAGAAATAAATCTAGTGATAAAATATGCCTATGAGATGATGAACAAAGACATATCTTTTTAAATTGCATACTGTTTCATTAGGAAATTAATAATACAGTTAGCTCAATAAGATACAAACAAAAATCTTGTGAAACGTGTTGATACTTCTTCATAAATGAATGAAAATAAGAGAACAATTACTTTTTTGTTTTTAATATTTGTTCTGAACTGGTGTGTACAAAGAGAATAAGAATGACAGCTCATTCCAAGTGACCGATCTCACCACTCTCTTGTGCTTAAAAGTTGTGTTCTGAAAATGTAAGTCCTAGCAGCCTTAGCAACTCTCAGTACCCCCTCAGTGTCTTCTAAATAGCTTTTCTTTTCCTTTTTTCCCTGCCAAGAGCAATGGCTTCATGTCTACCCCTGTCTGGAAATATTAAATAGGAAATGTTTATGAAAGAAAAAGAAAAAAATGCCATTATCTTCTGTTTTGCTCAAAGAAGTCATACAGTAACCACTATTTTAGATATTATACTAGCAAGTACAAAGGCATCTTGAGATTCATGGCACTTTCCCACCTCTTCAGAAGAAAATGTGAAGACCAATTTCCCTGATACCTTTTCAGAAATGAAATTCCTGGAATCCTTTTTAAATTGCATTACTGTTTTTCAGAAGTAAATCTAAATATTTAGAAGCACAACATCTTAAAATCAGGAAAGAGTCATGTCAATAATTTTCAATGGCTTACATTTCCTGATAAGGACTGTGCTCCACTATGAGACATCACAGGCTTTAAGAGATTATCTTTGAATGTATAGCCAATCAGGTAAAGTATGCAGTTTATCTAAAGTTGGTCAAACAACAGGGTGTTAAACAGGAGTATATGTTACAGTTTAATATAATGACACGCCTCAATAGTTTTTGGATGGAAATCGAAAGAAACAGTGCTGTTAAATCCCAAAGCATGCCATTATTAGACAATAATATGTAAGAGAAATGCATTATTATGCTTATATAGAGGTCATTTGTAACGGAAATGTACTAGATGCAGACAGGAATAACAAATCATGTGTAAAAAGAAATGACCTTTAAGGGAACAAAGAACAGTAAATAGGAGAGACTGCATGAGACTTCTCTCTGCTAAAAGGAGGAACAGTCCCTGATTGTCGGGGAGCTACTGGGACAGTTGCATGTCTCCTGCCTGTTGGTGTGACTGCATCCAGTTGGCTGCAATTTGCAGTGCAGACAGACTGTCAACGGCTTGTGAGGGTTAGGAAGGGCAGATGAAAGGGATGAATACCCAATTACTGCCTCTGGCTGTTTATCACTAAACAGAGAATGGAAGGGATTTAAGACAATATAGGAGAATCCAAGGCACCCTCGACCCCATTAACAGGGATAATAAAGATGATTCATAAATGGAGCTGTGCACATCGTCTTTCAGAGAGATGTCTAAGCAGTTGTTTTGGGGATATTCAGCCTTAGGATTTAAAAGAAAGATGATTTTACTTCACCTAAGAAGCTGGGATTATAAACTGCAGGTGTATGTTAGGATGTAGACTGAAATGTAACTATTTTATTTTTCCCTGACTTTCAAAAATCAAAAGTCATTATCTCACTTAGTGATACAAGGAGACAACAGTAGCTAGCAATATCATAAAGAACGAAGGCCTAAAGACTTTTTCCAGTCAACAGAAAATGGCAAAATTCTGTATAGAACAGTTTTAAAAGAAACAGCCATAAAGCCCCAAGAAGAATTTGGTAGGAAATGTAGGATGGAAATATAGAATAAGAACCAGAGTAAATTTATGAAGATATATAATTGTCTTTCAGATTAGTCTTTCATTTAATATTCAGTAAATCAGTGTATGAACGCTGCCTGGAACACTGAATTTAAACAAGAATTTTGTTTTAATGCAGAAATTAGTACCATAACCAATCACAAAATGAAAGTCAACTGATCACTCCATGGCTGAATACATCTTCCAAAAGGGCTTATCTACATATGTTTTATCTCAAAAGTTGCACAAAAGACATCCTTCTCGAAACAGGGCCAGTCTGAAATCAGAACATCACAAATTCAGTGCCATGTAGCCACTGTGAATTCTAGGCTTGGAGCTGCAATTTTAGTGCCAGTAAAGAGACCAGAAATCTCTTGGCATCAGCTTTCCAATTTTGGCTCATATGCAAAAACTGTATTACATTCTCTGAGTTTAAATGTTTAGAAAAGATGTCACATTTTTGTACAGTGGAAATTCTTTATTTCACTTTTAAAAATATTATTTTTATAAGAAATTACATGCATAATAATGCCTTTATTCACCTATTCTCATCTGAAGGGATCTGAAGGGTTCATCTTTCATATTTTTCTAATACACTTCTCCCCCAATAGTAGCATGTTGTAACTATGGTATTAATTCAATACATTCCATTTTAATTTTCAAGTTCAAATCTTTGTTTTAAAAAATCATTAATGAATATCGAACTCATGAAAGCCTGTCTTTATTGTTCTGGAAACTGATGTCCACTAGATAGAAAGCAGCCTTCGAGTCTTTAATGGTAGACCAAGGATTCACCACAGCTGTGAACATCCTTTAGCCACATTGTGAACATTTGTGGTTTATACCCGTGCTAATCTGTCAGGTTGTGACCAAGAAAACAGGATGCCAATGTTATTAATTGTTTCTGAACTGACGGTGTTATTGCAGTGAAGAGGCCTGTTTATATGAACCACAAAGTAGCACGTGAAACAGGGTATGAGTTACCTTCAGCCTTGGAACTTCCACATCAATTTTGATTATCTGCATAAATTCAGTCCACAGTTAAATGGTCTGGTAGTTTTATTTTTATTTCTGCTTATGTTATATAGCTTTTCTATATTCTGGTTTCTAGGACTGAAAACAACAGCATTTTGAGGCTTCCTTGTATTAAGAAATTCTTGACTTCTTCTGTGGAAATGAATTACAAAGGGGTTCTTAAACTGTAAAGACAGAATGATGAGACATATGTACATACGTTCATGGACTACACTGCTCAAGGTACAAGCTCTCATTTCCATTTACGTCAACTAATGCCACAGAAAAAGATGTTGCAATTTCAGACCTGCAGTTTCCCATAGCATCAGTCACCCAGAGATGTTGACAGATGGATTTGTAAGCCTGCAAGACATGAGAAAATAAAATATCAAATGGTTAGAGGAGGTAGAATGTAAATTCATTGCCTCTATTCTAATACATAAAAGAACATTCCATAAGGTTAACATTAAAGAAAGTTACAACAGTTTTTCACAGTCTGAATTATGCTGTGAAACCCATTGCCACAAGAAGTTACAAAGATCAAGAATTCGGCAAAATTAAGAAACAAATCAGACTTTATAAGTAGAACAGTCCAGACCAGGTAATTAGCTATAAGCTGGTGATGTAACGAGTGTTAAAATTTATGCTTTGGGATAAAAGCAGTCTTGATTCTGTTATTAATTAGGAAGACATTTAGGGTGTGAGGCAGATAACTTTCATAAGCATGCTGTAGGATTTTTAAATCTTCATCTGGAGCACTAAGTGTTTCCAAATAGTATATGATAACAGGTGGAGGTTATTCTGACTCAGGATGGTAATTCATATGTTTCTATCTACCTAAATAAATTTTTATGATTAAAGAAATTGCCCACAATATTACCACACTTGGCCTTTAAGTCTAAATGCAATTAGTGAATTCTTCTGAAGAATGGTCCTATTGTAGAAAATAGAACAGATAATAGAATAACAGAAAATAGATAACAGAAAATAGAATGATTTTTATGGAGTTCCAATTTTATCAACTTTAAGAAAAGTAAGTACATATCTGCAGATATAGTCATTAATTTCTCTGTGCGTCCAAACAGAAATCTCATTTACTCATTAAAAAAAAATTAAAGAAACCCCAAACACGCAATTGATAATATTTTTATTATTCCTTTGATTTTAATTCTATATATCTTGTAAGCAGGTCGTTAAGATAATGGCACTAATAATACTCATCTGCACATAGGTTGTCCTCTTTGATGTGCCTAGTAATATGCTGGTCTGTATGAAATTAAGTAGTAACACTAACACCACAGTAATAAGAAAAAAGTGAGTGTATGGGAAATATTTCCTTAATGGCTGTGACTGTGAAGGCTAAAATTTCACCAGTAACTTATAAAAAGGTCACAGATCTCCTCATTTATTTAATACCATGAAAACAGCCCTTTATTCAGGAGTCTGCCTGCAGTCAAAGTTAATTATTACCACCATATTACATAATTTTGCTATGTGATGTGTAGATGAGTAAAAGTGTTGTAAACAGCCATTAAGCCCCAGGATGATGATAGCGTGAGTGAGGAAATGGGCAGCTACCTTTCAAACCTCATTTCCAGGAGCTGCTGTAAATTAAGATCAGGAGACATAATGCTTCTGAATCTTTGAACTCAGCTATTAGACTTTTATTGTCTTTACTAATTTCAAAAGTAAACCTGACTCCTGGTTCTTATTACACATGTATAATTACACGATTGAAGGTTAATGACTTCACAAGTGTATTTCAGGGACTCAGGGCTCACCCAAGGTCTCACTGATGACATGATTCTAAATCTCTGTCCATGGGCCCACCAGACAGCACTTCCAAGAGAGAGCAGAAACCTCTGGTAACCGATTTGCAAGCATTCATTCGTTTGGATCCCAGAAGCCATTATTTTTATAACTGCAGGATGGTACTTTAGAAAGACTCTTCCGGTTAGGACATAAAAGCTTTATTCTTCAAGGATCTGAGCACCATGGCTCTACCCAGCAATTCACATTAATAGTTGCTTACCTTTAAGCACTTAAACACTGGTTTCTTACTGATTTCAGTGGTATTTCTCACATGCTTCAGGTTAAGCTCCAGCTTAAGTGCTTTTACAGATAAGAAAAAAAATTTGCTTAGTGTCTTGCATGACTGAACAGTAAATTTTAGGCAAGTAAAGAGCTTGGTAATCTTATTTTTTTCTCTCTAGACTCTTTTAAATGTGACTTTTAAGGGAATCATTTTGATTTCTTGTACAGTTTCAAAGAATGCAGTTTTATTTCCTATTTTTTGTGGAAATGTTATAGTCTCATTTCTTAGACCATATTCTTTTGCTACTGTTTTCTTAGAAATTACTGTGTGTGCTGCTGAAACCTTTCTCAATTGCATGGTCTCTCTACATACATTCAAGGTTCAAGCAGATACTTGTATTTTTTACTTTAAACTAGAATTCAAACAAGACAAGATAGTTTCATTGCCCTGAATTGCATATCTCATCCTTGATAACTAATATTGTGCAACTTCACAAGTAAATCTGATAATTATTTTACAAGTTAAAATTAAAAGCTGGGTATTCTGCAAAATTTAACATCTGTGTCAACCTTTCATAGCTTTTGTCCCATGTGACAATAAAATAATGCAAAATCTTCAGAGTTTCTATATAAATCAAAGTTATATTTTAATGGTCTTGATTTGAAGAACTGAGGTTGCAATTAAGAGAATTAATGATTGTTCTATGAAGCTGTCATGCTCATATAGGCTACTGGTATCCTTAGGTAACCTCTAAATGGGGAAGGGTAATTCAGGACAACTTTTCTTTAAAATTCCAGTACAGTGACTTTATTAGTTGCCACAATTGTTGTTTGAAGGAGTCTGAAAGAATATGTGAAGAATTCTCTCTGGTAGGTAAAATGGCCCTGGAGACATGGGACGAGCACTGCACTCAAGCTGCTGGTGTGAGCCCAAGGGGTATCCAATGCATTCAAAGGACTATAGAATCTCCAAGGTGACATGTGATACAGAAGACAGCTGGTGGTCCAAACTACTGAACTGGGCTCACTATCCTTCCATATAAATAGTCTCTGAAGCATGCCACTAAAAATCACATAGACTGATTGCGTACTGAAGACCAGATTAGTCAATGCATTTTGTCTCCTTTATTCTGCCTGACGCCTTGGTAGATGTCTACTCATTGTTGCTGGGAAATGCGCTCTGGTTGTCCTGCATCCTTTGTCATAGGTCTCTGAAGGTCCAAAACCACCCTTGGGAAAATTTCAGGAAAAGTATTTGTTGTGGTTCCTTGCTGTTCTCTCTTTTCATCCTTTATAGCCTAGTAGTACAGCAAAATCAGATATTTGGGGAGGAAAACTTAAACAAATGTGGGAGTTTAGAGTAATGATTAAATTAATAATATTGATATTGCACTCCAGTCTTTTGAAAAGCTTTTTAAAACTGCTAGGTGTTTCAATCCAAGTTGTTTTGTTTCAGAACCACAAAATCAGATTATTACAAGTCCTTCATACAATTCTTTTTACTGTTGCTCTTTATTAGTGTGTTGTGGTAAGTGCGTTTTAGTGAATGTGTAAGGAACCCAATTAGTTTTCCAAGCTTTTCCTCTGAAACAAGACTTACTTCTGTATCTATATTTTAAAATAAGTTCTCTGTTTGCACATTGTTACTAACCCTTCTGATGGATTATACAGTAATGATATTTATAATTTTTATTTTTTTCTCTAATTTTAGTAGTAGATGATAAAAGTTTTAGTCAACAACTTGTGTGGTAACTGATTGATACATTACATGTTTTCTATTCTTGAGTTTAATTTTGATAATCAATTAATGTATATATTCAAATTTACTCCAAAATTGTTGGTTTTTTTGTGAAACTCTTCCCCTCCAAACTTATCTCTCATATCAGTGGATCTACTGCTAATGCTAGTTTAACTGTAATAAATGCATTATGGGTAGTAAAAATCACTAGAAATATGACATTTTTTTACATTTTTTCTGTGAGTTTTTTGTTTAATAGTTATGTGAAACATTTAAAAAGTTTTGAACAAGTGTAGTTCCCAGTGAAAATGTTATATTACCATGGAGGCAAGACTAAGTGTATTTATCTGTAATTTAAAGATAAATGGGTATACTGTCTTTATCTCTAAATATGGCATTATACATTTAAGAAATTCAAGGCCAAGATTATACTTAAAATAAAACACAGATTTAGTGGAGTAATGAACAAGTAAGGCAAGGAACAAGAGTGGACTCTTAGTAGCTCCTGGTGGAGCCACTGATGCAGAGTTTATTCCCTTCAGTCTGATGGTGGAGCGTCTGTTTCACACTTCCTCTTTCCATTCCCTCCTACCTCTGGCCCAGTCACTACTACAGAAGAGGAGATAATGCTCTAAGCAGTGCCCATTTTAGGCATACAAAACGCCTTTGCTGTGCCGTGGGGTGGTGCTGTGAGTGTAAGAGGTAAGAGAAACATATTTCACACAGAAAAAAAAAAGTTTCTTTATAATTCAGATCATTTAAATTAAGATGACAAACACTAAAATGTTTAAAGATATTTTTCTGCTTGTGATATGTTATTAGTACACAACTTCACTAGAAAGGAGGGGAAAAAAAGCAGTTGTGATACAGTACACGTGAAAATCACAGCAGTACTGAGGGTATTGACTTAAGCATGGAAAATGTAGTGGTGTTTTTGCATTTTCTTTGTCAATTTAAATACACTGTTTAATTTCTTCACTCACTATATTTGAAATTTTAACCAAGTTGATAGATAATTTCCAGCTACCAGGAGGTTTATAGCTTAACTGCATGGATGAGAACAGATCAGAATTGACAATCATCAGTAAGCATCCAATGTCCCAAACCTATTAGAAAATGCTCACACTGTCATGTCTTTAGCGGGTTATAGTCTCGTGCTTGTTCCTGTAGTACTTCTATGTACTGTGCCCTTGCATGTGTTCTTATTATCTATATGTCTGAAGATCAAGTAGAAAAAAACCTACAGAAGTATGGAATAATTGCACCTTGCCCACATCGATGTAGGCTTGACAGAGACTGGTGTTCCTATGCTAATTCCATTTTGAAAAGCCTTTGTGCATAAATATAGACTGGATTAATAAAATAATATTTAGGATTTTAGACATTAAAAAATCTCATTTTATGCTGTAGAAACAAAAAATATAAGCAACCAATGTCTACAATGTAGCTATGAAGGGGGAAAAAAATGCTTCACTGTTGTTTGCCTGTAATTGGCTTTGAGCATCACAATGCACATGTAATTGGGTCTGTACTTGTATTCTTCAAGGGTTCTGTGCTATTTCTACCTGAACCCATTTTTGATATGGTTCAGCTCAGCAGTGCCAGATACCTCTTGTTATGCAGTTGAAAAACTGTGGCCATTAAAAATAGGATACGGTGCGATTTTGTTTTGCAGCGCTGCATGGAAAATCAGTTGCTGTTCATAACAGCTCTGTGGTTGGTTGATTTAAAGCAGAAGGGCAACTTTGAATTGACAAGCAGACAGTTCATGAAAAAGGATATTGTATCTTTAAGGCTTTCTGACTGATTGTGTTTAACTGCGCTACTCAGCAGGCAGTAATTAGGTGGTAGCTTTGCTGAGAAACTTAAAGCAGAGGCTGTGTTGCTCTGTGCTCTTGAATTAAAAAAAAAAAAGGCAAAAAAAATCTGAATTTGAACAAATGGTATTTTTACTGTTTTTTAGCCAGTATGGGAGCAAACAGAAAGCAGACCCCTAGAGGCTCCTAAAGTTATCTTCCCATGCAGACAGTCTCTAGGGAGCTGTGGTGCTTGCGAAAGAAGGCAATGAGAACCATTATAGAAGCACATGACACTATTGCTGAAGGTCAGAGTGGTATTGGAATCAAAGAGAAGCTGCTGATACAAAATGACATGTCTGCTGCATCTTCTGGACCAGTTCACAATTTTGATTGGAATGTAGCTCAAATGCGTCGTGAATGTGATTAATAAATAAAAGTACATAATAATGATGATGGCTGAACTGGTGCTTGCCCAGACTGCTGCAGAGCAGAAGAGAATGGCATTCTCACATAAAAGGCAGCAAACAAAATATGCAGCTACTGCTACTGCCTGAAGAACAGTTTGATCTGGAAATACTGTTGTAGTTTTGTGAAGTGGACACTGCAGTGCACCATTGCAAACACTGAATGCGGGAAGGAATTGTTAACCTTCTTCTTTTCAGCATTACAATAATGTCACAAAATGTGGAGGGGAATATCACAAAGTTAAGTTGTGGTTTTGTCATAAATAGCATAGAAGCTTCATGGAAGCACTCTTCGTCCCTCTCACCCCTCTACTTTCTATTGCTGCTATTTTGATGTTTGTACTTGGACATGTCATCAGTTAACAGCAATTAGACTTTGAAAAGACTCTGGATTCTGTCGCCATCTATTTATACTACAGCCTGTTTAACCAGGTTTTTTAAAAAAAAAAAGTTCATTTACTTGATGCCATTATACTGCTGGGAAATGAAGGCTTTCATTAACAGCATAAATTAAGCCTATATTTTGATTTGGCATCAGGTAGCAGATATTGCCGAATGATCACATTTTAAGTGTGATGAGCATTATTTTTATGGTGTAGCTTAAGCTTCTTTGTGAAGTCCAGTAAAGCTCTTTTGATGACCACAGCTCTAATTCTGAATAGAACTGCTCTCTATAGTTCTGACACAGGTTCTGATAACTCTGAGGTAAAGTCGTTACAGTCAGCCTCCTTCAGCAAACTCTGTAGATTGATAAATCTTTTTTATTTTATCTCCTTCATTCACATGCTAACAAGAAAGCAAATTAGTGTGTAAATTGGCAAGAACAGTGCACTAAGCAAAGTGTTTCTTCACCATACCATTGTCCTGAGGTTTGTAGTTTTTAAAAAGGTTTCATCTGAGTAAATTATGAAAGCTTATCAGAATTCTCTGACTGAATGTCTATAAGAGTCAGAACTACTTTCCAATTACTTTCCAACAGTGAGATGAATTCAATGTCACTGCCTAAAATTCACCTATCTTTATTTCCTGTTTTCAAGGTCAATCCATTTTGTGTACTTCATAGATGCTCTTTGAAATTGGGATACACAGAACATCAAGGATTAAACTGCCAAAGTATTTTTATTTCTAAGTGACTATGAGCCTTATTCTCTGTCAGTTAATGCCAGGTGGCTTTCCCCCTAGTGTTAAGTTCCTCAAACCTGTAGCTGTATGGGACACTATTCACCGGGGCTTAAGGTAGGGAGGGAAATGATTATATTAAGTCAAATAAAATGAATAATTCATGACATCATGTTTTGTAATCCTGGTGTTAAGCTTAAAACTAGTGGTTTATTTTTCAGCAAAATGTCTTTGTATCATTTCCTATAGCATATAATACAAAACAATAACAGCATACATAATGTGAAAAGCCTACAGGCAAAGAGGATCCTGCCTGATGCTTCTGGCTTCATCTGGGGTGTGACAAGTTCCACGCAGTGAGGCAATGCCTATGAATGCCCATCTTCCCTTGGAATCTTCTTGGGCCAAAGGAGTGTCTGTCTTTTAGTTTGATTGCAAAATATTGCTTCAGATCTTTACCATAAATTTGAAAATCCATATTTATATCTTGCTAAAACTGTGTACCTCTCATTTATTTCTACTGTTATTCTACTGAGAATAAACAACTGAGAGTGAAAAATCCTTTTGTGTGTTTTTGTTACATCTCTCCCTCTCTATCTCTCTCACAGATACTTGCGGACATGTCTGGAAAAGGACACATACTACATACATCTGTATATATGCATGTATGCCTGGTATACATGTATACTTATGCAATGTTTATATAGGTAAGAATACAACAGCTCTAAGTTGTGTAAAAGGTAGCATAGCATGAAATTTACTCTTTTTTCCACAACCAATACATTTCTTATCAACATTCGTCCATGCCTTTTCTGACCTGTATTTTTTCATGTTGTTTTCAGTGTTTTTGGTGGGTGTGTGGAACCCAGTGTTATTTGTTGTTTAACTCTGTCATCTGGCAAGGTCTCTCTCTTTTTAGAAGGGAATCCTCACTGGTGGAAGATTGTTTTGCATCCTCAGTGTCACAATTTCCAAATCAGATCTACTTAACAGTGTCTTTACATGGGCTGATTATTATGCTGTGTTCCAGGATGAAATAATTGTGTACCTGGGCCATCTGCTCCCACCTTTTCCAGCCCCTTCCCGTGGACATCTCCGGGGCAGTCCGAGGCGGCCAGGGTGGGCTCCCACTGCTGTCTCCACATGTGTGTTTTGTGGGAAAGGACAGACTCTGCCAGTGGGTTTCAAAGCTGTGCAACAAGGCATTTCCCCTTTTTCAGAATAACAGCCTTTAACCGCCTACATTTGCAACAACAGCAAATATATCATCCCTGTAACACAACAAAAATATCTGCTAGTTATAATGAAAATCCTACAAGGGCATCCTAACCAGTCTTTAAATTTAAAATAAAAAATTGCTAATTAATTGTAATGGTCAGTCATCTCTAAACTAGATTAAGAAATGTGAATACTCTGAGAATAATATATGGGTACTAATTTCAAAGAAGGGCACAAATCTAGCCATTTTGGATTAATGTATGTTTCTCATCATGCAGCAGGATGAATTTAATTCATTTTGTGGTGTTCATGGCATTTAAAAATTATTTTAGTAAATTACTATAGAAAGTGTGTCTTATTCTTTTAATTAATCTTTTATTTAAAGAAGTGTTTTCACCCAAGATACATAGGAAGAAAGTTATAAACATGCTCAGGCAAAAGGTAATAGATTTAGAATTTAATTGTAATTTTCTGTTAAGCATTTTTAATGGAAAATCTGATGACCCAATTACACAGTGTAGGAGAAAATTCAGAACACGGTATCTGGATTTGAATATAAAAATGCTGAGATGCATAATACATAGGAGTTTGATATCTATTCTACTTCTTGTCAAGAAGGTATAAAATTATCAAGAATTAACAGAGAGCAGAAATCAGACCCTGGAAAAGAGCTGAGCATTCTGACGAGTAATATAAATTATATTTTAACTTAGAATAGTAGCCTGCCTCTCCATGCAGTGCAGAATCAGTACTGATTCTGACATCCCATTCTTTCTGTACTATCGCTATTCATAGAGGCATCAGCAAGACCTTCTTCCCAGGGTAAATCCTTCCCACTGTTGAAAGTCATCTACAAAATTGGCTAGTTTGAGAAGACATTTTCAAAGATACCTGCACAGAATTCAGTCAGGAGCTGGATGGTTTTTTTAGCTTGAAAATCTTCCCTTTCGGTCTAAGCTGTGGTTCCCAAACTGAGGTCCTAACAGGTTATTGGTGAGGCTGTGAAGAAGGAGAGAGTGGCTTACAGGACCACAGCATCTTAATATTTTTTTCAATTACAGAAAGTAATATTAATAGTGTGTTGATGTCCAGTAGAATCTATGGTGACCCACAGGAATGTCTGACTGTTCTTGGTGCTCCATCAGAACAAAAAGTTTGACAATGACTGCAATGTTCAGTTATTTCATCTTCCCTTCCTGAAAGAGATATACAGCTAAAAAAAAGTTTCTGAGTATGCAGCAGCGGATACAAGTGAAATCTTTTATCTTCAGTGTGTCACAGACAACACAGGAGAATGGTGCTTCATTCAGTAAGTGGTTCTTTGGGTCTTTAATGGTGAAGGAAGAAGTAATGTGAATGTGACTGTGCAGAGGCCATTATTCAGGGGAAATGAAGTTGTTACGCACAGTACTTAAGAAAAGGTCCTAGGGAAAATATGGAAACATGTGAGAGTACAATATTATCAACTTCACTTAATGCCTTGAAGTAGACGAATTTGAAGGTATCCGAGTGGGTACCAAACTGAGTGCTCGGGATACTGGGGCACAGATCTTTCTTAGCTTGCTGGTATGAATTATTTTCCAGCCATCCAAATCCTACTTTGTTCTCTGCCTCTACACATTAAAATGTTAGCCACTGAGTAAAAGTCGATGCCAAGCATACAACAACTATAGCTAGCCTCTGGAGCACCATTTGGTTGTGTTCTTTTGCTCAAATTATGTACAACAATCTGTCTCATCTTGACCATATTATCAGCATAAAAAACATTAATTTATATCCAGCCTCATACAATGTTTATTTCTCCCATCTTTTCATGTGGCTACGAAAGACCACAGACATGCCAGTATTGATTTCGCCTTCATTTTGAGCCACATCATCAAGTGTAGATACTCCAGAATTCCTTAGCTCAACAGTTCAGGTGGAGTTCTTGAAAAACCAATGCAGTGGGAACTGCTGACTGCTGGAATTTTGGGGGGAGAAGCTGACAGTCTTATCTTGAGACCTTCAAAAGTACAAACATTCTTAAAAGTTATACTGTTTTTCTGGTGGCTCAGAAATTCCTAGGCATCTTTTATATATCCTTTTGTATGCAAGTTATGGAAAAAAAGGTATCTGGAGAAAAGTTTGTTCTAGATTTGATTCTAAGCATTCAAAGAGAACTAGCTTCAGATGTGGAGACTGAAGGCAATGTGACGGACAATGCGATGAAATGGGAAATACACTAAGACATGAATCTGGTAAAATCATCAGTCCTTTAGTGACCTAAAAGTGCAAAAGAAAGAATCCAGAAAGTGGAAAGTAATTCAAGTGACTACAGATGGATATGTAAGCATAGAAGAAGCTATTGGGACAAATTCAGAAGTACTGAGGGACAAACCAAGAAACTTTTTACAAGGTGCATGAAAGGTAACAAGAAAACACTTACAGCAAGTGCAAGACAAGGGTAATTAAGTCCACTATTTGATGGAGATTGAAAAACTGACACTAACACACTTAATTGATTTCTGCTTCAGTCTGCACTAGAAATACTGTGTCCAGTCAGGAAGTTAGTAGTACTAACACCGAGCAAAGTTGTAAGATCACAGGTTAAAATAAGAACAGTTTAGAAAAGTGCTTAGATAACACAGACATTTTCGTATTGCCCGAGCCTAATGAAATTCCTACTATAGATGTAGCTAAAGCAACTTCAGAGAAACTTCATAGGTGAGATTTCAGAAGACTAGAGAAGGGCAAGTGCAAAGCTTATGAAAACAAGGCGAAAAGAAAGGCAAGAAACCGTACGCCAACCAGCTTTGCTTCCCTGCTCTGTGAGTGACGGGCTCAGATAATGAAACAAATTATTTATAGGTATCTTAAAGAACACAAGAAGATATACAGCCGACATGTTAAGCTGCTGTTTCGCATGAGTATATCATAAAGATGCTAGACAAAACTCTTGAAATACAGATATGTGCAAAACTGATCAAAAAAATTAGACTGAGTACTTACCAGTTTCATACTACTCCACATTTTCATTATTAATCTGGAAGATGCATTAGACAGGATTTTGCTTATTAAATTTATGGGAAACACTACTGTGGCAGGGACTGCAAGCATGCCAGAGGATGGGATTAGAACTTAAAATGATATGGAGAAAACAGCTGGAAAAAACTGAACACAATTCAGTAAGCAGAAACACAGAAGGCTGCTCTCAGACACGACAAACTGTATGAATATGAGATATGAAACAATGGGCTAGGTTTCGGATGTGTAGAAAAATGCTAGGAGACATAATGGGTCACAAACTGAGTATGGGTCACCAATGCCATGACACAGTGAAAAAAGCAAACAGTGCATGAGAATATATGCATAAACAGTAGTGAGTAATCCTTCTAATCTGTTCAGTATTACTAAAATTTATCAGTGTTATTATGGTTCCAGGAGAGCAAACAAATATTTAGACAACAGAAACTACTGAAATTGTGTACTAGCAACATCCCTAACCCAGGCCCCAGGGAGGGCTACTTAGAAAAGAAGGAGAAAGAGACATACAAATCAGATAAATTTGATGGGGAGATGCTGCAGTAATTTCACCACTCATTTTTACAGCTAGATTAGATGAACTTCAGTAAAAAAATCACATAATTCTAGTTCATACTGCTTTGTGGATGACTTATTAAGATCCTTTCCAAAACTTTTCTATGAATCTTTTGTTAAGTATACGAGGAATTTTACTTTTTGACAACCACACTGAGTTTTTTCAAGACTGAGCTGATTTTTCTAGTGTCTGTGCAAGCAAAAAATCTGAGTTGCTATCACTAAACAGTGAAATCAAATTGATAGAAGATAATCTTTTTCTGATTCATGCAGGAGTGTGCTACAATTTTACTTTTGGCAGAACCTGTTCAAGAGGGATCTAATGTTTTCAACCTTGAAAACTAGAAGGAAACGAGTTGCAAATATGGCAAACCAGCCTCATCATTACCTGTTGGTCCTTGAAGTGGGCATTATCAACTTTTGGAGATTTGATTTTCTGGGGATGGAACCATTCAGAGTTAGCTGGAGGGCTTTGCTATGGATTAGGCTATTGCAGCAAATTGGGTGGGATTTGTAAAATGCTTAAAGTAGCGATTTGATGGTGTAGGTCTCTTTAGGCAGAATTAGCCTGGCCAGGACAGTACAGGTTTTGACAGACAGGAATGGCCTAGGTATTGAAGGAGTCTGCTCCAGCAGTGAATGGCAGTGCTATTCTGTTGTCACTGGAAGCGAGTAGATCAAGATGACAGCCATTCAGGATTGTAGGTGTGTATTCACGGTACCAGCTTACACTGCCTCTAGGTATTATCTTGTTGTGCTGCATATGAAAAATGTGTGACAACTTCTCCACCTTTGGTTCCCTGTCCATCCTTGCTCTTAACTGGCATTCAGAAAGGAAGCTTAAGCACAGACAGAAAATCACAGAATCATAGAATCATAGGTTGGAAATGACCTCTAAGATCATCAAGTCCAAACCTCTGCCCAACAACACCATGCCTACTAAACCATATCCTGAAGTGCCACATCTGCACGTTTTTTGAACACCCCAGGGATGGGCACTCTACCTGGTGACCCTGGACAGCCTATTCCAATGTCTGATCACTCTTTCAGTAAATAAATTTTTCCAAATATCTAATCTAAACCTTCCCTGATGCAACTTGAGGACTTTTGTCTCTTGTTCTATTGCTACCCACTTGGGAGAAGAGACCAACACCTGCCTCACTACAACCTCTTTTCAGGTAGTTGTAGAGGATGATGAGGTCCCCCCTCAGCCTCCTCTTCTTGAGATTAAACAGCCCCAGCTCCCTCAGTTGCTCCTCGTAAGACTTGTTCTCTAGACCCCTCACCAGCCTCATTGCCCTTCTCTGGACATGCTCCAGCACCTCAGTGTCCTTCTTCCCACAGGGAAGTCTGCTGTCTCCTGGGGCCTGGGTTAGGGATGTTGCTAGGAAACTCCCTGGTCTGGTGCGGCCCTCTGACTCTTACACCCTCTTGGTAGTGCAGGTTGGTGGGGACGAGATAGCAGAGAGAAGTCCCAAAGCCATCAAAAGGGACTTCAGGGCACTGGGGCGACTGGTTGAAGGATCAGGGACACAGGTAGTATTTTCCTCAATCCCATCAATGGCAGGGAGCAACACTGAAAGGGGCAGGAAAACTCACCTGATTAACATGTACCTCAGAGACTGGTGCCATCAGTGGAATTTTGGTTTCTTTGATCATGGGGAGGTTTACATGGCACCAGGCCTGCTGACGACAGACGGAGTTCAGCTGTCTCAAAGGGGAAAAAGGATTCTTGGCCACGAGCTGGCAGAGCTCATTGAGAGAGCTTTATAGTAGGTTTGAAGGGGGAAGGGGACATTGCCCAGCTCACTAGGGATGAGTCCAGGCGTGGCATGCCACTGTCAGGGACGAGATTGACAGCCCAGCTCAAGTGCATCTATACCAACACACGTAGCATGGGCAATAAACAGGAGGAGCTGGAAGCCATTACACAGCAGGACGGCTACTACTTGGTCGCCATCACAGAAAAGTAGTGGGACAACTCGCATGACTGGCATGCTGTCATAGATGGCTACAGACTCTTTAGGAAAGACAGGCCAACAAGGAGAGGTGGTGGAGTTGCTCTATATGTGAGGGAGCAACTGGAATGCATAGAGCTTTGCCTGGGGGCAGATAAAGCAGGAGTTGAGAGCTTATGGGTTAGAATTAAGGGACAGCCTCATACGGGTGACGTTATTGTGAGTGTGTACTACAGGCCACCTGACCAGGTGGAGGAAGTTGATGAGGCCTTCTACAAGCAGCTGCAAGTAGTCTCACAGTCACAGGCCCTGGTTCTGGTGGGGGACTTCAACCACCCTGACATCAGCTGGGAAGACGACATAGCCAGGCACACGCAATCCAGGAGGTTCCTGCAGAGCGTTGATGATAACTTTCTGATGCAAGTGGTGGAGGAACCAACAAGGAGAGGTGCTCTGCT
>Ga0065711_1001942_pt1 | contig 38011 bp, 31 predicted proteins | sample Hoacrofraction12_FD_59098 | JGI IMG/M metagenome (GOLD analysis project Ga0065711, IMG submission 59098) | Hoatzin crop microbial communities from Cojedes, Venezuela - Epithelial fraction 12 v2 (version 2) | ecosystem: Host-associated > Birds > Digestive system > Esophagus > Crop | place...
GAGCTCTGCCCTCGTGCAAAAAAAAAAAAAAAAAGAGCTCAAATGAGCTGAATAGCTCTGTTTTCAATCCTTGCATGGTAAAGAGCTCACAGGACAGTAATGGTTTCTAGGACCAAGTGTAAATTGACACAGAGCTTCAGAAGAGATGTGGGATCTGGGTTCAATCTCCAAATTCTGTAAAGCTCAGATAATGGCCAGAGGGGCAATTTCCAAACCCTCTGTTCCAGCCTGGTGCCTGGGAAGGAACCAAGATCACATTACAGCTAAGAAAGCTGCTTTCTTCTGCAAGATGTCTTCCCGTTTGGATCAGGATGAATCCAGCATCTTCTAAAGTTTCAGAGGGAAATAGAGGTGGCTGGGGAGAGCGCTACAGGTTTGAGCAGGGCAGAAGAACAGAGCAAGAAAAAGTAAGACAGTGAGCACCACCTGCTCTTGCGCACCTTGCTGGCCACCCCAGATCACTGGGCTTGATCCATGGAAACTGCTCCAGAGAAAACACGGGTAGAGCTCATCAGCATCCTTGCTGCTCCACAGTGCCTGCACCGCTGGGCGTCCTCGGGGCCTCTGCAGGAGGCAGCTCAGCCCACGGAGAGATGGTGATAGCCTGCGTCGCAGTTACTTCTCCCTGACGCTGCTTGTACAAGGCATCGGTGTGAATCAGCATGCGCACCAGTAACTCGCTCCTGCTCTCACAGCTCACTCGTGGAGTAGCCTCCTGACGCAGCAAGGCTAGTTTGCTTGAAGTCATTGCACTTTGTACAAACGAATGCAAACAAAATTTATATACAATATTCAAATACTACTTTGAGTGGGCATTTAAAGTTGGCCTGTTATGTAAGAAACCCTTCCTGGACATTGTTTTATCGAAAGCGATACTGTTCCTGTGAAAAGTTTCAAATTTGGTAAATCAGCACTATCTCCCTCCCCTTGAGGAAATCCTTTAAAATCTAACTGCGGTCCCTGGGGCTCTCAGCTGTAACTCCAAAGTCCGAATAGGATGGACCACAGAGGACAGGGTCCGATCACTGTAAGCACTGATATAACAAGATGTGGTTTGTAAATCAGCCAGACCCTGGAGCAGCAACTGCAGACTTTGGTTAAAAAACCTCAAAACACTCTCTCAGAGCAGCAACTATCCACTCCTAAGGACCAGGGGTGCTAAAGACAAGCCCTGTCAGCACTATCCCCTGCGCAGGTGGTGGGCACAGCCCAGTGTTTTGCCCTTTATCCTGTGCAAAGCTACAATGCTGAGGACAGGTTACGGCTCGAGCTACAAATCTGCCTTCCTCCAGGCTGTACCTATGCACGTGGAGGGAGTGAACCCACCGGGCTTGGGAACACGGCTGCAGATATAACCCAGCTCTGCTGCCAGACCGTTTGCTGACAGAATGACTGTTTTATATGGCTATAAGAGCAGCTATAAGCGCAGCTGTCTGAAAAGCAACAAAATCTATGATGTGTGTTTCTAAATCCAATGACAGCTGGCAGTGCTGTGCAGCAGTTCATTCCTTGTTCTACACAGTTTAGCTGAAACACTTCTCTGCGATCGCCCCAATTTATCAACAAACAGCAGTTTCTGGAACAATTTAAAAGCATTCCCAAATAGGCAAGAAGTGGTCAGCTCTTCGAGCACTCAGCGATGCGCGAGCTCCCAAATAGGCAGGCAGACGGTGACGGACCAGGACAGCTGACGGGAGGACAGAGTGCCCTCTCCAGCCTCCTCGCAGTGAATCCCGGTGGGGTGGGGGGCTTGGAGGCAGGGGCACCTGGGCAGCTGCAGAGCATTACCCACGGGTGGGGGGAATGGGGACTTCTACTGTTTAAAGCTGGCCCAAGGCACAAATGTTAGCTGTTTCTGTGCTGCCACAAAAGAGAGGTGGCTTGGTCCCTGGGTGCTGCTGCTCCCCAGCCGAGGAAGCCACACGGAGGGGGATCTCCTCCCGCAACAGAGTCTCACCTCCCAGGCATGGGAAACCCCGTGCAGCGCCAACGCACAGAGGTGTGTACAAGATAACATGGTAGCTTGCTGCACAGCCATACGCTGTAACACACCGCAGAGCGAGAAGACACAAGGGCAGGTACCATGCCTGTCCCCACGCTCACCTCCTCCTGCCGCGGCAGGGCAGACAACAGCAGCCGTCACAGGGACCCACTCTCCTGTGCATCACGTGCTGCTCAGGCAAGCTGCATCCACATCATTCTTCCAAGGTGCTACAGTTCCAGTTTCTTTGTAAATACGTTTTCTCAACAGCACCTGAAGTGCTAACACTGCAGCAAGAGGATGGATGTTTTCAGTGCTTTCCTGCAAAACGTGAGCTGGGCAGCATGGGCTGAGCAACACCCCGTGCACATGCTGTGTGGCTAAACTGGAATGAAAGGTGAACAGGTATGAAGCATGTTTTTAACATGTTCATTTAATCCCAGTAAAATGCTTAACCCAGGTAAACTGGGCATCCAGTTCACCCATTCCCTTCAGTCTGTCCGGCAGCTCCGATACTCAGTTTTTGCTGCCTGAACTGCTGTCATGTGGCAGACACACGGCTTGATTCAGAAAAGTCTCGCACGGGGATGTGAGCCAGACCCACCCAACGGCATCCCCGGAGCTGCAGAAGGCGCAGCGCCTGGTACCGGACCTCCCTACCTCCCGCCCCCTGGGTCTCTTGCTGCTCCGGAGGAGAGTGACACTGATCAGTCATACTAGGAAGCTGAAATACCACATCGGGAACAAATTCAAATTGAGGACTTCAGCGTTGCCAAACCCCAACATTCAAAAATCATGAGTCAAGCTCCCAAAAAACATGGGACTGGCTCGGAAAACCTGGTTTTAACATAATTTTTATTGCCTGCTGTTTTCAAAAATTTTGGGTGCCTTTATAGGAAATTATTAAGCTCTTCTGCTAATAGCAGAGCTAAAATCTGGCTTGTTTTTATTTTCCTTTTTAACAGCAGTTGAAGTGCAGCAAAACAACTGTTTTATTTTACAAGTTGTTTGGGTTGGCCTCGCTTCGCCATGGGTGGGGGCTGCAGCCGGCGGCCAAGGGTGGCAGGGGCACGTCTGATACCCCTCGCCGGCGGGCGCTGCAACAGAGATGCTCTGCCATCAAGCAAGGGCCTGCTCATCTCGTCCCTAGCTATCTGGGGGATAAACCCAGAACCCACAAAAAAATCAGGTGCTTCATTTTATGGGTCTGGGTCAACGTTTTCTATCGTGCGAGGAGCTGCAGCCATGGCGTGCTGCTGAAAGCCGCCAGTTGCAGTCCCAGCTCATCCTTTCCTGCCTGCTGACTCCGCTCTCGCCATCGGCCATCCCTGGCTGTTCCCGCTCAGCGGCGCAGCTGATTTCCCTGGGAGGAAGAGGGAGTGACTAGGGCTCTTCGCACACTTTGTGAGCTGGGCATCTGGTATTTTTCAAAACTCTAAAACATTTTAACTGAAAACTGTCCTAAAAAAAAAGAACAAAACCAAAAAACAACACATAAAACCGGAAATGTTTCAATCTGAAATCCTTAATTAAAACCACACTCTTTAGTACATAAAGAAGGAAGTTAAAAAAGAAATGTACTTTTGCACATTACAGACAGCATTATAATAAACACAAAGCACTGCCAAAAAAAGAGGCATTTTCAAGGCTAAAGTAGATGCCTCCAGCTGCACTTAAATAATGTCAGAGGGCTTGTCCACACTGCCGAGTGTCGTTGCATTTGAACGCGATCGCGAATGACCAGGCTAGGCAGATGAGGAAGACGGCAATTATTGGCGCAGACGGCTAGCGCTGCGGCAAGGACCATAACCCGCTGGGGTCTGTGAACTCCTTTGACTTCCCACAGATCCCAGACCCTGGCCTTAATCTGTAAAATATTTGAAGGAACTGGCCCTGGCTCTTCCTGCTCCTCTGGGCTCGCAGATACGGCTCAGCTGGAGGGACCCCGTTTGGCAGGAGCTCTTCCCAGCTAATCTTTGGGGGAATCTTGTACCAAAGCACATAGGGTGGAGTCTGAACCTGATTTTGGAGGCACAGATGAATGGCTGGAAAAGGCCAGCGTCATTAGCCTGACATCCCACACCGCGCAGCCTGGGACGCACGTAAGGAGTGCAGGAGTCAAACCCAGTCCCTCAGCAGGACAGATCAGATCTTTCGTAAAGGTATCCACCACTGGCTTAGAATTTGCTGCAAGTAAGGAAATCAGCCTATCCCCATGTAAAATGTTGCAGTTATTTAATGTCCGTGGTCAAAATAGGCACCTGGGTTCTAGACCAAACTTACCTGTTTCAGCCTTCTAGTGACCGGATCTTGCTATACCCCTGCCTGCTAGGTTTTTGTTTCTTCTGATCTTATTCTTGAGAAGAATAAGATCAAGCCTCCTCTAAACATACTTTCATTAAGAAGCATTTGTTGCAGTCTTCAGTGTCTTCGCGGTCACGCAAGTTCTTCCAAGCTTCCAACCAATTCTGTAGCTCTGCTGTCCTACAAGTCTTAGCAAGCTACGTCAGCAACCCGCTGCAATGCGTGACTCTTAGGATATCACGAAACGATGTGGATGTGCTGAGGGAGGACAGGTCTGCTCAGACTCCAGCTCCTCTGCATCAGTCAAAGAGCTGTGCTTGAGTGCCCACTGCTGCCCCAGTGAGATGGTCTTCTGCAGAGAGAGGATACTGGAAAAAGTAGTGTCTGGGTGAAGATGGTTGGTACCTCCCCAACCTAGTGAGAGGACTGGAAACTAGGTCTGAAGGGAGCCACACACAAAAGTTAGTGGGTGCCCTAAAACCAACTGAAGGCTTGGGATATGGCTAAGGGAAAGGGAAATTGCGGTAGGCTCAGAGAAAAATTCTGAGTGAGAATAACAGGGCAGCCTTCTAATCATATTATACGTCTGCACATAAATGCCATGAGAACAGGGAATAAACAAAATTACTTTAAAGCCCTCATATACAACTACAGCATTTAGCCTCACACACGCTTCCTGGAAAGACATCACTGGAGAGGAATACTGGTATGAGAAGACGTAACTTCTTTAGAAAACAGAAAGAGGAAATAGGAAGGGGCTCTTTTGTATGAAGAATACTTTGGGGTTCACGAAGACATGAGAAACAGACTCTGTGCATGTCCCCAGCGACAGAGAAAGAGACAAGGTGCACAGGAGACAGCCCACAGAGCTCTGTTAATTAGAAAGACGACACAGACAGGGCCTTTTTGAGCATCTGACTGAAGCAGCCAAATTGAAGTTGGCAGGAATGGGTAATTTTAATTACCTTGGCATCTGCTAAAAACAGAGCAGAGCAGGTCCCAGATAGACCAAGCTGCTGGAATGCGTGGGGAAAAGTTGGTCTGAAGAAGGGAAAGTAGTAGGGGAGGGGATGTTTATTACTTGGATATTATTGATACAGAAAGTTGATTAATAGTCCAAAACCAGGAGTAAATTTGAGTGCGGGCGGTTACAAAATCAGAAAGTTCAGCAATTCAAGGCAGTGAAGGAACAAGAGCAACAGATTAAAGATAATGTATTTCAAAAAAAAGCAAATTTGAACAAATTCAGGGCACAGGTCAAGAGGATCTCTGGGGAAAGGAGTTTAAGACAGCATTTCCCAACCAGTGAGACATGGAGAGGCAACAGCTGTGCTGTGGGTCCAGGGGAGAAAGCAGCTGAAAGAGCAGCAGGAAAATACCCTGCAAATACATACAAATAAGAGGAAGAAAGAAGAAAATATAAATCTGTAACTCAGTGCAGAAGAGGGAACAACATATTGACAAAGAGACAGCTCTCTGTGTTAGCTTTCATGGAAAAAATTAACTGTGATGTGGCTGTTAATTACATTAATTTTAAGTGTGAAAGAGAAGCAGACCTGAAGAGGGAAGGAACAAGTGAAAGACCACTTAGGAAACCTAAACCACAAAAGTGCTCAGTTATCACCATGAAATCTGTGTCAGATTGTTTTGTCAAACACAGAAGATTCATATGTATTCAATAAATATTTTTTCTGCATTTTCACAGAGAATTTTGCCAGTATCAGCATGCCCTCTTGCAATAACACTGCACTTAGCTGAAATGGTTTTACTCCTGATATAATGAGAGTGTAGTTATTGCTTTTCTCCCCTGGATGCAGATGCATTCCTTGATACCCTCAGCTTCCTCTCACTGCTTGCAGTGTTTCAGGGGAATGCATCTCCTCCAGCTCTATTGCAATAGAGATATCCTAATCTTCATCCTTTTAAGGTGAGCAGGGAAGAACAGCCATGACTCCTTGTGAAGCAAGCACCTAAAGCGGCTCAGGTGGACTCCACAGGAGCTCTGTATCTCTTTATCTTCCTGGAGAACAACCCAAAGCCAGCCCAGCCCTGGAGACCAACACTGCAGATACATGGACTTGGATGGGATGGATGTTAAATTTCACAACAGTTACTCTGCAGCCACTGCTGCCAGAACAACTCCTCCGCATTAGTTAGCACACCCTCAGTCGCTGTGGAGATGGAGAGGGGTGCTCGCACAGCCTGCCAGGACAGTAGCTCCAAATATCTTCCATTAATCGTATCATGCCTAGAGGTGGCTGTCAAAAACGCAGGGAGCCACGTAGGCAGAAGAGGCCGACGAGAGCACAGCTCACTCGTGCTATGTGGGACTCAGCTAAACACGCAGCTAAAGGCTCTGCCGCAAGTTACTCCAAGCAATGAATGGATTTACATGTCAGATGTTAGCTCTTTTCCAGAGACCCTCTGCGTGTTTTTTAATACATCCGTGTACCCAACTGATGAGTGACCTACAGCACTGCCCTCCCTCCTTCTCCCCTCTTACTACTGGAACACAAATCCTTTAACTGAAAATACATCAGGAGCTAAGGAGTCGTACTAAAACCAAGTATACAAGGTGCTGGATTAAGCTAATGGTGTCATTGGCTTGCCTTCTGGGAGAGGGATCCGAGATTTTTGCAATTTACTTGTGAGATTTTTAAACTTACTCAGCTAAACAAATAACCACCGTTAAGCCTCTGAAAGGGATTCTGCCCCCAGGCAGAGGCGAGAGCCTTCCAAGACAATTCTCAAGGATAAAGGTTGATCTAAAAAAGCACAATTTCTCAAGGTTTAACTGAATGCATCTCTCTGGTTAAGTAAACTGTTATCTTTCTGGATATGGTATAATCTCCACTGAAAAATAAGTGCATGGAAAATATTAAAATCAACTTATTAAAATAAATTCCCCCCAAACTGCATGGCAGTCTAATTAAATAATTCCACCTGAGAAACCCATCCCCTCAGATCACATGGGATATACCCACTGGCTCCCCACCTTTGGTAAATGGGAACCATGTGGGCAGCATTAGAAGAGGGAAGTGCAAGAAAAGGTGAGCCCAACGAAAGGCAGAAGAGCACACCACAGCATGCTGGGGAAGACTAAAGGGGGACAAAAAACGTGCGCTGAAAGCTTTTGACAGCAGAAAACCGGAAAGTTTCCATATCTGAGCAAGGTTACAGGCTTGCTCTGAGCATGGAGGAAAGCGTTAGCAGTTGGAAGACTAGGTCTTATCCTGGGAGGAAGTGCTTCAAAAGAATTTACTTTCCAGCTTAGCAACGACCTTGCTCCATTTATTGCTGAGGTCAGCGGATGTTGGAAGCCTGATCCTGCAAAATGAGGCTGGTTGCACATTATTGTACGGCTGATAAAAGTTGCACTTTCAGAACTGGGAAATATATTTATGCTCACAGCCCTCAGAAATGACTCGACAGATTCTCACTCAGATTTCAGGTCACGTCCTCAAGCCATCAGTCTGAAACTTTAGCATAAGGAATTCCCATTTAAGAGAAATGATATAATAAAACTATAAACACTCAAACCAGGTTTGCAACCACTGACCTAGGCTTCCACATGCTCTTGTGCTGTATCAGCACCAAGGGCACAAAGGGGGTGAGAGGCTGGACACTAGAGGGACAAGTTAGGCACCAGGAGCACCTCCTGGAGAGTAAACCAAAAAGGATCAGAGGGTGCCAGGGACAAGGGCAGCAGTGGCAGCAAACTTGGGCAGCTCCAGCCTCTTCCCAGCAGCCCCAACCCCCAAATGTGCACGTCAACCAGACCTAGCAGTGGTGCGCTGCTGTGCAACACAACAGCTCTGATCAAAGACTGATAGTGATGAAGAAGGAGATATCTACGGAGATTTATGGAGTAATGTGAACTACTTTGTGTGTATGCATGTAGAAATGGATGACTACATCCTTCTAGAGCACTTCAGGCCATCCAATCAAGCAGTCATATATGCAGCCCTTGCGTTAAAAGAGGTGGAAGCAGCAGGGAAAGGTTTATCAAGCTCTTCAGGCCCTAGCTGATCATGATTTCTTTCTGGTGAACTTTACTGACACCCTAGTGCACACAAGTACTGGCATGATGAAAGCAACATAAGCCCGTAACTATCAGTGGGGGCCTGGAAAACCTTATTAGCTTGCTGACGGCTCTTCACACAAGTGCCATTTAATAACCACAAGGTCTTAGCAGAAGGGAAACCCAGCCTCCACAAGCTTGGAGGAGTTTTGGCAATGCTGTTGATGTCCTCCTGGAGCACGGTTATTGGCTGGGGCATTGTACTCAGAGCTAGGTTCTAATCAAATTGTTATCTGCGTATCCCTTTCCTTGACACAAGAGGTGCTGCAAGTCCTATCAATGATGATTTCCTGCTTCTTGAAGGATGGAGATCTGCAAAATTTCCTTAGCTTCTAATGGCTTCTTCCCAAGGACAGACTCACTAGGAGGTGCAAGCTATTGGCAGCTCAAGGGCCCAGAGGAGCTGTTGACTGTGTTTAGGCCACAATCCAGAAGACTTGATTTCATCCAGTGTAAGTGGAGCTGTTTTATTTATTTTAATGGTCTGATGGCGAGGGAGGAGTGCTCCCTGGCTGCCCGCGACAGCCACAGACCTCTTCCAAATGTGGGTTCGAAAGCACAGCACTGCTCCAGAAAACACTGCTCACAGGGATGAGGCGCCCATCCTCGCTTGCTGCCTGGAGGCGAAGTTTCAGCAGACCAATGCTGCCCCCTCAGAGATGTTTATTCTTCTCTTGGACCTGCTGTCTGATCCTGTCCATCCTCCCCAGTCAGGTGACCCCACATAGTTGCTCCACATCATGACAGAGGACCACTCAAGTCTCCCGTCTCCAGCAATGGCCAAGAGGATATGCATGGAGAAGAGCGCAAGAGGGGCAACCGTGCTATGACACCTCCCAGGTTACAGTCCTGGCCTTCAGGAATCAGTTACGCAGGGCACTGAGCTTTACAAGTCATCAGGGTTCTTACTTTCCAAATAAAAGCAATATCAAAAGCCAGTAAGTAACAATAGCCCCAGCACTTCACAAGCACCACAAGTATGATGAAACTCAACTCAGAATAACCTGCTGTCCCATCTAGAGGTCTGAGAGCAAGATGTCCTCGTTCGCACAAAACAGCGAGTCTGCTGAGCCCTCAGAACAAACTCACGCCAAATTATAAATAAAGATCCAAGAAGACTTGACACAAATACTGAGGCAATGACTAGAGAAATGACTTATGGAGTGTGCAATGAATGCCTGCAGGGCTGACCAAATGGAGGAGAAGCTTTTAAGAACTGCAGGAGCTTTCCAGAGGAACATAATCTAAGGAGTGCCAATTTGTGTCAAAGATTTTCCATCTGCACGTAAATAAATAAATAAGGAAGATGGAAGCAGACAGGGAGGAATCTGTACTGTCCATCACAAAGCCCTATGTGGGTGTAGCTCCTCCAATGCAGAGTGTCTGCTGAACTCCAGCGAGACTGAAGCGTTGCAGATGGCCTGCGGTAGTCATCTGTGTAGGGCTGAATTACAGTTTATAGGTACAGTTCTGCCTCTAAAATTAATACTATGTCCTTTACACATCCAAGGCACTCTGGACCTGCACAGCATTCACCTGCTGGAGAGGGAGAAACAACGTCCTTCAGGCAGAGCATAGGCTAGGGGGACAGCAAGAACAAAGGAGCAAGAAAACAAGATGCGGGACAATAAGTAGAAGGGGAAAGAAAAATATTCTTTGGCCAAGCCATGATGTCCCAGCTCCAATTAACTCCCACTGCTGCTCACCACAGCACCTCAGCACAAGGACACCAGACTTGCCACCCACCGACATGTCCACGGAGGGAGCAGAGAGGGAAGGATGGCAGGCAAAGAGGGGACGAAGCCAAAGAGTGAGGGAGGGAAAAAACATTTTGGGGTTTATTTTTCACACAGGATTCACAACATTCCTCAGAAAATTTAATTTTGCCGTCCTGTTCTTGTTTGCTAACCAGAACCAATTTAATTTTAAAACAACACGCAGAGCCAACGGGGGGAAAAACATTTTGCAATGGCTCTTTGCTCCCACTTGGAACAGCAAGCACAGCTTAACTCGTTCGGCTCCCGCAGCGCAACACCGGCTCGTGGGGAGCCAGCCCATCGGTGTGGGAAGCCTCTGGCCAGGACGGAAACGGGGACTCGCTGGCACTGGTAAACAATTCATTAGAAATGGCTTTTTTTGAGCAACTTGACAAATCCCACCCCACGCATCTGTGGAGGCTCGAGGTGGCGGGAAAGGAAAGCAACTTGTTGCATAGAACATCTTCCTCTCGCTATGGCTCCCCGCTCGCCAGCTCGCTCTGTGGTTTGTAGAAAAAGCCCCAGTTTGTTACCACGTTTAACAAAGAGCAGAAAGCTCCTATTCCTCTTCCGCTACCAAGAACACGCACATTTCTCATATCAGCATGTGAGTCTTCTGTGGTTTTATGCCTTGTTGTGACAGTTCGGTAAACAAGCTGATAAAAATCAAGCACTTCTCAAAGGCAAGGTTAACACACTCATGTGCAACCTGGCTTGTCAGAGAACTCTAGAAACTCCAAACACGTTGCTTCTGCTTACCATCTGCATGAGCTTATTCAGACTAAAATAACAAAGTGTGTTTCCTGATCTCTGTCAATGTAAATAGAGCCATTAAGCTGCGAGGCTGTTTACATTCTGGGAAATAGTAATTGCATTCATCCTGATTGCTCCTCGTCCCGCAGCCACAGGGTCCCCATGCCGTGCTTGTGGCAGCTCTGCTGCAGCCCACAGCCCCACCAGCCCCTGGTTAACACCAGACACCAGGACCCACCACATCTGTGCCACAAAGCCAACGTAAAACCTTTCACAAATATTATATGTTGCTGTCCAAATCTGGTTTTATAACTAGAAACAAGGACACACTTGTAGGATCCAGCTCTCCCAGTTGTAATACCTGGCAGGCAGACGTAGGAACATTCATGTTTTTTAAAAGGAGCTCTTTTGGTAGGTAGAATCGTAAATATTAGAGCAGAAAAGACCTGGAGCTTGCTGGCGGATTGCTTACAACAGCTCTGTCTTTTGCATTACACGAGGATCGATATCCCAACACGAGCACGTAGAGATGGTACAGCCTCCGTCCCAGAGGATTTGTGTCCTAGAAGAGGAGGGGACGGTACCATCTGTAAGCCGTTGCATGCTGGAACATCGGAGCCAAACGCTGCACTCTTTTGGCCAAGGCAGCCCATCTGCTCGCAGAGAAGGGCTGCGAGCAAACGTCCCCCAGCCCCGCAGGGGTCCCACCGCTCCAACCAGCGCCTCTTCACCCATGTGGGGACTGAGCTCCTGTGCACTGGCGGGGACATTTCCTCAGCCCCCCAGGAACATGTGCCATCCTGGATGCCGGCCGGCCTTGCAAGGCTCGTTACAGCCCTAATAGGTGCTCCCTGTAATTGCAGGAGACCATCGTTTTTTCTTGGCCTAGTTTCACCTGCAGAATTGTAGAAGAATGAGAATTCCACATTTGGAAATAATAACAAAAGGATAAAACTGGGCAAACAATGGTGCAGGCCAGGTCACACATTCCCGTTTTATTAGACTCAAACCCTCCTGAAAGAATTTCCTTGAATCTGCGTGTACTAGCTAAGCGCAAATATTTTCTAGAGGACATTCTGTTTCACAAAATGGAGAGGCTCCGTTGCTGTGAGGGTTACATCATAAATTATCCATTGTAAGTTCAGCAAGTTTTGCCTTTACGCTGTCTAGCAAAACAGTTCTGGACCTGCCCTCACGGCTCTGCTTGGCAAGCCAGCCTCGCAGTTTCACGGTCCCATCAGAAGCGTTCCCCAGCGGAAGGCCAGAAAGTTGAGTCTCTGTATCTCTGCTCCTCACAGCTTGTGTCTTTGCCTTGGTCCCAGCTGAAAATATCCTGTTCCTATTTTGTATATGGCTCTTCCTTACCCTCTCCCTCTGCTAGCAATTAACTCAGTGGAGCATTCAGGAACCAGAACAAAAGACAATGTGGAGGATAAAGTCATAGTCCCACTCCCTACTGTACTGATGGGGACAATGCTTAGCCCAGCTTTGTGCCGAAAGGCAGTGTGCGGCAGAAAGCCCACACGGTACGAACAAGGATGAGAAAGAAGCAGCATGAGTGAGTTTGCTTTAGTTGCTGATGTTCTGCCAAACACGTCATACATAACCATTTAACAAGGGGGCTTGTGAAAACCAGCACACCGATATTTGCTTTTACCTTGACTTTCAAGGCATATGAGCTATACAAGCACTGTTTTTAAAAGAGTAAAGCAAATATGTTTTTGCATTTGTATGTAAGCAATGGTGAGGTCGGATACACGGCGGGAATGCCATCACCCTCAGCAGGGCCCGTACATCCAAGGGAACCATCCTGCCTTGATTCAGAGCTGTTAATCATGTGCCGGGAACCATCGCTAGTTCCAGGGCTACGCACCCGCTGGGAGAGAGGCTTTCATCACAGCCCTGTAATTAAGGGGAAATGTTAATGTTACATGCTAATAACTGGGAACATCAGTTATCCTGGGAGTTCAGAGAATTTAGAAAATGTAAGTATTTTGATAAAGCTAATCAGTTTACATACCAGCTTTAACTCAAAATAAATCAGGAAGGTTTTGGTTATGCCAAGATATTACTGCAGAAATAGAAAGTACCTCAGCATGAACATAGCTAATCTCAGCCATGGTACAGGTAGGCACATTGCACCAGCATGCAGCGCCTTGAATCTGTGCCTCTGCATCTAAATTTAAAGAATTGCTCAATGCTTTGCATAATAAACCCTAAATACCCTTACAAGCCCTCAGGTTCAGGGGAGGGGGGTGCACTGAGTGAAAAAGGATGCCTGTGGCTAGACTGTGTATTTTAATCATGTCCAACCCTTTCCATTTGAGGTGTATGCATCAAGTGTCTGTCCAAACAGGAAGGATGCACACACGAGACAGTCAGAACAGCTGAAGCTCACACGCTCGAGAAGGAAAACATCTCCCAGTTGTGCGTGGGTTGGCTCTGAGGATCAGGAAATACACAGGAGATGATGCCCAGGGACAGGGCAGCCTCAGCCATGGGTTGTGCTTGGGCACGCGGCAGTGGGGTCACTGGGAAATGGGCCATTGTGGGTCAGGGCTGGAGAGGACGCCATCCCCTGCTCGGAAGCCCCCCTTAACCCAGATGGGAAAGGTGAAAGCAGCAGCCCCGGTCCATTCTCAAGCATGTGGCAATATTTCATTGTCAAAAAGACTGTGCTGGCCAGAAATGTTACTACATTATTTAGCATTAAGAAACATTTTCCACTTAAGAACAGACACAAGCCTGAAGCCAGTGTAAAAGCACCCTTTCAATCAGTAGTAACAATGGCATCATTCAATTCTCCTGATGCTTCAGTCGACATCAGTACTTCTGCCTGCATGGTTTTAATAAAAACAGCCAAATAATCCAGGGATAGGCTCTCCAGAAAGTGCTACGGAAGGTTTGTGTACTCAAAAACGGAGCATGGGATTCATGGCCGTTAAGGTGGTACTCGTGTGAACGCAACCTCCCCAGGATAAAGATGTTCCCGGCACAAGCTGAAGCTGTACAGAGCTGTACGCAGACAAGCCCCTGGAGAGGCAGAAGAGAGTTATGAAGTGTTGAGCTAATTAAGTTCACAGCCTTAATTATTGGAGCACTACAGCTGATAATGCAAAACCAGCCTTGTAAACAAGCTTCTATTTTCAGCCACTCATGCCAACAACTTTCTTCTGAAAGCATCTGTTGCAGAACTCAGACTTGTCCTATCCCAAGGGCACGTTCTGGAGAGTGTAAAAAGGCACACTGAAGCCCTGTAGCGTCAGGTAATTAAAGCAAAAGAGGTCTTGACAATTCCCATTTTTAAACAAATAATGAAAACATGATGGAACATTTCAAATTTGTATGTGGGCTGGCTCATGCATGGCTTAAGTGTTGGTTACAAAAAAAAAAAACCACACAAACAAAAAAAACCAACCAAAACAAAAAAACACCCACACAGAACACGGGGATTCAGTTTTATATATGACTTCCAAACTCATAACCTTTAGCTTTTCTTCAGAGCATCCCCTCTTGAGACTGCGGGAACAAAAGGCAGGGTCATACGCAGACCCTCTGCTGGTCCCAGGAGAGCACAGATGGAGTCACAGCCTCACACCTTAACTGGCCCCATCCTTCCGGCCACGCTAAAAATTCTTAGAGGCTCTAAAGCCGGAGGAACCATCAGATCACCTTGTCTGACCCCTTCTACATCACACACTATAGTATTTCACCCACTTATATGTGTGCTGAGCCAAATAACTCAAATTTGGCTGAAGTGTATTTTCTATTAAGGCATCCAGACTGAATATAAAATATTACAAGACGAAGACAAGCCACTTTTTTCTTTTTTTTTTCCTCAGGTAGTTTATGCAGCCGGCTAAATATTTGTGTCCCATTTCTAATTGGAATTCTTTGGTTTTGGCTTCCAGCCCCTGATTCTTCTTCTGCCTGTAGCCATTAGAGTAAGAGACTCTGCAGTAGGTTATATATATTTTTTCCTGAGAACATACAAGCCAAGTACCCTTTTGGTCGTCTTCTTGATATACTAAACTGACGAAATTTGTGAGGGCTCCTGCAGCGGGGTACTCCTTCCTCATGGTAAGCCAATACCTCTGGGCACCCTGTGGAGCACCCTCCACCCCTTAACTTCCACACATCCAGGCAAAATAGAAAATTGAATGTGTTCAGTAGATACGTGCCTCAGCTGGTGCATGGGAGGGAGCAGTGAAGGGGAACAACAACTCTCTCTCAGCTGCAAGGAAGAGCCAGGGGAGCTTGGAGATTGCATTAAACTCTGTCCTGTAGAGTGGAGAGATCTATGGATACAGCAACATCCAAAGCGCCATTCCTATTCACGCATGTGATGCACACATCAAGGCATAGAAAACGATCCTTGAAAAAAATCTCCGTCCATATGAAGGCCAGAGAAGGTCATCAGATCATCTAGGCTACCCTCATACATAGACAAAGCCAGGTACCTCCCGGAGCCACCTCCACTGAACTCAGTGAATTGAATTTTATTCCATAGCAAAAAGCATGAGATTTAAGATTTTTTTCTTAAACAGAAAACATGTGCATCAGATACACTTCTATACTGCTGCCCACTCAGTGAAGGATTAAATATCTCCTGGGACAGGACGTAAGCACTGATGTGAGGGTTTGGGAGCCTCAGACATGGGGCAGCTGGAACAAATGGACTATCATGATCTGTCAACATGTGAACAAAGACGTCAAGTATGAGATGGGATTCTTGGGCATTAAAATACCCACTTTGCAATGCCCACAGCAGACGGTGATTTGTAACTCACCCAATTATCCCTGTCTCCTGATGGTGTATAGCAGAAGTGTCAGTGAGGGAACCAGAGCTAAGAGGAGACAAAAGTGGACAGATCTCCACATGGTCACGCACAATATAACAATATGATACACATTACAATACTCCAGCACGCACCCAAGGGAACCAGGGCTGGGCAAATGGGGGAAAGCCAGAAAAGGACCAGATCACCTATTTCTGCTGTGAGTAGCAGTCTGAGGAATCGGAGAAGCCAAGACGCTGCACTTCGGTCCTGGGAGAGTGGTAGTGACTGACAAGCCAGCCTCAGACCCTCCAGAAACTGCAGCCTCCGAGGCAGCATCTTTAAATGACAATGCATTTTATTATTTTATACCTTTGCCGTACCATTGTAAATCCATGAGTTGGGCAGGTTAGGGAAATAATGTGTCACTTAAGCCCTATCTAGTGATAAACCTGACCCCAAGGCTCTCCACTGCTAACCACATCTGCCCCGCACCCCAGAGAAGTCATGTCAGATGGGCTGCAAGCATGCTGCTCTGTCCATGCTGCACCGAAACTAGGGGGCCCCTCCCTGCCCAGGCTACACCCCAGAGTGCTATGGTGGTGTTATAATTTCTGTGCATCTTTTATTTCACTGCATCTTCCAACTTCACTCAGGCCAATCCCCCATTTAATTGCAAAGACTTGGTCATTAAGCAAGTAACACGAATTCACAGGTTATGAGAAACATCTTTTCTGGAAAAGGTTAGCCTGAGCTGCTTAATAAATAGCATGATAGCAGAGAGAGCGTCTAAGATTCGTGGGTCACCAAGAGCTCACTGCCAACACAAAAGCTTTTACAGGCTCTCTTGGACCTCCTAAAGAAGCCACTCAAGAAATAGATGCGAAATCAGTTAGTCACAGAGTAGCAGAGCTGCGTGCCTTCCTCATTTCAAAGCAGAGGTCAAGCACCACACAATAAAAAAAAAAGAGATACAGAGCTAGTTTTATATGCATCTTTTGTACAGAGTGGGTGTAGGGGCCAGGGAGGGAGCAGTCCCTGGGCTCCTGGACACAGTTCTTCCTCAGCAGCACAGGGAGGCACCTGGGACACAAAGACGTGATTTCAAGATCATGACTGTCGGCAGGGACAGAGCAGCAATTTTAATTTCTAGCACGACTTTTAATTAAATGAAGCAATAAGATTACAATGAGACCCTTACTGTACAGCCAAAGCATACAGGGTGTCCTCCCCTGCATTGCTTTAACAAAAGCTTCCTTCAGACACCAGGAGGCACCAGCATCCTGAGAGGGATGGACTTCTCCTGGGTGATGCTCACATCTAACTCCTGGGTATCCATACGTGCACTTTCTCCAGCTGGGCAAGCACTGCTTTTCCCTAAGCATGAGGTTTGTATTTGCATGCAGCCTCCCATAACCCTTCATTTTCCCCCAGGCTTTCTGGTGTATGAACACCTCTACTAGTTGTCATATTTTTGGTCTCTTAATTCTTTCCAAAGACTTGCACCTGCCTGTCACCCACTGAGTTACTTACAGTAAAACCTGGCTTTTTCTCCCCAGAATGATACCCCCTACGTGTGCATCATAACCCAGCAGAACCGCTGCAGCACCCGCGTGCCCAAGCAGCCCCTAGCCATTACTCAACAACCAGCCCTAAGTCTCCTCTTCCCATCATCATTATCCCCAATACTACCACACCTGAACTTCCACTGGGAGGAATGCTCTTTGCATATGATGCCCAACTTATTTCCGAGCATATAAAACCTCATGTCCATCTCTAGTTACTTAAACACCGAGACACTCAAATGCTGAGCAAACCAAAGCCTGCACGTCTGTTGTGATGAGAGATGCACTGTGGCAGCCAAATCCCCTGGGTGCATGCAGTCCATTTGTCATTACTTGCAACAAGCCAAAATGAGGACACACCGTAACAGCTGGTGTTATTCTCCTCCTCGTCTTTTCCATCACCCTGCTCATCCAGTGAGATAAATCCCTCTCAAGGACAGAAACCCATGGGACTTCAAGTCCCAGCCTTAACATGGGATGTATTTAACTTTCTGTTCCGACTCCTTCATCAGCGGTAATCGGGTTCCTTCGATGCCCGAGGAGGGGGCTACCAGGGAACTGCATTCCTACATCAAGAGCTGACAATCCAAACAGCACAAACCCAAATGGCACTGAATGATAGCGTTGGAGGCACTCTTCCCTCGGGATGCTGCTTTGAGGAACACATGCCATGGAGGGCTCCAGCCCCAGGCACCCCCGAGCTTCACGGCCATGTGGGCGGGCAGGAGGCAGCATCGATGTCATGGTGTGCCAAAGCACATGGTGCTGCTCTGAGCCTACAGAAAGCCACCAGCATGGATCTGCCCCACAAGGTCCCAGACAACGTTTCTGCAAAGCATAAACCCCTTAAACCTCATGTTTCTGGAACTTAAATCTGCCATTTTAAAGCAGCTTAAACATGATGGCGACACTAATAAAAACACCATCCATGAGCTCTGCTGCTGCAAAGCAGCTGGCTTTGAAGTTGGATATTCACTTAGCAGGAGCTCAGCCTTGCAGTGCTCTTGGACAAGGACAGAGGGACTACGGGAGCATCGCTAACAGCAAAACCTATCCGGAAAAACTACCAGGTTGTTTCTATTTACTGTTCAGGATACTAACAAATCCAACAAGGAGAAAAGCACATGTATTTTGCTGCTACAAAGGCAATACAAGCAGCCCAAATTCATAACATAACTCACACATGAGTTTTTTGAAGCAGTGGCTGTAACCAGTTCTGGGTTTGGGGACACGATTGCCCCAAGGGCACATATTGCTACGTCACATACAGCCCCTTTTTGGGATTTGCACTCTCAGGAGTTCACTGAAGCTAAAGCTTTTATCGCATTTTTACTTTGTTTCAGGGCTGGTAATTTTATGGCCATTAATAACACTTACAGTTAAGTAAGATACGCCTATGAAAAGGTAATCAAATGTCACGCATGAATCCAGAAACCAGCAGTGGCTCATTCGGAGAAGGCCGAGGAAATGGCAAAATAATTATCTTTGAAAGGAAAGAAGAGATGTACTTAGATATTAGCAATTAGCAATATATACTTACATATCAAGTAACTCTACACCAGTAAATTAAACAAGGGCTGGTGCTCAGAGCGATGGGCACATGAGCACAGCTAGCAGAGATGGGCTTCTGTCGGGGATAAGATACCCGGATGCCTAGCTTACAGGCTAGGAACACAGGAGGGGATGGATATGAACTAAATTAGGCATCACTGCTCTGGGGATGGGGTGCTTCCCTATGCTGATACAGTAGACATTTAAACTCTGCAGGTAAACGGTCCTGGGCTGAGAGGAGATAATCAGAGCAAGGAGGAGATTGGAGTCCAGGAGCGCAAAAGATCCCACTGAAGGCTGGCTGCATCGTGCTCACAAGCAGCAGATCCCGCTGGTCTCCTGCCACAGCCACCCCAGGAGCTACCACCCTGTGACAGTGATGGATATGCGCGGTGACAGCAGCACTGCTTGCTCTCAGCCAGGAGCCTGCCTGCTCCCGCACCACAACGTGGGTCAGCGGGACGCTGCGGGGTAACACATCTGTAGCTACAGCAGCCAAGCACCTTCTGGTTGCACGGCATCTGTAACTGGTGCCTGTTATGTGGGGTTTTTCCTGAAGAGGTTTCCCAGAAGGTTCCTGCACCTCTGACAGCACCAGAGGAACACGCGGCTGATCCATCCAGCTCAGAGATAATGACTGAGGGTTTGTTTGTGGAGTGACCTCCACACCATGGTGCCACACTAAATCACCCTCCTGGTTGGTGTTCAGCATGCAGAAAGCAGGCTGAGGCTGCGGCTACGGCAGGGTACATCACTACAGTCAGAATGCATTTCTGCACTCAGTGCAGTGACACTGGGTTGTTGGGTTTTTTTAAATAGTACATTTTCCTGCACTGCACTGGCCCCTTGATCACAGGGAAGGAAGGGCAGGTTGGGACATTTATGTGGAAAACAAACCCCCACAAACCATTTTATTGAAAAGCCTTTTCTCTGAGCAATGCTCCACATAGACTGCTTAAAAAAATTCCCGCAGAAAAAGCATAAACTCTGGCAAATTAAGTGTAAAAGCATAATAAAGCAAGTCAAAAAGATTTTAAGAAACAACTTACTAAAGCCTTAAGAGCTAATAAAAGCTTTTTTCAAGTACATCAAAAGGAGGAAGCCTGCCAGGAAGTCTGTATAGCCAATAGATGGCTGAGGAAAAAAGATAAGGCTACAGCAGAAAAGCTAAATTAATTCTTGGCATCTGTATGAAGAGGCTTAAGAAGGTTCCCACAGCAGACCCTTGCTCTATGTGGGATGAGCCAGAGGAATGCCTCCAGCCTCAGCACCAGAGGTGCAACAACAGGGGCTTGTGGAGCTGGGCAGGACAGGGGAACTTTGGTCACTACTCCTCACAGCAAAGGAAACGCCAGCGCTGGGAAATTACAAGGTGGAAATATCAGCTCACACTGCCAGTCCCAGATTCCCCCACACACAATGTAATTAAGCAGAGGAGCTCGTTACCAGAAGGGCACTGTGGGTGCCACAAGGCTGGATGGATTCCCAGTGCTCCAAGATGAACGGGCAAGAAGAAATCCACCACCAGCAAGGAGCACAGAGCTGCAGATGCTGCACTGGCAATTCCACAACTCTACACTCCAGGGCTCTTTGCTAAAGGTGAGAAGCAGGAGGTCCCTCTGAGGGAAAGAGGGAGGGAGAAGCAGTCCCCAGAACCAGGGAAGGCTGAAGGTGAACACTCAAAGGAGACTTGCCATCACCCTGATTATCACTTTGAGAATGTTCTTTGGGAAAAGGTCCCAGTAACGAGGACTTCTAGATAAAGGACAACAGCAGAGATGGGAAGGATGGTACTGTGAAACAGGCTAGTCTTCTGGGGGTTCAGAATAATTTTGCTGTGGGTGCTAGAGAGTTTGAGGACTGTGTCTACAACCATACTGGAAATCCTTGGTCTTCATAAAATATGAACAACCAGTAACTGGGAAATGCATTGGTTCAAGTTCCTGGCTGCTTCCACCATAAATTAATGTGATTTGGTATCAAGCATATTCTGTCATCATCATTCACGTGGCTGTGAAGACTAGGCACAGTACCATGGATGATGAAATTAGGACCAGGGTATTTATCCTGAGCAACACTTTCTTGGCTTCACTGGTGCCTCCCGGGAGAGCCTGCTGCAATGCTGTCTGTAACACGGCTGTATTATTAAGGTTAACATTATTTTTATAGGGAATATCGCAAACATGGGAGTGGTGGAAAATTTGGGGCTGGAGGTGGAAATAGGTGTAAGGCTACAGAAAGGTCTAACTCTGTAACTGGGCATATTTTAAAAAAAAAAAAAAAATCCAGACTGCTCTGAGCAGTGCACAAGCCTCTTCCTCTCACCACCTGCTTGTCCCTGCATTTTCCAGCCTCGGGTTTTCCCCACTGAACCTTCCTGACTGATCAGGCTGCTACTCAGAGGCAAGTTCCAATCCATTTCTTAAACCTACAAAGATGAACTCAGCCTCCCAGGGCATAGGGAGCCTCGTGCACCGCTGCCATGGGCCCCCGATGCCCATGGGAATGCAGCACCGAAGGGGGCTCTGTGGAAGCCCAAAACCTGTAGATTGAAGTTTTCTATTAGTGAGCCTAATTCCCACTCGCAACCCCACCAAAAAAAGATTCCACCAAAAAAAGTGGCCTACAGATTATATTTTTATATATTTAGTTTAAAAAAAAATTAAGTCTCACTTTCTGTCATTCACTTAGACCTCCTTGGGGCAGGAAACAAGGGCTTTCAATTTGGCTATAAGAAGGGGAAATTAGCAGATGAATGGAAGATGGCTTTGCTCCTAGAAATGCTGGCATAACGACTCCACAGTGAGATACTAAAGAACTTCAAGCTATTCAATTTATTCCAGTGACAGATAGTACGTCAATCACCTCTTAAGCACCGGAATATGTTGAAAAGAATTTTTTTTTTTTTAATTATAAGTTACACTTCAATTTATCAAAGCCAGAACAATTTTTAGAGACAGAATGAATCAAGACAAATGTATGTGCTAGAAATCAGCCTCCTTTTGATACATACATACAGTGAAGGCAGTTAATCATTGGAACAATTTATCTACATTGTGGAGGATTCTTCGTCACATGTTATCTTTTTAAGGCAAGAATAGAAAGTTTTATTAAAATCTGCTCTGGTTCAACCAGAAGTTGCAAGTTCCGAGTACGAATTTCTGAATAAGAATTTTTGTTCAATGTTATTATGCAAGACAGACAAGATTTTTGTATTAGTGCCTACTGACCTTAAAAGCCAAGAATGATTGTAATGAGAGAGGTTTCCCGTTACAGGAGATGATATTAAGGGAGCTAAATTGTATTTCTTTGAACTATTCTGAAAATTTTTGCTTTGATATAGATATTCTTCTTCAGTCAGTGTTTATTTAGATATCAAAAGGTACTAAAACTAATCATGGAAGTTTTCCTTAACATATATTTAATATAGCACAATAGACTTACTGAAGCATGTAAAATATCTGAAGTATATTAGGAGTTTAAAACCTTGTAAAACTATGGATTACTAAGCCAGTGCTATGAATGCATTTGGGGATTTGATGGGATGTCACAGGATATTAATTCCCCCCATTGTGGCAGCAGGGTGAAGGGAAAGTTTCTCCAGTCCCTCTAGCAACCGAGACGAAATATTAGAGCCCAATGACGCATTGCTCCTGGACTCGCAGAAGTTTGGGTGCAGGAAGGTCCTTCTCCGCCGGTTGCACACATGTCCTTTGCTAATACAAACAACTGCCGATGAGAAAGAATGCTGCACTTCAAGTCAGAACTAAAATAGGTAGAATAGTCAAGTATTAAATTAACCAGAGCTCTGGATCAAACTTTTCCACATTAGATTGAGCTCCGGCTCACGCACACCACACAATCTCTTTTAGTCGACACAGACACAATCAGATGAGATTCATACTCCAGCTAAGGAGCAGCCCTTAATTCCCTCAAACAAAATCCAGATGCAAGGTGCCCCACATTCCTGTGCTGTGCGGATTCTTAAACACTTTCCCCTTCACGTACATGCTCGGGACACACGAGTACGCACCAACTTGGAGCGGGCAGATACACAGAGATGGCTTTTCATTAGGCGTGCTCCTCTACAGCAAGATGTAGCAAGCCTCCTCTATCTGGTCCTTGCTTAGCTAAAAGCAATTCCTAGTCAAACTGGCCATGAATAGCCCAAAATGATCATGAAAAAAAATCAGGCATTGCCCACAAAAGACAAAGTCCTAGCCGTCCCTTACTCTCCCAGGTGTGCTTCTGCACCAGACATGTTATAACACTTTACATATTATCACTCTGTTGGTAACATAAACCTGCCCAACATCTAAGGAAAAGGCATATTTTTTTCAGCCGAACTACAGTCAGATTTTCTAGTGCTTCAGTCCAGCTGCCTTGAATTCAAAGCTTTTATACTATCTGTAAAGCAATTCGAGCTGACTGGTCAAGAGCGCTCAGTTTATGCTGTTTTGTCCATCCCCAAGGCCTCTCAGCAGGTTATACCTCTGCTAGGGGAGGAAGGAGGGGTTAAACTCAGACTGGTTCAGGTCAGTAACTGCAGCATCTCACATCACCCTCACCCTGATGGTGGGGAGTGCTGCATGCCCTCTCCCACTGATCTCTCTTCTTCTCAGCTGTCTTCATTAAGAAACATTTGCATGCTACAGGGAATCCACAACAGAAACGTGCTTGTTTGAAGCCCCTCTAAATTGAATCTGAATGGAAGGAATGAAATAAGCTAACGAAACTATCAAATAATACTGGACTTGGCTCTTAAAGCTTCCTACACAACTTCTCTTCCCAGTTTGACAGAGAACTAGCTGTAGGTATTTTTTGGATATTTCTTTTTCACCTGTTTTTCAATTATTTAATCCAAACTGAGCGTACTTGGTTTGCTTTTGAGACTAATACTACCTCACAGTCAAAACATATCACAGCTACTATTACCTTCCTAGATCAATGAACGTCAAAAAAGAAAACAAATTTGTTTTTGACTAGTCTAGGTTAGACCAATGTTTCTTGTCATCTTATTATCCTAGAAGTGTTTTTAAATTAGTTCATAATTTGCTCTAGTATCTTCCTTGTTATCAAAGTCAAAATGTCCAGTTTACAATTACCGAGGTCTCCTGTCTTAGAGAAGAAGGATTATGCTTGTTGTGCTCCCTTCTGCCAGGGCACAACCCATCCTCTATGGACCGCTGAAGACGGCTGTTCTGATGCAGAGACCGGATTATCTATACACTCTCTAAAATCTTTTCCTAAGCCATTTTTCTATCCCAGCCACACGTGTTCCACATTCACAGATGCTTTTGGAGAGGGCTCATGATCTGCATCCTTGGCAGCGCCAGCCAGACTCCAGCATGGTGCCCATTTCCCAGAGCCATACACCAGCACAGCTTCATCTAGTCGACTGCCATGCCACAGCATCAGCTCAGCCACATCCCTCTGTCCTTCCTGGGATCAGAACAGGTGGTCCTAGGGAAACCACCACCCCATGGATGTGAAAAGCTGAGACTGAACCCTCTCTCAGGGATTAATAACAGGACTTGGCATTGCATGGCATAAACAGGGTATTCATATCCCTGATCATGGGTCCAGCAGGGATAAACTGAATTGAATTCTTCTCTGGAAGAATAAGCCTCATGCAAGAAAAGAGGGTGAGAACATGGCTGGTTGTTGTTGGGGAGGATGCTAGAAAGCTGGGACAGGTATCCCTGTTCTACCTTTGAATCTCCCCCACTAATACTTGCTTGCCATTAAATGATGCCCAGAGTCTTGACCTCCACCTAGTGCCAGCTCACCACCACAAAGGACTGGTCCTTGTATCAATTACAAGCCACATTTTGACACCAAGGGCACAAGAGACCTGTGGAAGCACCATTTCTGCACAAGCAATTTCACACTGCCACGGTTGGGTGCCACCACGGGCAGAGCCAGCCCCAGCACCAGCAACAACAGCGTGGCTTAGGGCTAAGGGGTCTGTGAGCATGGGCTTACCAGCAGTTGTTTACATGTGTTCGTCTGAAGTTAGAAAAGAAAAAAAAAAAAAAAAAAGAAAAAAAAAAGAAAAAAGGAAAGAATAGGAGAAAATGAGCATTTTAATTTCCCAATAAAATCTATGCCACAGTATGAGTCATTGTTTGCTTTTTTACACTAGTTGGGAAAAGCCTTCTGGTTTTAATAACTAATACTGCTGAGTTCAATAAAAAACACTTAATTTAATTTAATCCAAACCCTGATTAATGCCAGCTTCCCCTGGAATTTTATCTTTGTTTTAATTTGAGTCACTATTTTTCACCCCCCCCCCCTTAACAAAGACAGAAGGGGATAGAAGTCAATTAGTTCCTGTACTTGTTTCTGGGCAAAACACTGGAAAATGGGAGATTGACAGGTACAGACTGAGAGTCTATTCTTCCCCATTCCTTGGACTGGCTTTCCCTTAAGAATGTAATGTTTGCTTAGTCTTAAAAAAGGAAGCTTAACAGCTCACAGCTCAGTTTGGAAAATAAAATATTCCAGGGCCAATTAGGATCAGATTTCTTTGCTGGAAGTATATTGCTTTTAATGTGTTAATATTCAAGAGATACGCTACTGTTTAATTGGACACAGAGAGCCCTTAAAGCCTGAGAGCTCTAACATGAAAACAGCCAGCCTCATTCACGGGCTCTAGAGTGGCCACAGAAGGAAATAATCTGGGATAAATCCTCTGATAAGAGGTTTTCATCCTTTCCCTACAATTGTCTGCACATATGTTTATTCAGATTCATATCTTCTACAAATAACCAGCGCTAACAGATTTTTTTTTTTTTTTTAGGCTGGAAAGCTGAATATTCAAGAAGCTAGAGCAGGCAAGCTGCTGATAATAGAGTTCAACAGCCTCTGTGGCTGCAGGGGGATCGGCTCTGCCCAGCATCACACAGGAATCCTGTGACAGCGCCAGGGTTAGGATCCAGTTCTCCCACATCCCTCACCAGTGCCTTAACTACAAGTAAACATTCCCTCTCTTCTTGCAGTCCTCTATCTTATTCTGTGCAAGGAGTAAGCCAAGGTCCTGCCAAGCCAATAGTTTTTAATTACATGATCACATACTCTTGTAACGCATATATGCAAGGGAACTGAATTAAGGTAGCATGGGCCTGGGTATTTTCTAACTTTTGTACAACTGATTTCCGCAGCTTTACAGAGAAGGTTTTGCATGCGTTGTCTAGGATTACCTTTCGTTACAGAAACAAGAGAAATAAGAACAAGATTATGCAAACATACAGGACTACTTGCACATGCCTGCAGCAGAACCTGAACTCAGGACCTTAAAGAAGCGACAGAGACCTCGGTCTCTTCAGCAACGAGAGCAACTGGTGGGAGCAGCAATTACATAACAGGCACTCCACCGCATATGGGGTTTAGGTCTTTTTCCCCCCCACCTCCCTCTAAGCAGACGGAGATGCTGGAACTTAGCAAGTCCGAGCTCTTCGCTGTGCTAGAGGCACTCGGCAGCACTCTGGTGTAGGTGGACGTTGCGTGCTCATAGTCAGACATCTGCTTGAACAAGACTCCATTTTTTGTGTGTGTTAGACCTGTAAAACTATGAGCAAATGGTGAACAGAGAAGGGGGAAATGCCTCCCGTTGTCCTGAGGCAGACAGGCTTAGGGACACCACTGCCGCAACTCTGCTGGCCTACAGCAGCAGGACAGAGCCATGCTGGCCGCCACCCTTGGGCGTTGGTGGCATGAGCTGTTCCTACCGACCTCCTGCACTAACGCCTTTCCCAGGGAGATGGACACCAAATGGCTGAGCTTCTCCTAGCTCTAGTGCAGAGCTGGCCCAGGAGATCAGGAGCCAAGGCCAGCCAGGAAGGACGCAGCAGGACCAGGCATCTACTTCCAAAACACAGCAGGAGGAGCAAGCTCCCTCCCTGTCAGCACCCCCAACCCCAGATACATCCATCAGCACCAGCCCTGGTCAGGCTCCCCAACATCCCCTGTCCCAGCAACAGGGAACTGGGGCTTAAGGGGCTCTCCTCTTCTCTAGTCCACAGAGTCCTGGCAGCAATTTCCTCCCTGTGAGCAAACCACCACTCTGATGAGCATGACAGTCACTGAGACAAAGGAGGGGGCACAGACACCATCCCTTTCTCCCTTCGCAGCCCCGGTCCCAGCCCTCATCCTCCCCCCGGCAAACACAAACACAGAGAAAGGCAAAACCAGACAAGCTACACTAGGCAAAGAAAAGGGTCAAAAAATGGATGAAGGAATTTCAATAACTATCTCTTCAGGAAAAAAAAACTTGCAAAGGAAAAACGAAAAGCATGGCAGTGGAGAAAGTATATACAGGACTTTGAGCTCTCAGTTGCGCATAGATTAGATAACAAACCTCACTACTCAAAGGTGCAGAGAGGGGCTGAGGGGCTGAGAAGATGCTGCTACCACCACTGTCAGGCTGGCTACCTGAAGCCCAGGGCTAACCATCTGCACCCTGCAGATCCCAACAGTAACTTGGGCTTTCCCGCTCACACCAGCAATTACGGGAAAGGGATTTCAGCCACTGCCCCTGTACCTCCTAGGAAATTCATTCCCTGTGGTTGTTGGGCAACCCTTCTCTAATAAAAATTAAACAAACAAAAGTAATAGAGTTGTATTCAGAATAGAGGCCAACTTGCTACCAATGGCAGCATTAAGGTCCTAAAAGGGTACTGAATTACAGAGCAGTAAAGCCACAGAAAACAGCCTGTAGTTCTAAAATAACTACAGGTGCCAAAATTAAGGAGGGCCAAATTACCAGCCTGTTTCCAATGTTGGCCTGCAAATACTCAACACGACATGAAAAATGAACAGCAAGTGATTGTTTTCATATTAAGAAAAAGTTGTTTGAATATATTTATTGTGTTTCATTGTGCAATTTCTATATTTGCTCTGTTCCCAAAACAGAATTATTCACCTAATAGATAGATTAATGAGATGACACTAAGCAGAGGGGGAAGCTCATGTATAATCAGAACACTTTCAGACTGTGTTTATAAATGCTATTTAACAACACCAGAGATGAGTATGCTGTACTTAAAGCTAAGTGCTTCTAGGAGGGGCTGAGCACCTGTGCTCTTCAACACACACAAGGGCTTTCAACCAAACCAAACCTGCCTCTGCGTGAAGGATGGCAATTCTCCTGGATGACAGAGAATGAGATTTCCTGTCAACTGACCTCGTACCGCCCAGCCAAGGGGAAGTAGAGCCAGCCGTTGGTAGCATCATTGTTCAATTTGAAAACAGCACATGTTCCTTGCCTGAAAACGTAAAGTTCGGATTCAACGTGCTAGCTGCCTGCGCTGCCATGTGAGGCAGTATAATGACACATGAAAGAAGAGGTCAAATTTACTAAGTGTTGAGGAGGTGTCATCAAGAGCTGCATATTACTTCAAGATGTGTCTTCAGCAGCAGAGCTCGCGCGAGCCCCTCTCTTGTGCAGAAATCTCTTCCACCCGCTGAGAATTCCTCCCAGCTTCAGCGCTGCACAGGCTTGCATAAGATCCTGCTTTTTTTCCTGCTCCGTCCTCCCTTAAAGAGCCACAAAATAAAACCAAACTGATGGGAACGAGCCTGTGATAACCCCCTCTGCTTCTTTCTTTCCCGTTTGCAGAACCGTGCACATTACCTACAGGCAATAAAGCTTTTGAAGAGCAGTGATTGTATCTCACATCATGCAAAATGCTGCCTTCATCTCCCTCAGCTTCAACTTGAGTTATCAGTTTCTTCTCATAGGTGTTAGCAGCCTGATGCCTGCCGGGGGTGGGGGAGGCAGATTTTTACCTGCCAGTAGGTGGTTAAAGTCAGGGTCTCCAGCCTCTGCAGAAATGCTCCAAGCATCTCCAACCTGTTTGGTTCCTGACCCATTAACACGCTTTCCTGTCTGTGTTTCCCATTGAGCAGCACAGCGCGGGTGGGACTTGCCTGCCCGGGGTCAGGAAGCCCAGCCGGCAGCACCAGCTCCGCACAGCATGACACCTCTTCCTCACCGCCGTCTTCCTCACCACCGCCACCCCCCCTGCTACTCTCCAAATAAAACCACAGCCAGCACAATGTCAGCGGCAAGAACAATGTGCTAAGGCAAGCACCAAGGCAAACAGAGAAGCCATCAGACTCTCCACAGAGTAAACACGAGCTAAAATCCAGAGTCACATAAATCACATGGATACATGCGGTTCTGGGAGGAGAGGAGGAAAAGGCGGGACTCATTTGTCTTGCACCAGCCCTTGGAGGCCCCTTCCCAAGACCACAGCAACTCATCCAGAGGTACTGACAATGCACTGCCTGGTTTGGCCAAGGCCAGGGAGCTAGCTGGGAAGCAGACCCTGGCACATTTGTGGAGATATCAGCTCCTGGGCTCCTCCAGGACAGTTTTCAGCCCAACGACCAGCTAACACCACTCTTCTGCAGTGGGAGAGCTGCAACCAAAATACAAAGACCCCCTGTCTGATCCCCCACTTATGGGAAGTGGCTTTTGCTTCTAATCAGACTGTACATCACAGGCCACTTCTGATGGCAGATCGGCAGCTCCAGACCATGGTGCTGAGATTCAGGAGAGCTGGGGGATACCTGGATAATCACAGAGGTCTGGTTGACTCTGCAACAGGACATGAGGGCCCTAAAACTAACATACATGGGCTGACTATCACAACATATGAAGTCACTTCTGCAGCAATTCTAGTTCCCCAACCATGCTTGGGCTAGAGGCACTGAGCAGATGGACATCCCTACTCTCTCTTTTGCAGCTTTCTTCTGAAATGCAGGAGAAAAGCCACACAGGAACAAACAGGGGAAAAGCATTTAAACTCTTTTGAGCTTCAAACAGCCTCAGACAGGCCAAGGAGCCATGGAAGGTGCAGGAGGAAAAGGAGGGTGTCTTACTGCATCTAGCCTTGGCCCACAACCAGCGTGGATCACTGCATTTTGTGGCAGAGCCACGGGTCTCTGTCCCTTCTCAGTAACACTCCAGTTGGGAAGAGTGCCCAGAACACCCAGTTCATTTCCCACGTGTTCACCTTCGGCAGAAACAGGATTTGCCACAGTCTGCTGAAGATACCCTGAACTGGACTCAGCACAGCAGAAGCCAAGAGCTCATCAAGATCTCTGCTCCTGGTGGTCCCGATTTCCTCAGAGGACAGCCACTCCACCCACTAGCTGCAGCGTTGAGATGCACTTGATGCAACATTTCAGGCTCTTCACTCAGCAATTTAGCAGCAGCTCTCACCATAAGTTGCAGGACATGGAAGCAGAAGACAGTAACTGTGTTAGAAAATCACAGGGCTGTCACAGTTTAACACAAGTCCCTTCATTCTCCAGATTATTTCTCCTTCTTCAGTACTGCACAACCCTCACCATGGACTGGGGTCTTGATCTGCTCAGCGCTAACACTTGATCTGCAAAAATCTGCTATACATTCCTATTGCAAGAGATATACATTTTTATTTTATTTTCTAATTTATTTTTTTAATTTCCTACGTATATCTCCTTGAATGTTTTGCCCAACACTTCTCGGAAGCATTGCAGCTGCAGCACCAAGTCACACAGGGTAGCACCTCAGCCACAGGCAAACCGTGACAGTGGCACAGGATTAATTTGTGACTGTCCCTAAACAAGCATAGCACAGGACCTGAAAAATTTGAGGTAAAGCATTAGTACCGAGATTTAAAACACAAGCATTTTCATGTATTGAAGTGTCTGGTGAAGCCAGCATTTTCAGAAGACTTTAAATTCATTAGCTGTGCCAGACAAAGCGTTTGGGAACAAGCAAGCATTCACTGAGAGCAGTGGAAATAGGGGCTGGCTGTGTGTATCGAAGAACAACTCTTGTGCCCAAGTTTCCAACAAGTTAATGTGCTTTGTGTTACATATCCAAGTTCAGCTCTCCCTTCGCATTATGTGGCTGTTGAAACTCTTGGTTTTGCACAAGTAGTAATGCAGATATTTCAATATTAAACTCATTTTCAATTTTGTGATAGTCTCTGCCTGGCAAAAATTGTAGAGAAAATGAAGAGATAATTACAATAAGCTGCTGAAACACTGAACAGCAGTTACGTCTTAATTCAGTAGCTTCACATTTTATGTGCATGTGTGAACTTATAACATCCATGAGGACTGTGTGTTGGTTTAAACTGTTTTGCAAAGCTCAGGAGAAAAGATTAATTTAGCTCTCTTACAAGGCTCTTCAGTGTCTGAATATGCTTTGCTTCAAAGACATTGCAGGTAATCCAGGAAATTGGAAAAAAAAAAAAAAAAAAAAGACATTAAGGCAGTGCCACATGCGGTATTTCTGATACCAACAGAGATAAGATGAGTTTCAAGCTTTCCCACCATGAAACAGGTACAGAAAGCAGGGTATTTTTTGTTAGATAGGAAGCAACTGAAAATATTGTTCCTAAATGCTCTGAAACAGTAATTGTGAAATATTCGGTTTAAATTAGTAATATACTTGAGCATGTTTTTTCCTTCACTTTTCTTCTCCTCATTTACAACCTTAGTGTAAGACCAGTTCTGAAAGTCTTTTAAAATAGCAATTGGCAGTGGTTTTGTTCAAATCCAGTAATAACATTCTTCAAATACAAGAAACACAAGAAATGTCAAATCTGCGACCCATATCCCATCCCAATATAAAAATCTGCCTTTACCTGGTGTCACCTCCCTACAAGGACATATTCTTAGCCACAATCAAACCAGCCCTGGTACTCATGCATCTGAGCTGTGCTGAATGTGTAGGACATTTGCTTTCAGAGATGTTCTAGGGCTCTGCTGTCTTTTCTCAGTTTTCTTATCTCTACTTGTAAGGTTAGAAAATTGTTTTCTTTTCCTCTACTTATTCAAAACCAAACTGTGCTGGTTTACAGACATCATCACTTTGCATCAGGCAACATGCAAATGAAAATGCTGCCCGCCTTGTTTCTGTAACAGGCACCCAGGACTTACGGACCAGCCTGGCCAGATACCCACTGCCCATGCCCAGCCGAGCCTCCGCCTGCCATGGCCTGGGGAGGGTGATCCCCTCCCCATACCAGGGCAGCGGGGACTTGGCAACAACACGACTGCCAGTGGCAAGTGCTGAAAGATCAAAAGTTGCCCTCTCGCCCAGGTAACTGTTAATGTAGCCAGTACACTTTGAGAAGTATGGTCTTTCTGTGCACACAGGACAGCATAAATCCCAAAAATGGCTCCAGATAGGTGACCAGGTGTACGATAAGCCATAGCCATCATCACATATAGCCAGACATAGTTGAAAATGGAGCATCCCACACCCCTCATTTCTTCCCACCCTAAGAAGTAAAGAGACTCCGAAACAGAAGAGGGCTGGAAGGTGCTCACAGTCCATACTGATAGCACATTTTGAAGAATTTGGTGCCAGTACATAATGGGATATTTTTCCCTTGTGTTGTCCACATGCACATCGATAGAATGGGCAACATCAAGTCTCCCAGGGTATAGTCACATCACAGGGAATAACTCTGGAGTCTTTACAAGGGCAAAGTCTGGAGAGTTGCTGTGTCAAGTGCTGTATCATGCCTGGAAAAACGATACAACAGACCAACACCTGGTGAAGATATGGAAGGCCCTCCAGGCTACCCAGCAAAACACACTGACAAACATTTCTCAGACACCACTGGATACCTAAGCGTTGGACAGCACATGGCAACACAACCAGTGATTCAATCTTGAAGCACTCACATCGAGTCCAGACACAGCTCATCCCTCAGTGCAACAACCCAGCCGCTTGCATAGATGGACATGTGATGCCTCACCATGGAGGCAAAGAAAGGAAGGTGTTTCACAAGTGTTATTTTATGTAAATATGATAATGGTTCCCCAAGAGAGAACAGAAAGGGCAGAAAGCGATTCATCGCACACACAATACAAGGATGCTGCAAACACACAGCAACTGATGCTCCAGATGTGCTCCGTGCGTATCCAGATGTGCTCCCATTTGAAGTCTCCAGCACTCCCCAGCTGCACATGTGACTCATCAGGACACGCGCCAGAGTAGCTCCCAAACCGTGAGATCCTCGCGGTGCACTAGGGTGGCACATGCTGAGAGACTGCCCGACCCCTCTGCAGCGACCTGGTCCTCCCGTGGAGCAGAGCACCCTTGCTGCTGGCACACACAGGCACCACGTTTCCCTTGGGGCAGCGCTGAAGGGTAAGAGTAGTTTTGCTTTATTGTATCAAGGCCAAAGCCAAAAGCACTGGATTACAAATATGGCGAGATATAAAAAGGCAGCATAACAGATGCACAGTCAACTACTGCCTGAAGTTTAGATCCATGATTTACCATTAGCTGATTTCTTCCCCGTGGTATCACCCAGTCATTTCAGTTGAAGACAGCCCGTAGCCAAAAGTCCTTTGCTGGAACATGTTCTGAAGAAATAACCTCAGCTTGAAATACAGCCTGCAAATATCTGCTCGCTCAGTTCAAGTAAAATACTAAAAGAAAGCGAATCTTCAAATCATTTCTGGTCTCTCTCTCATGCTTTTTCCAGTTGCTCAGTTTGGAGATGGTAACATACGAATTTCACTATTTCTCTCCTCTTCCATCATCTACTCAGGAGTCCACTCTGCTAGCTCACACTAACACTGATGTTCATGCTTCTGTCCAAAAAGCCTGGTGTTCATTTGTCTGTGTGGAAGGGGAAGAATTGCTTGCTTCAGCCCAAACATTTTTGCTGTATGTGGGATTTTGTTGTTGTTGTTGTTTTTGTATTTCCTGATTTACTTTTCCAGTTTGGACAACTCCACTGATGCATTAAGCTTCCCATAAATTCCCATAAGAATCAAGAAATAATTACCCTCCAGCGATCAATACATCTTCAGCCGCGTGCTGAAGTTATACAATACGCAAGCAGAATAAGCAATGACATTAGGAAGGGGTGCCCGAACCGTGCCCATCTCAGCAGGTACCCCAGCAGGGAGTCAGGCTGCTACCCCATGCTTGGGCCAGCTGAGAGGTGATGCCACCCAACAAGGCAGGGAGAGAAGGACGAAAGCCAGGTGTCCGTTGTCTTCCAGGGAGCTGGGTTACTTGAGGCACCTATTCCTGTCATTCCTTACCTCAGTACTCAGCTCCTGGCAGCAGCTGGAGGGTTTTTGTTGCTTGGCCAAGCACAAAGCCAGAAAGACAGGGGCGAGCAGGATAAAGAACGACACATGAGTGAGGAGCATCCCTGCTTTTCCCATAGTCTACCAAAAGTTCATACAATTTGCTGTGAGACAGCCACCATGACTTGCACCAAGTTTCCCAGTGGCAATTTTGCTGGTGAAACATTCCTAATGCTGGAAACATCAGCCCCAGGTCTCTCACTGTACATTAATCCCACCACATAGATCTGACTAGCATATAAACACCATCATCTTCACCACTGCTTGGCACATCATAAATACAGCTGTTTGAAGGTGGCCATTGGTCACTTGTCCAAGGGATGGTGCTGTAAATTCAGAGAGCAGGAAAGTCTGCACAGGAACAGCCCAGGAGAGAGTGGGAGACAGCTGTTTCGTTTCTACATCTTACAGGAAAATATTTCCATGAAGTGTAATGTTTGGAAAATGTCTAACAACCCAGCTCATGCTTTCTACAGATTATGTGGACTTAGCATTTCTGTTGTCTATACTGGGATAGATGAATAGATAGATAAAAGGAGGCATGAAAATATAAGACACTCGGAATGCAGGAGAATCTACAGAATGTGCAAAAAATGTAGGAAAAGCCAAATAAAAGAAGAAAAGACAAATGAGATATTGTCAAGGCAGCCAGTGAAGCAGCAGAGTCCCAGTTCAGAGGTGATATCATTAAATGACAAGCGAGGCAGCTCTTAGGAAAAACCTACATGATTTTTTTAACCCTGGAATTCACTAGGGGGAGCGTGTGGACAAGGGTGAATGCCAGAACAAATCTGTTTTCCAGAAGAAGAAAAAGGGAACATATCGGGAGTTTGGTCACCCCAGAACAGTGGCTCAGGGAATGGGGTGGCTTCTGCGCTGGCCACACTCCAGGCACATCACCCAATGGCTCTCGGGAAGGTGGGAGGCATCCGCCACCCATCGCATGTCGTGACAGCAGCTGTGGGAAAGCAGCTTCGCTTGCTTCCAAAGCCAGGGCCAAATATTGTGGGTCTGTAAATGGGAAGTAAAGAAGTGCCACAGAGAAAGGCTGGTGAATTTGCTTGCATTTTGCCTGAATCTAGGAGAGAAAGCTATTAATCTTTCCCCACTTTATTCTCCAGCCTGCCACAACAATCTGGGATCCTGGTCCAGGAAAGCCACAGTACAAACACAGCAGCTTGCAGTCCAGTTACAGTCCTTCCACACCCCAAATGCAAGAGAGCAGCATGTCAGACATACGTTAGAGTCACCCTATCCTGCGTCCTCTGCTCTTCCCTGCTGCAGAGATGAACGGGAAGGTATGGATCCCTGCTGGGACCTGTACAGAAATGGGATGGAGGAGCCCAACAAGGAAGTACAAAGCTCAGGCAGAAAAAGGAATTTTAGGCACAGGACAAATACAAGGACTTGCCTCAAAGCAAGACCACGACACAGAGGGCCTTCCTACTGATCCTGATGGAAAATACCCCCACCTAGGAAGGGAACGTAGAGGACTAGGAAAGTCTGGCAGCGATTTCCAAAGTATGCATGCTTGTACAGAGCAGCATGTGCATGTGCAATAAGCCTAATCCTAAACCTCTGGGGCCATACTAGGCTTGGACACACACAGACCAACTTCTCTTTGAGATCTTGTGTTTCCTTCAAGTGCACCAAAAGCAACTGTATAACACGTGTACAGTTGGGCCCATCTAAAACTCCCCAAGAGCGTCCAATCCCTTGCGCACAAAAGTATCGGCGATTTCCAGACAAGCCGCAGCTCAAGGCTCCCATGCATTTGGGCACATCCTACTTTTCCAGACGTTTGGCAGCCCGTCAGGATTCCTGCATCTGTGGACACATCTGGGCTTCCCAGACACAGGGCAGTCCAGTCAGAGTCTCGGTGCACGCACGGCAGCATGCAAGGCCAGTAGACACTTGAATCCCCCAAATCTGGCTGGGCAGTGACAGACAAGAGAAGACGACTGGGGATATCTGGACAGATAGTGATGCGAACAGCAGGCTAGTCCAGGAGATGCAGCCAGCAGAGGATGCTGGTGGTATCAGAGGTGAAAGACAGGCACAGCAGCCTGGGTCCTTCTCCTCACACCTTCTACCTGAGGGCAAACCAGCACTTCTGTCTCTTGGGGGCCCGAACACAAAGCTTGCACAGCTTCTGGACTATCCTGTCCTCACGAAGAGAAACAAGAAGTATGGAGTTACTCCCAGTCCCTGTGGGGCTGCCAAAAATAACACAAACTTAACATCTCACACCAGCTGGCGAAGAGGACTAAATCGGCTTCAGAAACTGCTTGAAAAAGAGCCAAACCTCCCATCCAGTTCTCATGGCCCCCTCCCACCTCCCCCCAGACCCAGTTCCTTTTCTGGCACAATGGTATCCTCAGCGCCTGCCTGACAGCAAGCTGCTCCTCGCAAACTGCTCTGCCGACCCACCCTGCGGCAGCGTGCTCGCCTGGGACTTCAGTGCTTTTGCCATCCCACGCCATGGCCAGGCACGCCATGACAGGCCTTGGCTCTGCGGTGGCCAGATGCAGCAGGGACCTTGACTCCTGCCTCCCTCCACCCCAGTCCCTGGCACTGCAGCTGCGCCTCTTCCCTTGAGCTGGGCATCTCAAGAGCTTCCCCTGCCTGTGAACCTGCATTTCTCTCCCTCCTACCAACAGCCTGCGCCTCTTTTGAATGCCCCTCTCTAGAAGAGGAGCTTGGCCGTGCCTTTGCCTCTCCCTTAAACACCTCCATTGGCTCCACATTCATTTCACACTGTGAGGGGGCTTTTTTTTTTTTTAATAATTATTTTCAAAAGGCAGTGTAATGATGAGAGCAGAAGCATCAGCATCGCAGTAACAGTCTGTCTTCATTTCCAGCACCAGCTTGCAAAATAACAGGACAGAGTCATTTTGCAGGTCATATAGCTCGTTGCAACTAATTGACCCTTTGTTCAACGACACTGCGTAGCCCAAACCAATAGCTGTACAGCGCGGTTTAATTTAGATGTCAGTGGAAACACAAGGATTTATTTGCACAGCCGCTGTCACGTACACCTCGACTCTGCTCCTGCCACCACGTCCCTCCCTGTAGCCCTGCTGCGGCTCCTGCATTAGAATAATAATATATGTAAAAAATTAATATATGTAAGAAAGCATTTTTTCCCCTTGAGTCAGTGCAAAGGCAGGAGGCTGGCACACTCAGCAGCCTTCAGGCTGCATATAAACGAGCCAGAAGACAACGTGTTTCAGAAAGAAAAGAGAAGTCCAGAAATTAATTTTAGAAGGGCGAGTCCCTTATGAAAAGATACCCTGGGTAACAAGCAGGCAGAGCTGGGCAGAGCTAAATTCAAAACATTCCTAGCCTGATTTGGTCTGCAAGGTTCCTATCTTCTTCTGTCACACATTATTAAACGTAGATCAGAAACAGGATCTGGGATTACAGAACAGACTGAACTTGGGACATCAGAAGACACCTGTCCTATAAATAGGAATCATTTACCAATTCAGAGCAACACACACATGTTTTGGCAACCTCTCAGCCAATAAAAGCAGAAGCCTCAACACCAGAATTATCCGAGCGCTATTATTTTAAATGCGGAACAATGATTTACATCATCATGACTTAACTCCTCATTTCCCAGATTCTCATCATGCATGTCTGCAATGAATTTCACCAAAAATTAACCCTTCCTGAATGAAGCCCATTACCAAAATGCATCCTGATTTCCGAATCGGAAAATTGCCTCTTTTTTTGAAAAGAGCAGCAACAACAATAACAGAAAGCAGAACTCTGGATTTGGAGCTGTTAATTTGGATTTGACATTTTCGATAGCTTTTTGCCTGTATCCCCACATTCCAGGGTTTCAGCTTCGAAACTCCAAAGCCGATTCCGTAACTCAAGACCAGACTGTCCATGGCAAAGCACTCAAACACATCAATTTGGAATTTTGCACAGAGTTGCAATGCAAGGGCTCTGATTTGTTGACACTTGGGTTTCTAGGAAAAATTAACAGAAACACGTGCAAGGGTCTGTATGAGGGAACAACATGGAGCTCTGCTTCCAAACAGGTGCAGCCGATTATCTGAGACAACGCTGTGCTGGGGGAAAAAAAAAAAAAAAAAAAAAAAAATTTTTTT
>Ga0065711_1001944_pt1 | contig 38004 bp, 25 predicted proteins | sample Hoacrofraction12_FD_59098 | JGI IMG/M metagenome (GOLD analysis project Ga0065711, IMG submission 59098) | Hoatzin crop microbial communities from Cojedes, Venezuela - Epithelial fraction 12 v2 (version 2) | ecosystem: Host-associated > Birds > Digestive system > Esophagus > Crop | place...
ATCCTGTGCAGCCTGCTGTAGGCGACCCTGCTTCAGCAGGGGGGTTGGACTAGATGACCCACAGAGGTCCCTTCCAACCCCTACCATTCTGTGATTCTGTGATTCTGTGAATACTTGGAATGTTAACTACAAAAAATGACACTCCAAGTAATGTGCCTGGAGTGGAAGGTTCATAGGAACAGATAAAGCACACATGCGATGGGATGTTATCATTTACATTGACTCAGAAACAGTATATCATTTACAAAGTATCATTTACATTGACTCAGAAAGATCCATAAATACTAGATGTGGCATCGACGATCAGACAATCGGTGGCGTCAAGACCGGAGGCAACCTGGGCTGCAGTGATCACACACTGGTGGAGTTCACAGTCCTGAGGGATATGGGAAAGGCGATGAGTATAGTCAGGACCCTAAACATTTGGAAAACCAGCTTCCAGCTCTTCAAGGATTTAGTCAGTAGGACCCCCTGGGAAATGGTCCTCAGGGACAGGGGGGCAGAACAGAGCTGGAAGACCTTTAAGGATGCTTTCTTTAGAGCACAGGAGCTCTCAGTCCCCAGGTGTAAGAAGTCAGGCAAGGAAGGGAAGAGACCGGCATGGCTGAGCCGAGACCTGCTGGTCAAACTAAAGGGCAAGAGAGAACTGCACAGACAGTGGAAGCAGGGACAGATATCTTGGGAAGAGTATAGGGAAGCTGCCCGGTTGTGTAGGGATGAGGTCAAAAGGGCCAAGGCTTGGCTGGAGCTAAACTTGGCAAGGGATGCAAAGAATAACAAGAAGGGTTTCTACGGATACGTGAGCCAGAAAAAGAAGGTTAAAGAAAGTGTACCCCCCCTGATGAGCAAGAATGGCAACCTCGTATCAACAGACGAGGAGACTGAGGTACTCAACAAACTTATTGCCTCAGTCTTCACTGGCAAACTCTCTCCTTGCCCCTCCCCAGTCGACGGACTGCAAGATGGGGTCCAGAGGGGCAAAGCAATTCCCACTGTAATGGAAGAAGAGGTTTGGGACCACCTGAGGAACCCGAACATACATAAGTCTATGAGACCTTATGTGATGCATCCCAGAGTCCTGAGGGAATTCGCTGATGTCATTGCCAAGCCACAATCCATGATATTTGAAAGGTCATGGCAGTCAGGCGAAGTCCCTGGTGACTGGAAGAAGGGAAACATTGTGCCCATTTTTAAAAAGGGTAGGAAGGAAGACCCTGGGAACTGCCAAGCTGTCAACCTCACCTCTGTGCCTGGGAAGATCATGGAGCAAATCCTCCTAGAAGCTATGCTAAGGCTTATGGAAGACAGAGAGGTGATTCGAGACAGTCAGCATGGCTTCACCAAGGGCAAGTCCTGCCTGACCAACCTAGTGGCTTTCTATGATGGCGTGACTATATCAGCGGACAAGGGAAGAGCTACGGATGTGATCTATCTGGACTTCTGTAAAGCCTTCGACACAGTCCCTCGCAACATCCTTCTCTCTAAATTGGAGAAGTATGGATTTGATGGGTGGAATGTTCAGTGGCTAAGGAATTGGTGGGAAGCTTGCAGCCAGAGGGTAGTGGTCAATGGCCTCATGTTCAAGTGGACGCCAGTGACGAGTGGTGTCCTTCAGGGGTCCATACTGGGACTGGCACTGTTTAACATTTTCATCAATGACTGACACAGTGAGATCGAGTGCACCCTCAGCAAGTTTGCAGACGACACCAAGCTGAGTGGTGCAGTTGACACATCAGGGCGGGATGTCATCCAGAGGGACCTGGACAAGCTTGAGAAATGGGCCTGTGTGAACCTCATGAGGTTCAACAAGGCCAAATGCAGGGTCCTGCATCCAGGTCAGGGTAGTCCCTGCTATCAATACGGGCTGGGGAATGAGGGAATTGAGAGCAGCCCTGCCGAGAAGGACTTGGGGGTACTGGTGGATGAAAAGCACCAATGTGCATTTGTAGCCCAGAAGGCCAACCATATCCTGGGCTGCATCAAGAGAAGTGTGGCCAGCTGGTCAAGGGAGATGATTCTAGCCCTCTACTCTGCTTTAGTGAAACCCCACCTGGAGTACTGCATCCAGCTCTGGAGCTCCCAGCTCAAGAAGGACATGGAGATGTTGGAGTGGGTCCAGAGGAGGGCCACAAAGATGATATGAGGGCTGGAGCACCTCTCCTGTGAGGAAAGGCTGAAAGAGTTGGGGCTGTTCAGTCTGGACAAGAGAAGGCTGCGGGGAGACCTTATAGCAGCCTTTCGGTACCTGAAGGGGGCCTGCAGGAAAGACGGGGAAAATCTTTTCAGCAGGGCTTGTTGCGATAGGACAAGGAGCAATGGCTTTAAACTAATAGAGGGTAGATTTAGACTAGATATAAGGAAGAAATTTTTTATGATAAGGGTGGTGAAACACTGGAACAGATTGCCCAGAGAAGTTGTGGATGCCCCCTCCCTGGCAGTGTTCAAGGCCAGGTTGGATGGAGCTCTGAGTAACCTGGACTAGTTGAAGATGTCTCTTCTCACTGCAGGGGGGTTGGGCTAGATGACCTCTAAAGGTCCCTTCCACCCCAAAGCATTCTAGGATTCTATGTTGGAAAGAACCTGGGATGCTTCAGGAATCAGAAAAAAAATAACTTCTTATTTCACTGGTGGTTATTCTGTTTTACTAATAACCTGATTAGACATGAGGAGAAGAAAAATATCCCAGTCTATTTTTATGGCCTAATTTGTCCTACAGGTTAGCTAGTGTACTGTGGGAATATGTGAGCCCCAACATCATGGTTATGAGATTCCACTTGCGTTCTGGATTGGTGATCATTCTATCCCACCATGCCCAGAGACATCACCAAGTCAAAAAAGATGAGTGGGGGATAATCCTTCAGAAAAACTGTCCTGGGTTTGGCCAGGACGGGGTTAATTTTCACCAGAAGCCGGGAGGGGACACAGCCAGGCAGGCTGACCCAAACTATTCAAACAAAACAGGGTATTCTATACCATGTGCCGTCATGCTGGGTTCCAGGTGGGGGAGTGGGCCGGGGGGAAGGCAGTCGTGGCTTGGGAGTGCACTGGGCACTGGGTGGTGAGAGTTGCTCTGTGCATTTCACTGTTTGTTTTGTGTATTCTCCTTATCAATATTGTTGCTGTCACAAAACTATAACAAAAACAGTTGAGCTCAACAGTCTAACTAATTTATACTCATAAGACTCCTGCATGACGGTGTGCTGCTGGAGAAATTTGAATCTCAGTGGACCTCTTGGCGAAGCTTGCATATGTAAGTTAAATAATCTCACAGACTACCATGATCTTCCCTAAAGGCAAACAACAAGATGAAGGGCTTATGTAAGAACTAGATTCCCAAGGAAAATTTGAAAAGTCGTGACAGATTGATAGCTGAGAGATGCGGAGTGAGAAACCACTTAGAGCTTGTTCAGAGTAACAGTAGTTAAACAGTAGTTATTCATATTTTTCTCTATGAGCCACAGAAAAACTCTTTGTGACTAGTTTGTGTGTGCCTGGATTGTTAATAAACTGTTCCTGTTTATCTTTATCTGTTCTTGTGCCGATGGTAATTTTAGGACATCTGGCAAACCCTACAAAGTTCTGCTGCAGGTAAATAATTACTGAAGCAGTCTCACAGTATATACCACTGTAATACAGTACCATGAAATTGTTTGGACCAGTTGGTAGCTGGCAATGCAGAATGTCTGGGTCATGTTCTCCAATGAACTGTATGGTCCTTGGCAAGCAGGACAATGGAGATGTTGTCTGAGCCCAAGCACATCCTTGCAAAATTGTAACGTGTTTTTGTCCTCCCTGCTTTGCCTTAAAAATATTTATTGAAATATTCAGTCAGAATAAATGTCAGGACATCAGCCTTTGCCCTTAATAAAACTTCTGAGAAGTCATTATGTCCATTATTTCACTGTCGACTCAAGCACCACAATTAAAGATGCACAGTATTCATGCATACTGCAGTTCGTATAGCTGCTATTAGTACTATTAAGTGTGTAGAGTCAAACAAGAGAAGACAAAGAAGAGAAAAACTGGCATGGTGCCAAAAGATCTCTGTGTTCTATTTAAAACAAGTCATATATGTTTTGCAAGGAAAAAGAATAAGCATCTTATCAATGCTTCTTAAATCCCTCAAGTAAGACTTAACCTTACTGTGTTGTTTCTTTCTCACAATATCTTTCCATCTCTTTCTCTGTATGATATCTGGTAGGATCTGATGGATATCAACCAGGTCAGTGCTAAGTTGCAGAAGACTGTGTTTTAAAGGCTACTACGCAAATGAAGCTGCGAATCAGCTTTAATATTTCATCAGGTTTTGGGGAGCATTTTTGGTTCTTGCTTGTTTTGCTTCAGCAAAACAACTCCTATCCTTAATAGTGTAATCTTTGTACCTTTGAATGTTTCAAAGGACTTAAAACCTTGTCTTGCAACACTGTCTAATTACTGCAAGAGGTAACGTCTCAAGCTTCATCCGGTTTATGTTCTTCATCCCAACCCTTCATCCTACTTTTTTTGGTGATCCTTTACCTGAATGCAAGGGCCTTTATGTCAGTGCCAGGCTCAGGAGGAGTCAGTATAAAATTTAGTGGTTGCTGCTCTGTGAAAGTCAGCAACACCAGTCATGGGCCATTTACTAAACACATTTTTTCAAAATTTGCAATACTCTTTCCCTTTTTTTCTTTCATTGTACTCCATGCCTAATATTGTATCATTTCCTGTAACACTGTGAACTAAGGGCCAAACATGTCTTTTTTTGGTTTGATATGTTTTTCTCCAGTGCACTACAGACCCACTATGGTAGGTGACTCATCCATGCAATATTTCTAGTAGGAGAATGTTTATCTTCAGTAAGATGAGTCATTCTGCTGTTTTATTTGCTTCTCGCTTTTTTACATATTTATGCTGAATCCAAACCCAAAGGAAAGGCTTAAACAATTCGCTCCCAATTACCATCTTGGAAAGACAGTAGAAATGATAAATTTCTGGTATAAAGAGACTCAAGGGATTAACTGATACAATAATATTAAAATTGGAAATGAAAAAAATAGGGTTTTCTTCTCTAGATGAATATGGTGAGAAGAAACTACAGAGAAAACCAATGGAACTTTAGCCCTGCATCCTTAAACCAACTTTAAAAATCTCAGTTGACCACAGAAATTACATACCTATTAAAATGTCAATGTTATGGAAAGAAAGGTACACAAAACCAAATTACTGTTGTACCCTATTCTCATAAGATTTTTAATGGATTTTGGTGAGGCAGAGAATTCTAAATATAATATATTCAGTATCTGTTGTTTCATATGTGGAGATAACAAGACTAGGAATTTCAGGTTGCAGTTATTAAAAATACTGACGAGAAGTAATAGTAATAATGAGTGGCTTACTGTTAATAATTAGAAACATTACTGAATTGATTTTGTGGGTGTACTGTGTTGTTCCCTTCAGAGTATCCATTATTTACCACAGAATGTGTATGGCTACCTTCCACATACTGGCTAAACTCTGAAATCCTTGCTTCTTTCTCACAAACTCACCTCAGTCTTCTCTGCACTTCAGCTCAGCAAGTTGCTTCTCATCAGTTCACTGTGCTCCCAGAGCTTGCAACACAGGGGGCAGGTAGTGCTTTTGGTCACTTTTGCATTTTGTTCACAGCTGAGTGTTGCCTCTGTCCTACCAGTACCACAGCAGAAGTTTCCTCATCAACGGGTTTGGTCCTCCCATGGGGGTTTGCCAGTATGAGGGAACTGTGGAGCGCTGCAACACCCTACAGATGAGAACCCTGAGGGTGGAGGAACAATAAACACCAAGGTTTTACGTGGAAAACAGAGTAAAGGAACCAACTGAGACTTAGCAACTTTTCTTCACCTTATGGACAGCTCAAAGGAGCTGTATAATTTTTGCAACAGGGAAAAAATTGCACATTACTCTATTTAGGTCAAGAAGAGTTTTAAAACTAATGTACTGTGCTTCTGCAAGGGTGAAAAAATGGGCATTTTAAGCTTAACGGTAATAAGAATTCCTCCGCATTAGGTACTTGTTCTTATACCACGATTTCTGGTCTTAGATTTATTCCCTAATTTTATAGAAACAGCAATTTACAGAATGTTTTACCGGTTTCCATAATATAATTTTTATAATTTTTCTTTCTGTCTCTTTAAGGCTGGTTCTATTATCCTTGCAAACATTTCTTTTCCTATCTTTTTATCTGTCTCTTGTTTTGAAATTACACTTCATTCTTTCCTTTCTGAGAATGCAAGAAGCATCATATGCAGACAGCAGAAACTTAACTGAAGTCAAGATGATAAATAGAAATATAAAATATGAGAAATGGACAGAACAATGGCAAAGTGCCCTGTAAATCTGTGTAGAATATCTGTCACAGGCCTGGAAAACTGCCGAAGCCATAAGACATATATCTTGGCTTGTAACTTGATTAAAACACTGATGGCAAAATTCTGCTCTCAGAGCTGAACAACAAATTGTTTTGTGTTGGTGCTGTGTTCACTGCAGATTCAACCCTTCCACTCACATCAGTGCAAGATCCTCACTTTGAGGGCTGCACATTGAACTTGAGGGTTGTGATGGTTTTGTGAGGAAGATGAAGATGATGAAAGTGATGATTCATCTGTACAATAATAATGACTTCTTTGGAAGCACACACACACAAAGCCAGCCTCCCCTCTTCCTGAAAGGTAGCACTTTGTCAGAGCTGCCTATTTTCACTTCTGTTTCCTCTGGGTCTGGGATCTTTTTCCCGTGCACTGGATATGCCGAAAGTCTGTCTAATGAGTTCGGGTGTGCGGCATTCAATTCCTACTACAGCATGACTGCATGGCGGGGCAGGGACATGCTGTGGCATCCATTACACCATAACAGAGTAACTCACGATTTCGCCTTGAAAACGTTGCTTATATCTCTGTGCCTTCCTTTCCTTTTCTGCAGCATGAGTGTAACGATACAGGCCATTTTTCAAATCAATGGCTGAAAAGTTTTATAAAAGAGCACCTCCCTTTCCAAGTGAAGAATCCCTTGCTGTAAAGGACCACTATCCTAGCTGCTCTAACCTCCCCTGACTCTGTCTTGAAGTTGGCTGTGCCATTCATTGTGAAGGGTTCAATTTTTTTAGTTATTAGCTCTCAAAAACATTGGGAAATAATTGCTGACCCTTGGGATTATTTTCCTTTCTTTTACAGCCTAAGCCTGAATTTTAAGCATGAAAAAAGTCCTTCCTCAAACTTGTCTATGTGACTGAATACTGTTTCTGTGAGTGAAAGCCAAAAGATCTACTCTGAAGCCCTTTGAAACAATTGATCTGACTTTGCACTCGGATATCGTATCCTTGTCTTAGTAGAGAGCGTAATTGCAAGCAAAGACTTTCTGGGACCGTGTGACTTCCTTGAGCGAGGAAAACAACCAAATCAGTCTTATTGAAAGCAGAATGATATTCTTTAGAGATTACCAAACAATATCATTTTTCTGATGTCTAGCTCTTCTCTTTTTCATGTGGGAAAGTAGTAACAACAGCAAATGCATCCAAAAGCCAGGAAAAGATTTTTCATGAGGGACTGCAGAGGTTTTTTGCTGCTCTCATCCCTTGTTTTTGCATAGTAATCTCTATGGCAAACTGTGCTTGATTCTGCTTCTGTTGGTATCAGTGATGGAACAACATCAAACACTATTTTGCTGATGAAAGAAAAATAATATTTTCTCATAAGTTTCATGTATAATTTCTTGGTCGCTTTCCTTCACGGCCTCTGTCTAGAGCATGGAGACCTTGTGGGAGCTCAATCTGTAATATCCTTGTTACTGTCATGGCAAAAAATTACAGTGTCAAAGTCCCAAGGACTGTATTGTTACAACTTATAAACAGCTCTCAGGAAAGGAGAATACTACTAAACTTCACTGAAGGCATGTGACAGGCTATAAGGAATGGCATGAAGAAAGAACATGTCTGAATCTCTGCCTTTGCATGTGTTTTCTACTCCTCCCTTCTCTGTTTGAGCAATCTTTGGCCTTCAGAAACCATTAAATCCTTGTCTTCCACCTAATATTTCCTCTGGGAGAATGTGCCAGAATATGGCACAGCTCAAATGCCCCTTTTACCTAAATGTCAAATTGGTCTCCTACTGTCACACTTTTCTTTTTTCCTTTGTTTGTCATTCATCATGTTTCCCTCAGGGAATCTAGCTTCAACCCTAAGTACCATAAGGAACAGCTGTAAGTGCTGCATCATAGAAAAAGCCACTAGCCTGCAATTCACATTTGCAATACAGGCTGTGTGCATAAGATCCCTGTACTCATTGCTGTGCTGACTGTACTTCAAAAATTCTTATGTAGCTGAACAGAAGGACATAAATTCCTATATGCTCTGTACGTGTGAGTTGTAGTAGCTTCAGTTTTCTTCTGCAGAAACAGTTCCATGGGAATATCAAAACAATATGTTTAATTTTAAAACAAAACCCTAGCAAAACCCTTACTGTGTTTCGAGCCCTATTGGCCTAACAAGTGTAAATTCTATGTTCAAGTTTTTCTGTACTGAAAAATTCTTGTAAGGAGGTTAACATAAAGAGAATCTGTTTTTCTCACTAACATGAACTGGGAAACCTGACAATACATGCCTTTATTTGCAGAACTGCTACAGCAATAAAGTTGAACAGTGATCACAGTCATTCTCTGATCAGCACTTGAAGAAGGATGATTGCTAAATCCATGTTTCAATGTTTTTATGCTAGAATAAAAGTACCTTTTAAAAATTAGATCGATCTAGTCTAATTAATGTAATTATATTAATTTAACCTAAACTAATTTAAAATTAGATTAAATATATAGACAGTATTTACAAAGATGTGCATGCAGAAAGTCAGTGAGAAACATCTGCTCCAGAAAATATTTGCTGTGTAGATAAGCCATTTGATAGAGACAAGTGACCACAGAGTGACTGACTGCAGTAAGTTACCTCTGCAGTCACAGACACTCAAACGTGTTTATCCTGAGCCTGCTGCAAGGTGAAAAGTGTTATCTTAGCTCATTGTAAAGGTGGTGTGAGGTCATGCATTTTAGCTGCGGTCAGGGTAGCGGGGAGACTGTGAGATGCACATGCTGTCTGGCAATGTGATTTGACTGAATAACAGCTCATCCCTAGTAACAATTGCTAGAGGTTGTCTGGCCACCACCCTGGCATCTGCTGTACTACTACATTTTCTGTGTTTGCCTCGATTTTCCCTCTGAACTGAAAGGAACTGTAAAGGCTCAACGGCTCAGAAGCTGACCTCTGAAACAAAGTAAACAGAAATTAAACTGGGTTCCTCTGGACTTTCCAGTAAAGAGTCTTTTCAGGAGATTTTTACTCCAATTGCTTAAGTAAGGCTCCATGTTTACACAACTGGTGCCTTGGATGACATTATCAGAGTAGACATCATGTGGGCAGAAGCTTCCTACTGCAGTTTTGACTGACACATGAAGACATAAGTTAAAGCTTTTATCAGATGTTTTCTCCGTCCTCCAGAAAAAAAGAAAAAAAAAACCCACTTTTTTTTTTTAGATTAACTTTTTCAGAATAGATCAAAAGAAATTGTCTCAACCTTATAGTCTGAGAATTGCAGCAGCTAGGCTGAAGAATTTAGCAAAACAAACAAAGGCACAACAAACTGGTATTTAGCAAGAGATTTCAAATAATAGAACAATCACTAGCAGCTAATCTTTTATTTATATAGAGATGACTTCCATCATAGCTGATTACAAAACCATTCTACTTTTTGAATCTGTCTTGTCCAAGTGTTCTGAATGATGTGTCAAGAAGATTTGAGTGCTGTCAACACTAGTCTTATTTCAGGATTGACCATGCAAGAATTAGACTGGAGTTCTGTAAAGAAAGGTGTTTGTGTAAAGTAAAAGGAGTCAAGGCAGGAAGGGATGCATTGCCTTACTAATGGGGTATTGAGAAAGGCTAAATTTTACTCTAATGAGGCCACTTTCCTAAGGGTCCCCATACTTTCAGTGAATAAAAATCAGCTACAATGTTAAATGATTTGGCGCAGTTAAATTATGCTTTGTCTGGCGTCTGCCCTCTTGAAACGTCTCCTCTTATGATATTCATCCCATAATGCCTCATCACGGCTTCCTTATTCCACGTCTGGGAACAACCTGTAATGTTTTTCAAGCCATGACAGTGTGCTTTTATGCAAAGTGAGCACAGCCCTAGCCATGCAGAGCTCAGCAGATGAAGAGGAGAAGGTGAAGATACATGAAGAGAAACCCAGAGTCAGTTTTGTACTGGGTGGAGTAGAAGTTAGGAGGGAAGCAAAAGGTGCGATTTTCTGTTTGCATATCTTATTAGGCAGCAATGTTGCACAAGGACTTAAGGTCTGTTTATATGTTGCACTCCAGTAATGTTGAAAGACAGTGAAGTTACTCATGGAGTTAAAAGCAGTGGAGTCAAAGCAGAGTGGTACTGTGCCCAGGCTAAATTAAACTGTTAAGAAAATAACGAGCCCAGGTGGAACTCAGCGCTAATGTAGCTATGCTTCCCCCAGGCCAGAGCTGGTACGTCTGTGCAGCACTTCACTGAATATACACTTATTAATCTCTAGGAGATCCTTAAATGTGGAGTTTGCTCAATGAACTGGAATAATTAGGATAGCAGATAACAGGAAAATTAATCTCTTTTGCTCTACAAAACACAACGATTGTCTGACTGATGCTGCAGTTAAGTCCACCTTAAAGCTTTTCGTATGTGCCCTACACATATGTGCTGTTCTTATGTGGCTAGCCAGCCACCCAGCAGATCCCATTCCTCGAAGTGCTGTCTGATGTCCCCATACTGGTCCTTCTGATGTGGCTCCCAAACTCCTGCTTCTTTTCTGCAATCTGACTAAGTCCTTTGGGATCACTGCTATGGGTAGGCATCTAGTATCACTTAGGCGGGTTGAGCTGGAAAGTGTGAAATGGAGGAGGTTAAATGGAATAAAGTGCAGGTAGGTGGGTGTTGTAAACTAGTCTGGTGCTTACGTTGCAAAGGAATTGTGTAAATAGCAGGATCAGCAAAGACAAGCCTTGGAATAGTATGACAATGTTAGAAGACTACAGAACATTGAATTATTCTGCTCAGATTTTAGCTTGCTTTACAGTTCACAGGTATAACTATACTCAACGAGAAGATAAAGCCTTTGTATCAGGATGTTAGGAGATATTGTCTGAAAAAATTAGTAATCCTGCAATGAAGATTTACCTTAGAATTTGGGAAAGACTCTGTGTGAATGCAGAGTTAGAATGTGCATTAGGATTTATCTGTCGCTGCAGAATGTGTCACCCTTGTAATTGTTCATTCCTCCAAAGCGCCATTAAATTAAACAGTTTATATGAATTGTCTCCTATGCAATACAAGAAGTGCTTGAAATTTGAAGGAAATTAGTTTGCAAACATAGGAAAACTGAAAGCTAATGGGATTATTTTAAAAAAATATTTTTAATTATAAGTAAATTGCTACCCAAAAATATGAACTCCTACACCTGCCACTACCATGAGAAACACAAAGAATAACTATTTGTGAAAGAGTTGGAGCATTGGCCACACTGCTTCCCACTCAAAAGGGAAGTGTCAAAGGGCTGCTTGACTTACCAGTGAGAAAGGAAAATGCTTTTAAATAACTTCTTGGTATGCATAACTCCTTCCTTTTGCTTTATCTGCACTTCAGGATTTCAGATAGTAAAAAACATATTCAGATGTAACTTAGTAGTGCAATTAACTTTTTTTTTTTCCTTTTACTGTTTCCTCTCTTATAAGAAGATCATCTCTGGAGTCTACTGTATGATTATCTGACTATATTTGAGAAATGTGTTTTAGTTTTGGAGGACTCTCATGTCAATACATCTGAGGAATGTGTGATGTACTATGATATTATCCATCCGTGAGGACACAGTGGAAATGCAGCAGTTAGGGTTCAGTGAACTTACTTTTCTGTAAAATCTGTTGACAGGGAAAACCCAGCACTTAGCAAGAAAATTTGTTGAGGCACACAGGTCACCAACAATATGACTGTGGTATGAGTCAGTTTTGTGCATCTGCCAACTGTTCATCCCCGCTGTGAAAAGGTTGAGTTCTAGTTTCAGAGATGCACTGCCGTTTCCATGACACATTCCACTTTCCTTATAATCCTGACCCGGCTTAAATTGTAATGCTGACTGTGAGCTGTAAAGCAGTTGTGACACTCTGTGCACAGGAAAGGCTGAGCTATTCTGGTGGATAAAAGTGATTACCAAATATGTAAAACATGTTGAGAACGCAGGAGTCAAGTTCTCAGCTAAAGTAAAGAGGGATTGTTGCATTACTGTGTCTGGAGCTCTTGTTCCCCAGGGCTCTTGTTCCCCAAGCAAGCTTTCATTTTTATGATAGCAATGGAAAGCTTTTTGTTCCTTTTGTTTTTTGAAAATAGGCTGCTGTTCTGTGTGAACTCTGAATTGTATTTCTAGCACGCAGCATTTCTCACCTCTAAAATCACCTCTGGAGACTAATTGGAGTCCCTTTGGCTGAAGCATTTGACTTAACTCTATTTTCTCCTACTGTTCAGCTCAGTGATATATTTCACAGTGAAAGTCTTGCAGCCTCTTCTTCCCTTCTCAGGTGACCATCCTTGTTGGGAAAGAAACCAGTGTATCATGTAGGAAGACGAGAATGCTCAGAACTGAAGTGAAGCCTTCATTCGATACTGCACATATCAGATTAACACTGAAAGTACGCACATCTTCTACAAGGTCAGTTTTTACATGAGCAGAATGAACCAGATTTTTCAGAAGAAATGAACACTTCGTGCTAGATGGAAGTTCTGTGCTTTTAAAATGTGTTAAACTGGGACTTCTGAACACCATAAATACTAGTTATCAGAAATGACCTGGAACCTGTTTAACTGTAAACTGGGATCCCAATTTGTCATCCTACGTACTTCTTCATTAGAATTTTTCAGCAAGTTTTGTTTATCGTATTCCGTTGTTGTAAAGGACAACGTGCAACTTCTTCCTCTGCTCCCAAATATAATCCATAACTTCTGGGCTTATATCAAGCTTATATCAGCATGTAGCAGACACTTCAAGAGCAACAGGTTAGGTGTCCCTGGGTTACACAGATTAAGGATTATCTGCAATGGGAAATAAAGAAGAATTAAAAAGCTATAAAAGAGAGAAACACATACAAATCACAGTGACTTACTTATGCATTTTTTTCAGAAAAATTGAAATAAAACCAAAAGCATTGTTTCAGAGCCTCAGTAAGCCTCGAAATGTGTCACTGGCCCTGAATGCTGGCATAGGGTAGGAAAACACTGAACTTTTCCATTCTACTTTCCCTGCAATGACAAGCAGCTAACAGAAATGAAAGAGGTCATTTTATATATAAATGATTGACAGATCACTTCTGCAAGATCACTGTCAGGCCTCAGCAACTACCTATATGGACAAGACTGTTAAAAAGGAAGAGGAATTTCAGTTTATGGGTTTTAGCTCCGCTTGTTTACAGCAGCATTAGTTATTATCCATTCCATAGGTTTTCAAGAATGATCACTCAACATCCTTTTAATCACCTCTGTTCTCTGTTTTATTCCTTCAACTTAAGAAATTTTAACTATGTTTCTGCTCATTTCTCTTTGTGATTATTCCCTTTTCAGTTTGGCACATACGGTGTTTCACTTCTCTGACTAACTGTGTTTACACTCCTCTGTTTCCTGGACTTTTTGGATTACAGTTAAAAAGCAGTTCTTACAATTAGATTTGACTAAAATTTCTCCTGGCTTCAGCAGAGGGGAAGTTCCTTTCTCAGATGTACCATAGAAAGCAAGCATCATGTGAATTTCCCATGTCTGCAGCTTACTCCTTCATCTTCTTCAGCGTAATGGCAGTAGACCATTTTTTGCTATCAATGGTATTTTAGACAAATTTTAAGTTCTCTTTACTGTTACAGAAGCTTTTGAGAAGCATCTTCATTCAGATCTATTACTGAGATGCAGACAGATCAGCCTCAAAGCTTTGGCTGCTTCTGGATCTTGACGTGAACCTGATGCCTCACCTCTCTGCATCAAAAATCCATTACTCACTGGAGTTATTAAAAAATGCTTTTTTTCAGAAGCACTTCTGGCTTTTTAGGGCATGTGTCCCATTGACATTTAATGTGCCACAAGCAAGACTAGCTCTCACTGTTTCAGCATTCTGGGCGAAGTAATTTTCAGATCCCCACAGTAAATTGGTAGCTACAATGATCAGTTAGTATTCAGTGCCTAATTGATTTTAGAAATGCTGTCTTTCTGGTTTTGCCAGCTGAATACATCTTATTCAGAAGTTGGGTCATCCTCAGTCTCTTATTCCTCTAACTCACAGATTTTAAAAAAAAAAATCTTCCACTTTTGAAGCTCACTAACATTGTTCATTCATATTTTTGAGCACTAGGCACTTCTTAGCATGGCACTTGGAGGAGGTGATTAAAATATGCAGACGTTTTACAGACAATGTATTGTAGCTCAATCAGAAAGCATGTGCTTGAGGCAGGAATTTCTGGTTGAAATTCTATGGTCTGTATAGTGTGGGATGTCAGACTAGTTATTTGCTATGATCTTCTGAAATTTTGACTGCATGAACAATGCGGTATTCACTGACCCAAATTTCAGCAGTAAAAATGATCTCGTTATACCTAGAGAAGGAAAGGCTGTGTGTTATTTTGCTGTAGCTGTTAATTTTACATGAAACTTACATAAAAGGAATAAAAAATTTCGTCGTTAAAATTCTGTTTCTGATCCAGTTTTCAGTAACTTTTTTTGCTGCGTAAACATAAGCAAATCTTCACAGTGCACAAGAGGACAAAATATTGCATAGGAACGATGTTAACTCTGCTATATGAATTTTAATACTACTATGATATAAAGCACCTCTTCACTTTATTCTTCCATCTTACAGTAGTGACGTCTTGCACATTAAATCAGACTTACTGGTGCATGAATTAGCAGGCCTCCAAGCATGTACTGACAGGACAGCTAAATGGTTCAGAGAAAACTGCTTTCAGCCCTACACCAGCAGAGAAGGAGAGGAACACAAAGAATTTATGATTCTTGTGAAGAACGTCTAGTTGACTCAAAGCACCTTCCATCAATATCTAATAATATCTCTGCATCCAGTGGTGGAGACCGTCACTTTCTGCATTTAGAGGTGTGAATCTTGCTTAACATACCCTGGATATGTGACGTTAGTCACATGGCCGGCTCATATCTGAGGTAAGCCAGTGCTTGTGCCAGATTCCAGCTTAGTTATGATTGCCATACTTGTACTTTCTGGGTTTCATCTGATTAGTAGTAAGTAGAGTCGCTGATGTCGGCTGTACTCTTTACACCTCAGTTTCCCCTTCCACCAAGCATTTCTTTTCAGGAATTTTTCTTTTGTTATCATTGCTCACTCTTTGAGGAGTACTACAGTGACTAAAGCAACCAAAGCCATGGAGAGAGCTAAGAAATTTATTTAAATCATGTTTGACTTTTTGGATTTGAATAAAAATCGGGCTGAAACTGGGTTGTGAAGAACCACAGTACTAGCAAACAGGAGAGGGTTTAAAATGGTATGTTATAAAGAATTTTCGTGTAACAAACTGATTGTTAACTCCTTCCCATTACTGTGTCACCCAAGATATGACTGGAGCCGTAACCACGAAGAGCAGACCCATGTCTAAAAATACCAAAAAAGACGACATGAGTAAAGAGTAAATATTAAAAGACAGCAGCATAAAAGGATAGAAAGGGCAAAACGAGTACCACACCACTGCCTTAATGCTGACAGCTGCACCAACTAAGCATCCATGCAATTGCTTGTATGTTGATGCCTTTATTTAAATCTCTCTTGTATATTAAATATTTCTACAGGAAACATGGAATTATAACAGTAGATCTCTTAGTTACTCTATGAAAAATGGAAGAAATGCTGTGGCCATTTATCTACGGGCAGACTTTAAGTCAGATGCAAGTGATCACCAAACGAATATTTTTAAAAATGCCTAAGGTCCCTGTTTTCCAAAATCCCTAGGTAGCTACTCCCACCAGAAGTCAAAGATGTTCTGATTAACATTTTCACTTAATTGTTTAACCACTTCACTCATTAAAATAACCTAATAATTTTGAGGCTTCTACTCAGAGCAAAGCTCCCTGGTAACTAAATCCTCACTAAAGCACATTAACTTCTGTCACCTAAGTTTCCCCTATGCTGTTCGTGTCCCTGCTGCTCCTGCTCCGGTCAGGAGCCTGCCGCCTCTCTCCAGCTTGGGGCACACACTCTCACTTCACTCCAGGGGCTCCCTGGCAAGAGCACGGGCACATTTGGCACCCAGTGTCACAGACAGATAAGGGGAAAAGTCTGCTTGGAACAGTTTTGGTTTTTTTGTCCACCCTCCCCATTCCACCTGAGTCCTGCCCACTAAACTGCTGAAAACGGTCAGCCAGCAGCGGAGTGACCCTAAAAAAATTCCTGTGTGGTTGCAATCACAAAGATGGACATCTGAGTCCAGTATGTGTGGTATTTTGTGAGACGGAAAGGAAGATCTATGTCCCCAGCAAACTTGAGCTGTGCCTGGAAAAGGCATTGAAAAAATTATAGATCTGCAGTGTCGCTTCATAAGTCAGACAAAGGATGTGGGATAATAAATACCTGTGCTCATCCTCCTTCACTGAAGCTGTTTTTCATTTTGATTAGTGATTTTAAAAGGTTCATTTCTGAGTTTTCTATTTTACCTCTAGGAAGGTTTTCCATTATACTGTTCCTATAAGTACACGAAAACAGAGATCACAATAAACCAATATATTTACTGAGACTGGAACTGTATTTCTTCTCACATGAAATGATATTGGTGCTACAAACAGCTGAAAATATTTTACTGAGGTATTAACAGCCTCAGGATCTGTATTAATGACAGGCTTGTTAGCATGTGAAATGCCTTCTGGCTTTTCTCCAGGGTGTTTAAACTAACCTACCGCTAAGAATAACGGAATAATTTTCCTTTCACTCTCACTTCAAGACTTTCGAATTTTCATTCACTTTACTGATACTTGTCCTGCTCTATACCAGTGCAAGTGAGAGAAGCATCAAGCCAAAGTCCACATGTAGCAGCAGATCTGAAGGATGAGCTGGAAGTAGTATTATTGACTAAACCAAATTTTTGAAAGAAGGATAAGCCAACCTATAACACAGCGACAAAAAACATATCCTAAGTATAAGTCTTTTCACTTAATTTTTGGCACTCATGTAAAGTTGGTTCCTTCAAACTGACATATGGCAATTCTGCATCAGTTAAACAAAAAAACAACCCAAAAGAAGAACACTAACAAGTCACAAAATTTATATACGTCTTCCCTTTTGTTCTGAGCTTGGAAACAATGATTAATGTATTTCTCCAATTGCTGATAGATTTTGTGAGTTGTTTTAATTCAGGGAGGGGAAAACTACCCAAGTATGTTTTTTATGTTGTAGACAAATTAAAGAATGTAAGATACCCACACAGTTTTGAAAATGAATGTGTTGTTCAAAAGATAAAACAAGGAAAAAAGGTTAGCTTGGTTGAGCCACTAAATAAAAAACAAATAAATTACTCCATCAGAGGTTCAGATGGTGTGTCTAAAGGAACCCACAAAAGTTACACATACCAATTCTCTAAACTAAATCCAGAATCTTAAATGGAAGTCTTAACTATTTGTTTTGGTGTATGCATGATTGTGCCTCTGAGGTGACCAGAGACTTTTGTACAGCGAAATACACTGAGGGCTGCTGGGCACATGGTGCTTTTGGGAAGTCAAGTTGTCTAGCTGCCGAAGTACTGGACCATAGAATAAATAACAGTGAAATTAGTAATGAAAATAAGTTGGTCATCTAGTTTAACCCCTTTCTCAAATCAGGACAAAGTTCAAATCAGGGCTAGGTTTTCTTTCACTTTTTCAAACAATTTGGCTCAGCATTTTGTGACTGGCTTTGCAATGTATTTGCTGTTTGCCACTTCTGCCAAGTCACTCTGTAGCACAGTTTGCACATTCGTGAAATGAAGGCTAGCTATATTTGTGAGGGAAAAGTATTGACCTGAAAATAGTCTTAAACATGGAACTTACTGATTTCCTTCCCTGCCTGAAGACAGAAGCTGATTAGAGATGACTACTGACAGATCACAGGTGTGAAAGATTGCAGAAGGAGGATGCTGGGTTTTGTGAAACTCAGGTCTGAGCTGGTAATCAGCTTCCTGCCCTATAGCATCCCAAACAAGATAATACCTTGAGGATTCACAGTGCCTTCAGAAGCAGTGCTTCGTGAGCCAAGTACAAACATTGTAGAAAAAGAGGGGGTCTTAGCCACCCTCACCTGCAATAACTAAAAATGCACCGAAAGACTAAGGAGGATGAACAGAAAGGGAGAAACTCAAAATGGTATTGCTTGAACAGACTTGACAATAATGGGAAAACATTGGAAATTAATACTACCAGTATATCAAACCTTTTAAGCTTTCAGCTAGCTATTCACTTGGCATTTTCAATGACATTTCCCTGGCTAAAGGGTGAAAGATATTGTAAATGCTCTAGAGTCACAGGTCATTTGAGTAACTCCAGTTTGGGCAGGTCTTTTTTGTGATTAGGTTTAGAAGAGTGTGTGGAATGAAATCACTTAAGATTGACTACAGGAAGCATACTTTTGATAATCGCAAACTTGCTCTTTTGTCTTACTGGAAATTAAGACCTGGAGAGATCAGGGCTGTTAAGAGCTCTGCAATTCATCATGCACAGGTGAATTGTTACAAGCACACAGAAGCCTCCTGTTTTCAGAGGGACTTGCATGACCATAGCACAGGACTGCATGGAACAGGCTACAAGGCCAGATCTTAGTTTATCATTTAACGGAACTCAGAGACCTAGCTATGTGCACACAGGATAAAAGTAGCAATACCAGCTGGTTAAAGTTACTGAGAAAGTAAGAAAAGACATTTTTAATGTTGGGTTTTTTTCATTTAGCAATGTATGGCTTACTAGTTAAAATACTAAAATTCTGCAATAATTGCATAATGCTTATTAAATGCATGACAAATTGGGGAAGTGATGGCTTTCAAAAAGTAGTCATCAATCGGCTGGGAAGCAGCAGGGTGTGGGCATGTAATAGAGTTTCTCAATAAATCCTTGTGCCCAGGAACAGCCTGTGTTAGAATCAAAGATCAAATACCTTATTCTTGTAATAATCACCAGCTGCAGTGGTATCATGGAACAGAGGAATTTATTCCTTAGATCCATATTTCTAAAGGCTCCTAAGCTGTTTCATAACTGCTGCTGACCAACAGTGTACTCAAGACTCTGGTTTGCTGCTGTTCACAGAGAGAATGGGAAACACCTAGAGGCAAGAACGCACTTCAAACCAATTTACTGCCTCTTTAACAGGTGAGAAGGTGGAATTCTAGCAGTGGTTAAAAATCATAACTCTCAGCTACTAGGTATAGCCACATGAGGTTAATCTATCTTGTCTTGCCCTACTGTCAATGAAGAGAGAGATCTCTAGAATATCAGGCACCTCCCTGGAAGGGAGCTCCCTTCACTTCCCCGTCGCTTGCATCTGTTTCATACAAGATGCTACTTAAGGTTTGTAGAAGTGAGGCTACAACTTTCACTTACATTCAATGAGCAAAGAAGTATAAATTTCAGTGCAGCACGTACAGCTATTTCTAGGAAACAGATCCATCAGATTTTTCTCACAGAAAGAGCTGAAAATTCATTTGCCTGAATAAAAATTTGAGAAGATGCTAAAAAAAAAAAAAATCAGAGGAGAGATGCAATCTCAGTGTGGATGGTGATGAATACAGGTAGAAAATATGCATATCCAGTTTCCAGGAGAGCCGGTGCCAAACCCACAACTGATCATGGTAAGACAGTTACACTAAAAGTGTTCTGTTAGATGCATATTGCATGTATGCTACTAATGCTGGTAAGAGAACTGCAGAGTCCATACAGGTCTGAAGCTTGCTAGAAGTAAAGTACTTTACAAACTAATGGAAGTCATATTAACTATATCTAAAATATGGGCATACCCCTCAGCAAGATGTATGTGTCAGGCTTAAATTAAGCCAAATCATAACACATGTGGGATTGTGAACAGGTACTGAAGGAAGAACAGAAGCAGCGCAAAGGTATTATGAAAGATACAGGTACACACCTACTAAGGATTAACTTTACTTCTGCCATCCTTCATATACTAAATGCAAATATATGCAAACACAGAGGTACCAATGACATTTGCCATTCTACAAAGCTGTTCTACAGATGCCTTTGTAGAATAACAATATAGACTTTACTGTGATAAGAATAGTAAAATAAATGATGTATGAGTGGCTTGGGATGAACTTAAGAAAGCTGAGGTGTCTCCAAGTGATTGGGAAAGTAAAGATACCATCTGCTGAGACATGGAATTCACCTGGAGATATGAGACAGAACGGAGTAAGAGAACTCTTTTTTGTACTATTGGAAATCTCATTAGACTATAATATATATTATAGAAAAAAAAGAGACAAAAGAATGGGAAATTAAGAGATTTGCTTAAAAGCAGGGGAAATGAGATTGCAAACAAAAAATGGAAGAGAAATTAGTGGAATGGAAAGAGAACTTGGAGAACATAATGCCTTTAAAGCCTGAGGAGGAAAGATGTTTCAGAGGCACTGGAGCTAAAGGACGAGAACAGAGATTCAACCTCAGAGCTTGGAAAACAAGGATGATTTGGGGTAATTTTTGCTCTGGGCAAGCAGCAACACACACTAGGTGAGTTCGGGTTCTCCCAGGTCCATGTGCATCAGCGACTGGTAGGGCTGGTTGTAGGCTGCTGTAGCCCCTGTGCTCACAGGAAAAGGCAAAGAGCATTGCACACTTGCACTTGTGTTTTCCGTGTGTCATATTGTGGGAATCAGCATACTCCATTCAAGAAGCTGATCTCAGTGGTGCTCTGGACAGGCTCGAACGAGGCACTTGTGAGGAATAGACATTTGTGTCCCCCCTTCTGATTTTTTGCTGTCTTGCTCTGGAAGATCCCTTCATCTACCCAACCTCCTGCTGTCAAAGTAGTTTTCAATACCAGCCTCCTCCTGTCATACTCAGTGGGGGCTTTTTTGGCCATTAATAGCTGGACTTAGCCCAGTTTTTTGCTTGTTTTCTTACCTAGGGTTCCTGTTCCTTGTGACCTTTCCCTGCCCGTGACTGAAGTGTCTGTTTGCTGTCTCAAGGGTTTCATCTGCACTGAACCATTTCTCTGCTGCTTCGTACTGTCTGCTGCCTTGTCCCTAGCTATTCTGCCTTTTAACTTTCCTATTATTGGTCTGCTAGTTCCCACTTTTGCTTAGTACTCACGTCCTCAAGCCTTTCACTTGTATTAACATTTCTGTCTTCGAGCCTCAGTCCTTTGCACCCCATGTGCTCCTGTCACCCTTACCAGCTGTGTTTGGAAATGGCCTAACAGAGTTGATTGATTGCTTTTGTACAGATGTCCTCATCACATAAGTTGCAAAACATGAGAGGGACAGGATTTTCACCAATGCTAGTAGGCAATCCCAAAGGTTTCCAAAGGTCACAAAAATTTTTTAAGAATCCTTGAGAATTTATAAAGAATCCAATACCTCAATTTCATTGGTACATTCCCCATGTAAGATTCTCTTTCTGTGCTTATATTATATTACAGTATTACTGGTTGGAAACAGAAGTGTATTTTTCTTGATAAGGGTTGAAAAATGGGAAAGCAGTTGACCTGGGATTTGGATAACTCAGTTCAAATCTTTTAGAGGCACAAGGTTCTCATGTGATTGTGAGTGAGTGATGGTGTTTCTATGTCCTTCCACACAGTATGAAAGGAGTGAGGTGATTTTCTTTCCTTGCAGAAGTATTGTAAGGATTAACACATTGCAGGTTTTGAAATGCTCTGTCATGACACCAGTGTGGCATTATAATGCCACAGAAACAAAGGCAATTTATTACTCTTATCCCAACTGCCTAGCAGCTTTCTGGTGGCATTAAGAAGACATGTTTTCAATAGCTTTGTTTAGCATATATTCTCTTTTCTTTCACATAATAATTGTATTCACATATTCCCCATGCATAATTACAGAAATACGTTACAATATCTGATGGGATGGAAAAGGCACAGGTTCCTGCAGGCCAAGAAATGTCATTAGAGTGATTTAGATTTCTTTTGGCTTTAAAAAGGGCAGTCAATTCTATAGCTAAGAACATTTTGGAAACATTCATATTCTGAATGAGTATACATATCACGCTTTTGAGTCTCTTGATTTTCTGTCCTCTCAAAAAAATGTAAAGGGTGTGAAATCAAGAAAAACACCTTGGGCATCACTCCAAGTCCTTGTATGCTTTATGCAAATGTCCATTTTTGCAACTGCTATTGGGACTTTGTATAGGTAAAGGGCTTCAGGGCATTCATGGAGGTCACATTTTGGTGACAAATTCTTGTAAATGTTCCTAAGAGGCTACTGGCATTAGTCCAATACCTTGATTAAGAGACTTCTCATTTGGTTTTGCAATATTATGAGGGATAAATTACTCTCACAGAGAGGAGTAGACCAAGTTATGAACAGTTAGAGTTCTCTTTGCCTCATTTCTGAAGGCTTAAAAAACAACACAAATACTGTTTAAAACCTTGCTCTAACCTGCAGAACTCTGTGTATTTTCCCATCAAGGAAGAAATGGAAGGGCTTCAGCTTTTTCCCAGATGAAGTTCATGAAAACTTTGATCATGATTTAATTCACTGTGGGAGATGATTGCTATAAATAGCTACAGATTTGATTGCTCAGAGTGCCAGGCACTCATTTCAGAAATTGTTAGATATCGCAAGTGGTCAGAACCACTAAAAATCCATTTTGGATATGATATCCAACAACAAAAAAAAAGTGCACACGTTCCAACAAAAACCCTTGCATATCCACTTTTCTCAGTGCAGGAATGTTGCGAAGTGCAGAGGAATTCCTTTTGAAAACTAAGAAACATGAAAGAGGACAAGGTCTATACTTTTCCAGAACTTCACAGTAGTTTGTGTTTATGCTATTTTTCCCTCATGATCATGTGGAGGACTGGCAGTAAACTACAATTTCTTCACAGAACGGTTCCCCTCTCATCACGCACACATTACTTCTTTTTAAGAAGGACTGATAAAATAAAAAAGAATTGACTGTTCTTGATAAAAATCAATCAGTATAGCATGTTACAAGGACTTTAAAGTGCATTCAACACAGAAAATACGTCATACTTTGAATCTGCCAGCCTCGAGAATGTCTCTTTAATTTTTAGCCACAGACATTTTAGCACAATGGATAAAAATAAACAGTAAGTAACCTGAAAAATTAGCTTTGTAGAAAGCAAGTCTAGGCCATTTATAATCACAAAAAAATAAAGACAGCAAAGACTTCCCCAAAGACTTTGTAGATCCTGGAGGCTTGCACCATTTTGTGCATTTTAACCATCATGTTTCTTCTTGCAAATCCTCTTTGGGAAGCCCTCCCTACAGCCTGCTGCCTGTCCCATGGCAGGAGAAGAGGCTGTGATGACTGCTGTGTGGGAGTTGTGCTGTTGGTCAGGGCTGCCAGTAGGAAATGGGGATGTTCTAGAGCATCCAAAGCACCCGAAGCTGGAGTTTATTTGAGTGGAGGGGTTGTCCCCGGAAGTGCAATATTCTGTTTAGATCTGTCAAAAGCTTTTAATAAGCAGGTTTAATTGCATCATTTGGAAAGACTTTCATGAAGAAAGATGAGTCTTTAGAATGGCTTATCTCAAAGATGTCCAGTTCATATAGTGCTTTGGGTATCTACAGTTTTGTAACATAAAAGGCATTGAAAATGAGGCAGGGACATCTTTCTGCCTTTCTCCCTCCCGGTTCTTTTATTTGGCAATGAAGTCTAGGGAGAAGAAATTTATACTCCAGGCTTTATGCCCTTTAAGTTCTGCGCAGCTCCTGGCAGAAGCTGCTACATCTGAACACCCCCCTGCTGCTGTTCCAGCTGCCCTTGCTTTGGCAAAACCTTGGGGGCAAGAAGCAAATGTCCCCGGCTCCCACTGCTCTGGTGACCTTTGCAGCTATTCCAGCTCTTTCAGACACCCCAGCACCACCCAGAAGAACAGATCACAGTTGCAGCACTCTGCTTTACTCCCTGCTGCTTGTCAGCTATGCACACAGACCAGAACACTGCTGCATAGCCTGCTGCCATCACAAACCCATAAGTTCAGACACCCCCCCCCACGCACAACTTTCCTCCCCCCCACTCCACACACTTACTCCAGCAGCCCTAGGCACCCTCTCTGATGTACTCAGAAATGGCAAAGTTTGTGCTTACCTGTGTCTTTCCCTAATGTTGTCTGAGGAAGGGCAGATTAACCATAAACTGAAATTAAGTGGCATGTAAAACTATCTGAAAAATGCAAATTAGTCTATTAAATCATTTAAAATGTCATGCATTGCACAGCACAAAATTTGGCTGGGAGAAGGGGTGATTATCACAGGTAGGCGAGCCAGCAGTTGGCTGAGTGCTTGGGAACACTGGCTGTGAGAAAAAGATGTTGTTCATAGCTCCTGGACTGCTTCTTTCCATGTTAATAAACAACTAATAATACAGTAATGGAAATGCCTATCAGCTCTTTCTGCTATACTGCGGAGCCCATTAACATAACACCGATATTTGCATAACCACAATGCTACCACATGCTTATCTCTGCAGGGTCAATTTAAACCTTAATGTTTCCAAAGCTGGTAAACAGAAGCTGGTAAAGTGAGCAGTGTTTTTAGTGGGAGAGTAATGATGCACGTTTAGTTCCCACATCTAAGCTCCTATGGATTGTTTTCATAAATGTTAGGTTAGCTAGATATCATGGTGAAAACTATTTCTGTACAGATGCAATCGCTCCTAGATGTTGCATGGTAGTTCAGGTGGACTGTGAGACTTGGTTGTATTTCACCAGTCTTTTTGTTTGTGCTGTTTGCTATTCCTTGGTGATCCAATGAATCAGGAAACATTTTAATTGAAATGAGTGTTACGGTTCCTAAGGGATGGTGCCTGTGTGGGAACGGGCACAGTGTCTGGTTAGAGAGCTGTACAGTTCCTGCAGTGCTGGAAAAGGAAATAAGCTATAACCAGATGGGATCAACCTCAGAAAAGAAATTGGGGCATCAAGCAGGTGGCAGATGGAAACTGCCAGTGTAAGAGAGTCCAGATGGCCAGAGCTGCAAATACACTGTGCTGGAAAGGTTGGACCTTCATTCCAGGACCCCTGGAATCTGGATTTCTTAGAGTCCTCCTGAATTCAGCCTGGGTTCAAGCTGCCCGCAAAACTCTCTGGTCCTCTCCTGTCCCTCTCACAGTCTGCACCAGGAGGATGGGGAGATCTTCAAAGGAGAATCATGGATCCTTGTGACTGCTTGAGGGAGTGATCTCAAACATGGGGGTGAGAAAACCTTCTTGGGAGGAGAACTAGGAAAGAAGGTTTCTGCAGTGCTGGCCCTCATAACACCCTTCCTGCTAGGAGTGCAAACAGGTAGTAGTCTCAAGTTTGAAGGTGTCCTGTGGGTCAGACCACACTCAGACCAGACACCACTTACAGAAACTTGCTGGAGCTATGTCTGATGTTGACAGAGACTGTAATTGCCCCTGAAGTGAAAAACAGTGCTGCTTGGAGGCAGGAGGATGAGATCGAGAGAGTCCAAAATGAGGCTTTTGTCTGAAAGGGACAGTGCTTGGATTTACTCTGATTAATAGAGCACACATCTCACAAGCCAGATACCCATTGTGACTGTTACCACAATACTTCGGGTAACCTTCCCTGGAGTAGGTGTAATATGTAAAGTATCTTCAGGTGTTCATATCCATTGATATCTGTGGAGATACTCAAAACCTGACTGGATACGGTCCTGGGAAACCTGCCTCACTTGAGCAGGGGGGTTGGATTAGGCAGTATGCAGAGGGCCCTTCCAACCTCAACCTCTCTCATTGTTAGTTTAGAAGCAGACATAACATATAGTGACAAAACACCATCTGCAACTTTTAAAAGGTTTGGAAAACACTTTGAAAAACAGAGTAGATGAAGTGCCAGGTGGTTAGTATGATATTCCCACAGACTGGATTTATGGCATCATATATTTGAAGTCAGGCTTCTCTATGTCTGCCTAACTGAAAGTACCAGTTCTGCCATCAAGCGCTCTACAAAAGGACAAATTGCTTTCCATGGCACAGAGCACATAATCTTCAAGTTCATTTCTAAAACTAGAATCTTGGATCGAATCTAATATAAACCCCATGATTTCATCTCTTTCTCAGTCGGAACAGGAAAATATTGTTTAACATGGTATCACGTGAAAACTTTGAGAAGTCAGAATTGTACTAATCAGTATCTCTTTAAACAAAAAGGTATTGTCAAAAGAGTGGCAGATTATGGAGGTAACAGAAGATACTTTAATATAAAATTAATGTTCAATATTATTTATACCTGCACTTAGGATTTATCTTTTCCCTGTGGAATATGCAATTTATATTTCTCTTTCTCTCAGTAAACTTGCTGGTGATATCTGTCATGTATCAGCTTCACTGAGGTGAACGCAACCTAGGAGACCCCGTACATATTTCAAATCTGTTTATGCATTGCTGTACTATTATTTTTTTAGTGATGTCTGATTTAGAAGATTATCTAGCTTCACAGACCTTCTATAAGTGTGCTTAATTTCAATTATCAGTACAAGCAAAAGGTGGTGTTGGAGTCCTGGGGTTTCTTTCTGGTAATCCATTCATAATGAATATGTAAGTGATACTGCATGAGAAAAAGGTCAATCTGATCACTGACAATTTCTAAGTTGTTTGCATTAAGTTAATCTTGGAAATCTTTGCACAACCTATCTGCATGCTATAAACTATTCAGTATTCTCTGGCTTCTTTTTAAAGATTCCCTACAGCCCCATCATAAAACTGTTCTTCAGATAATCAGAATTTTCTCTCCCTCTGATAATTTCCATTGAAAGCTCAGAAAAATATAAATAAGCAGTAAATACAAATGAAAAAGACAAGAATCTGAGAGAGGTCTCAAATCTCATGGCACATACAGGTTTCTGTCTTACATGTGACAACATTAATTATCATGACTGCTTAACCGTGAAACTCAATTAAGGCTTTCAAAGGGCTTTTAAATTATTGATTGAAAAGCAGCAAGGAGCAACCAATGGTTAAATATGACTCTATACTGCAAAAGTAACAGTAATTTAAACTGCAACCCACAAATGAGTGTTTAAAAAGAGTATTTTACTGATCAAGGGCTTGCCAAATAAGGAGGCACTCCCCAGCCCTGTAAATCATTGATTTTTCTCTCTTTTTGAACACTAGTTGTCCCCATTGCTCAGTATGACATACATGATCACTGCTGTCAGGCAATAATGAAGTTTCTGTTCAACACACTCCTTGACATGAGAAAGTCAATGCAACAGCATTTGTCAAAGGTAAATGAGATGCTGCTAAATCCTTTGAGGCAGCATTTGACCTCTTTCTTACCCAAAGAAAGTGAACAAAGGAACCTGGTCTAAGGAAATTGGTGGAGGGATGATGCTGGTAAGGTCTAATGTATACAAAAATAATAAAAACTGCACTTTGTACTCTGGGTATGATTGCAGTTGGCATTAATTTGGGATTAAGGTTGGGATATTCAGATCATTGGGTGCTCTGTTTAATTCTGAGTCCTGTAAGACTCAGAGAGATGACAATAAGAAAGCCTGTGCATATCCAGGACTTTCAATTGTATTCTCTTTTAAAATGTGATTTCCCTCATTGCTTGATTCTCCCTTGTCCTTTTAGACAGGAGCAGTGTTTGTGACCAGTATCCAATACCTGCTGTTAATTCTTATTGTAGGATTGAAGGCAACATATAATTAAGATTACAACTGTAGCCTAAGGCCTTACGTTCTTTTATCATCAGTATCAATGCATTGTCTATAACTAAGGTTAGGTCTATGGGCTACAGCTAAGAAATCTACAGCCTAAAAATGCTGGTTTGTTCTTGGGTTGTTCCCAGCCTACAGAGTAAGAATTACTTATTCTGATAAGAACTTCTACTGTATGTTCATTTTAGTGATGCTCTGGCTAGGACAGGGTAAGGATTATGGCTGGGAATACAGTTAATATTGGAAACATCTAAATACACAAAAGCCTATTTTACTTCAAGATTCTTTAGAGTTACCACAGACAAATAGAAAAGTTCTCACAGTTATTGTTGCTGTCTTCTAGTAGAAGATTTTTACCTAACGGTACAAGTCAGAGTTAGGATTGTGGTTACATTTCAGAAATTTAAGAATCCCATAATGGTCCAAATATTGGGAAAAGAACAAAATGGGATTGGGCATTATATTCGATTTTACAATAGGTTTTGATACCCTGAGGGTAAGAACTTTAGTGCCAAGGATGCAATTATGGTCAGGGATTGCAAAACGGAAAATATTAACCATCCAATTTACTGAATGGTTTTGCACATTCCGAAAAAATAGAAAGAAAATAGATATAAGATTAAGGTCAAGCACTTAACCATATCCATTTACATGGAGTGTCTGTAGCTGAAGTTCAGAGCTAGAGTCAGGCTTCAGACTGTGGAACACACAGCATAAAAAGCTGTACTTGTTGCTGCATTAGATAAAGCCTTTGGCATTGCAAAGAAAGCTCATAAACACCAGTAATATTTTTATATTACTGTATTATTTGATTTCCTTGGCATCTTGGCTGACTACTAAATAAAAGATGACAAGAGAGTGAGCTCAAGCATTGGTCCCTGAATCATCCCTATGGCTTAGCAGCAGCTTGTTAACTCTTTCCTCACCTACTCCAAATAACACTCTTCAAGACAAATTTCATGTGCGATTCTAGAGACAGATTGCTCCACAGGCAGTACCCCAAAGGGGAAGGACTGGGCAGGACTGCAGAGGACAGCAAGTATGTCTGTTTCTGCCCTACACTGTCCTCCAGAACTATCTCCTTAGCCTTTGCACCCACTCCTGCTTTCATTCCTGAGCACAAAACACATGACTTGTTTAAAAACACCAGCTTTAAGTATTTCTGTTACTAGCTGAGAGAGTAACAGTTCTTGAATGGAAGGCACACAGCTACATGTAATCTAATACTGATGAAACTTTGCTACTAAAATTAGGTCTGCTGCTTTAAATCTCATCTGAGTCATTGGAAGCATCATACATTTTGAAGGAAGAATCTTGGGGAAAGTTCCTGAAAAGTCTGTCCAGCTAATATGATGGCAAAAGCTGTGTGAAGATATGATAGCTTTAAGTAATTTAATGGAAAGCATGCCCTTAGAACAAGGATGTGACTGATTAAATTACTCTGTTGGTTTAACAGCCTAGAGCACCTCAGAAATGCCCCAAACTCAATTTCAGCAAAATCCCTCCTTGCTCCAACAAGTTTAATTTCAGATGTCCTGAAAGGCTGAGGCAGCGAATAGAGCTCTGCCCTGAACAAATGTAAGGGGAAAAGGAATAAAACCTGGAATCATACCTCCAATGCTTAATACAGATGGAAGACCTTGAGGTTACTTAGAAAAAGGCACCCAAAATGTGACCTTCATAAGTGCCCTTAATGCTTTCACCTGAGGAAAAAAATCCTGGCATTTGCAATACTAAGGTCATTAAAAAAACAGAGAAGCTCAGATGGATGCCTGAGGTATTTTTCAGTGTGTGATCCTCTTTCTGTATTTCATAGCTGAATGAGATACGGAATTCACAGAGGTACAGCTGCAGCAAAACTACCCTAGCTGCACTAGCTACAAGACCAACACAATTTAAAACTGCATTGTAACTGTTACAGAAATCCCCTGCATTTAGAGCAAAATTTAAGTATTTCAGGATAACTACTCCTTGAAAACTGTCCTCAGATTCTGTTTCACCTGACTACAACTTGTCTTCATTGTGCTATACATGGAAATTTAGCAGTTGTTCTTAGTCTTTGTACTTGAAGAAAAAAGAGCCAGAAGTGTTTTTCAGACAGCCACCCATGTCAGCACTCCACTATGCTTTCTTACCGAGAATACTGTCTTTCTGAGCCACAAGTACAGGCTGTGTGTCCAGTGCCATACGTTAAGACACCCTACAGTGGGAGAAACCTCTAGGCTTGCTGTGATGCCAGACAGCACCTCTAACACAATTTAGTGGTGGCAGTAGCAGTTGCTCAGGGGGTTGATGAAGGGAAAGAATTTTTCAACATCTTGAAAGTTCAAAAGAACCTCAAAAAGCTGTATTTGCATAGTGACAGAAATTCATTATCATTGGATGACTGTAGGCTGTTGGTACCATATGTGACAAAGGTTGGTTTTAATCTGTTTCCATCGCACTGAATCCTCCGCTATGGTTAACACGGCAGCAGAAATGACAAGGGCCAAAGGATTGTTGAGGATGAAGTACCCACATGCCTACAGCCCAGGCTGTAGCTCTTCAGTGTCAAAGTTGAGCTTCTTTAACTGAGCAAAATGAAAGCTCTTGCATTGTCAGGTCCTGCAGGACAGAGGTTCTGCAACTCAGTAGAGTATTATGATGGCATGAGGCACTAATTTTAGCTCTTTGTGCATGGATTTCACAACGCATTTGCAAGGCATCAATGTTCACAGACGTGAACAGTTTTGTGATTTCTGTGAACATGCTGCCAGACTGTACTCTTTAAGCCTTCTTTGCCCATATATGTGGCTAGGTGGCTACCTAGCTTTGTGGATAAACAGGGTGGAAAAAAATCTGTGTGTACGTAGTCCATACCGAACAAGGAAAATAAGCACATTTCTATGATTTAGTAATGGGCTGAGCAGTCTGTTTTGTACTCATCCGAAACCTTCAGAAATGCTGAGCAAGATGTCTAGCTCCCTAGACCATTTTATGCATTATGAAAACAGCAACACACCCACCTGCTTGAAACTGTCTGCTTGTTGGTGTGGCAAGTCCACTTCTGCTGCAGAATCAATAAAGCATTCAAGCGCCTAGCTCAGGACTTTTGAGATACACTGGGAAGATTAAATAAGAAAAGCATATGTTTACTCCTTTTGTCTAAACTGAGGAGGTATTTTACAGCCTTCATTCCTGCAGCTGCACCAGCACCCACATACAGGGGCTATAGCCACCCAACAGAGGATTCTCCAGGGAAACATTTGCATTGTCCTTGTGGGCAGCTCCCATTTCACTCTGCATCTCAGAGGAGGTACATATCTGTGGAGTTCCCATGCATCTCTCCCCACTGTGCCACTTACCTGGTGCAATAGTTGCCTGGCACAGAGGTTTCTGAACAGTGTTACAACAATTCTGAAACAGCTGGTAAATATTGTAAGGTCTCAAAGTTAATGCATTTTCATATGCAGACTCAACAGAGTCTCCTACACATACCCATACTTACCTACTTAGCTACATACGGCCTTTTTTTCCTCAGCTCTTCTTGCCCCACTGTTTCCTGCATTTCCTCTTGCGTTCTCTCCTGTTGCCTTCCTCCCTTTTTCCATGTCCTCTTCCCTCCCTGAGAAGCATGTCTTTCTGCTGCCCCCACCACATTCTCCATAGTGAATCTCTCTGACTTCCTAAGTCACTGTTGCAAACAACCCTAATTCACAAATTAAATTCTATGTTGACTGCCCTGACAATAGTCAGTTCTTAAATTCTGCGCATAATTTCCAATTTTGCTGTAATTAAATGTAATCACAATGTAAATGTTATTCCCACCGTGTTACTTATTTAATATTTTTCCTTTCACCTTAAACTCTTGTTTTAAGAGGCAGAATACATACAACTTTAATATATTTTATTCAAAAGCTAGCTTAATCTGACCTATTTCATTCATCAACACCCTCAGTTTTCAGGCAAATGAATTATTAGGTACGAAGTTCTTTCTTAAATATTTTCCTTAATAATGCTAGATAGCTCTCTTGAAGCTATTTAAATTCTGTCTCTATTCTTACTCTTTGTAGTTCAACTTTCTACTCGTAAACTATTTTTTCTGTTACTAGTACTTACTAGTGTGAGACAAAAGAGAGTTGCAGAAGAGACACTGACCTTCTAAATATTACCCCCTGAACTATCTTTCTATAAATTAACCATATTTTATCAAAGTTCATCTACTGCCTTTGTTACCCACTTTTCTTCTGGTCATGGGGAAGGACAGAGAGCAAAACATATGTCATCTCCATGCGAGAGACATAGCCATTAGGTTAGAGGGAAATCCTATCCTGCAGGCTCCTCCTCCTAGCTCCCAGCCCCAGAGTTCCCAGCCCCAGAGTTCCCAGCCTGGCCACCTAAGCGACCTATCTTCAAACAGTTTGGCTTGTCCTGCTCTGGGGGAAGAGGTGAGGTGGCCATGAGAACCTCCAGGCAGACACAGGAAATGAATTTCAGACTCCTGATTCCCACAGAAATTATTACTGTCCTGTTACCTGCCACTGGGGATTTGAAAGTGGCAGTTTCTCTTCTTTCCGCCTGTGTTTTATGAGACAGCCTTGGCTGCTACCAGTTGCAGAGGGACTGCAGTCCTATCAGTATGTTTTACGTACTTTGGAGATGCCTTATGAGAACATGTTTCTCAGGAGACCGAAAATGTCCATGATTTTTCACTCCAGTCAGACATAACTGGAACCTTATGAGATCAAAAGAGACTGTAATCAACAGTGGTCTACAAGAGACTTAAAAGCACAACGCAATTAAGATGAGTTTCAGTAATAACCTGGGATGCTCCAAAAATTGTTCTTCAATGTTTATTTGCATGCAGCAAAAGAAAAAGTAAATCAACAGTAAATCCAAACCTCAGCTCTTTTCTGGTTATCAGCCTGTCTTGCCATTCTAGGGTGCCTGTTTGCAGGAAATTGCCTTCTGTCCTTGTTCAAGCTCTCTTCTCCTCACTACAACAGACCATTGGCTTTGAACATTATTTTGCAAATCAAGAAAGCTTTACAGGTATTGTTGTAGTAGTTAAAACAAACAAAAGAAAATCCCTCTGTGAGTTGTACCTTAAATTAAGGAGGTAGCCAAGAAGTTTCTAAGTTCCTCCTTTATTAAGGAAGAATAGTATTTTACCGTATGGGACAATGAGGAATGATGTCATTAATCATATCTATTTCAAATCAAAAGGAAAATAGTTCCATAATCACAGAGCAGGAAATCATTTATATTTATAATTATTATAGAAAAAATACATGTGAAATTACACACAAGTTTCCAGCAATGCATAAACCCAGTAGACTGGGAATTTACTAGCACTATGGGAGACATTCGTTAAATCTTCATATACTGGTATGATATACCATAATTACTTTTAGAAGAACAGTATCTCATTACAGATAATTACTCTCATTTCAAGTAGCTTTAGGCTATTGAAACTAGCAAGGAGAACTCTGTGGGTGCTGGGTGTAACCTAGTGATGCACCGGTTTTATCACTAGCCATGAGGAGCTCCATGATACAAATGACCTTATGGCCTTGGGTACTCACTACCCAAAGGAAACCGATTGCAGGGGTTTTGGTGAGCATCACTGCCACGCACCAGTTTCCAGCACATGTGTTGATGGTATGCAAACATCTGGGCAACCTGAACAGCCAGTTTTTTTAATTGTATGTTTGTGACAACAATGTCAAATTATCTGTACATATTTTGTTTAACTAATTGTGTTCATAGGGAAAAATAGTCTCCAAAAGCTGTTTTCCACCCATAAGTTATGTCTGGAAGAGCATTATTTGGTTTCATGCCATGCAGTCGTTCTGAGACATGCTCCACTAGCATACTAATGCTAGCAATTTGGGCCTTAATGCTTAATTGCACCACAGCTATGGGACAGTGGCTGAAGTAACTGGATAGAGCTGTGGTCAAAATCATGACTCAACAATGTAAGTTTAATTGGGTAGGGCTATAAAAGAAATAAGTCTGATAAAGAAGTATCATAGTTTAAATGCATACTTTTCCCTTTTTTTAAGTGGCAGTTCAACCAGGTTGGCTGCAACGCTTTTCTTGCTACATTTCTGGTAAGGAAAAGGCTCATGAGACCTAGGCATTGTATCAGTTGAGTATCAGGCTACCTGGATCCCACCTCAAACTTGTTTGACCACAGAAAGCAAACATTAGCATACACTGCCAAATTTAACAACCAGTGAATCTGTTACCAAAGAGAAGCAGGCAAAGCACTGCCAAATTCATGCTTACTGTCACCCTTGCGAGTCCGGCATCCGGCATGGGCTAGGAGGGCGACTGCCTACAAGAGCTCTTTCCAGAGGCCGGTTTCTGTGAGTCTTGTTACAGCATAAGTAAAAAAACACTTAGAATGCCACATATGGATGCAATACAGAGAGCTATTCACTTACAAGTCTTGATTTGTCTGTGCTTATAAACTATTCGGAAACCCTTAGAGAGAAGGTGTAAGAAGCAGTGCAAGATAATCTTGTAAGCATCGACAGCGGAAAGGCGAGTCACATTGCCCTGTTTTCTGTTAGAGTCCAATAGCTTCAGCTCACATGTCAGAGTATTCTGATTACTCCCACTTAGTTCTTTGTTGTGTTGTAACACCATGATACTTTGAATATTTCAGCTGTTTTCCCTCAGCATATGCCTAGACACATTTCAGCAAACTTAAATTCAATGCTTAGTTTCCTATCTCTTAAAGCAAAGCTTGCTGTATCTTTTAACACATTTGTTACACTTACCTCAGTATCATGTCTAAGAAAGTCATCAAAGGGCAGAGAGATGTCAGATTCATCAATGCAGAAGGCAGTGGATCCAAGGAGTCTTGTCTTTAATAAATTTATATTGAGTATGGCATAAATCACCTAGTCAAGCAGCTGTCTTATACTGAGCTAAGGAAGGCTAAATAAGGTGTTGGTAGGTGGTGATAAATTGGAACATGATTTTGTGCTAGTATTACCTACAGAAAAAAAATTGGAAAAGTGAATCATTAAAACTTCTGTGTCTTGTTGCACTCACTCACTAAATCTGGCTACTTATTTACCTGCAGTGAGAAATCTAATCTCTGGGGGACAGGATCTGATTGTAGTTCAAGTGTATTACTATATATTCGCTGCCTCTTGAGTGAGAAGCAGAAGTTATATGATTACTCCAAAATGTGCTGAAAGTACTTCTGCAACAGGATAATCACTAAGCATAGTTTGATTCTAGTTCCCATCTGTTTTTACTTGGCGTCCAATTCAGACCGTGTTTCCTGAGAAAAAACATGGTTTCCCTGGCCAGTCTATTAGAATGGGACACCATAGGGACCACTTCTTCCTCTACAGCTGACCCAAACTTGGTCATTTCTCTGGAACCACAAAGCATACCATGGTCCCCCGTCCCCCCACCTTCCATCCCCCCTCCAGTAGGAAAATATGTACAGAAAACCATAAAAGCACAGCATCAAATGAAATCCGGCATGCTTTAGAGAATTCTACAGAACATAGGTGTTTGACCAACACATCCAAAATTGACAAGTTTAACAAATAAATCAAAATAAAAAATAGCAGGAAGCAAGCAAACCGTGAAGAAAAGAGAGGCCCACCTTCACTTCTCTTTCTGAAGTACAAACAAATGGAGTTGTTTGTGATTGCAGGCAGGAGAGCATATTTATTTCTTTTCCTACTACAATCAAAATTATCAAATTGTAAATGAGACAAAAGTACTACTAAACAAATGGAAACCAATATATTATATCTTAATAGTCTAGTTAGTCTCAGTGCTTAATATTTCTCCAGAACAACTGCATCACACTGAAATTAGCAATGGAAGGATATCTTTTATAGACAGTCTAAAATAATTGTTTCTCAAGGTAATCTTGGGTGAACCCATTGTACTCCAAAGAGAAAACACTCTTCAGGATTAATCAACAAGTTCAGAGAAAAAAACCACAGTTTTTGGCAGCGGAGAAAAAAAAAACCTGTACACAGAAGAAGAAGAGAATCAAATCAGATGAAGAGAAAAATTACCTTTGATTTATCCTTTAATATGACTACAGAATTCTGAGAGGAAGTTCCTGAGAGCTGCCAAGAACATAGTTCACAGCAGTAATGAAAATACCTTCTTCTAACCTAAGCTCCTTGAAGAAACTTAAAAAATTAAAACGAAAACAAAACACTTCCTTTAAGATAACTCAGCCACAAAGCAACAATTTTTTTTGCTTTGCTAGTGAAATATTTGTGGATGGTTCAGCTGAAATGACAGACTCTCAAGGAAAATTTCACAGTTGTAGCAACAACAATTTCTGCCCAAAAATACCCAAAGAAGTGTCAGTGCTTGGACTTTGGTCCTAAAGCATATCAGGTACAATTGTAGCAATTCTATAGTACAGATGATGGAATTACAGCCTCTAGGAATCTTTCTTTTTCAGTTACTGGTATAGATATAGCCAAAATGTCCAAGGGTTGTTTGCATATAAGCTGTGCTAGGATATTACAGTGAATTAATTCATCTGATATAAGAATATCTTTGTTTCTCTTCATAAACAGTCTCAGTGAATCATTAATTCCATATAATCCAAGTCATGACAAAAAATTTGACTTGCTCAAAGTTAAAGACTCCCTCCCTTTCAGAAATACATATGTAGTTTTAAAAAGTCATGGGGTTTTTTTTCAGTCCTCTTTTATTTAATGAGGTAAGACTTGCTCTGGGTGATTCTTCTGGAGTAACAGATTCTGACATTCCAATATCCTGAAACTGTAAAATATTACATTCTAACACTCATCTGAGTCTTTACTGAGTTTCATCCCATTCATTTCAGATGGGCACCATTTGAATCACTTGACTTATTCTTCCTGTTATACAGTGTTTATACTCTTCAAACACTTAGTCTTATTCCCTTCTAGTATACCATCTTCTAGGTGGTTAGCTTAAAATCTCCTATCATGTCACTATTAAAGAATTATTTTGTTTATCCTCTCCAAAATTGGAATTACTCCAACTTATTTAAATCTTTGTGGTGTTAATTAATATTGTTTAGGTGGGGACTAGACTTAAACATGTGAAAGAAAAAAAGGCAAAAATTTTCATGGGCAATTGTTGTGGTTTGGCCTGGATAAATGCCAGGCACCCACCAAAACCATTCTATCACTCCCCCTCCTCAACTGGACAGGGGAGAGGAAATATGATTAAAAGCTCGAGGGACAAGATAAGGACAGGGAGAGATCACTCACGAATTGCTGTCATGGACAAAACAGACTGAACTTTGGGAGAAAAAAGGGAGTTTAATTTATCACCAGCCAAATCAGAGAAGGATACTGAGAAATAAAACCAGATCTTAAACCACCTTCCCCCCCCCGCCTCCTTCCTGGGCTCAACTTCATTCCTGTTACTCTACCTCCTCCCCCTGAGCAGTGCAGGGCGAGAGGGAATGGGGGTTATGGTCAGTTCATCACACGTTGTCTCTGCTGCTCCTTCCTCCTCAGGGGGAGGCCTCCTCACACTCTGCCCCTGCTCCAGCGTGAGGTCCCTCTGATGGGAGACAGTTCTCCACTTCTCCAATGTGAGTCCTTCCCACAGGCTGCAGCTCTTCATGAACTGCACCAGCGTGGGTCCTTCCCTTGGGGTGCAGCCCTTCAGGAACAGGCTGCTCCAGCATGGGTCCCCCACAGGGTCACCCTTCCACAGGCTGCAGGTGGAGATCTGCTCCACCCTGGACCTTCATGGACTGCAGGGGGACAACCTGCCTCACCATGGTCTTCATCATGAGCGGCAAGGGAAGACCCTCTGCTCCAGCATCTTGAGCACCTCCCCCCGCTCCTTCTTCACTGACCTTGGTGTCTGAAGAGTTATTTCTTACTCATCATCTCACTTCTCTCTCTTCACTGCCATTTCACTGCAGTGTTTTTTTTTCCCCCTTCTTAAATATGTTATCACAGAGGTGCTATCACCTTTGCTGATTGCCTTGGCATTGGCCAGCGGCGGGTCCTTCTTAGAGCCAGCTGGCACTGGCTCTATTAGACATGGAGGAAGCTTCTCACAGACGCCACTCCTATAGCCGCCCCCCCCCCC
>Ga0065711_1004285_pt1 | contig 38002 bp, 18 predicted proteins | sample Hoacrofraction12_FD_59098 | JGI IMG/M metagenome (GOLD analysis project Ga0065711, IMG submission 59098) | Hoatzin crop microbial communities from Cojedes, Venezuela - Epithelial fraction 12 v2 (version 2) | ecosystem: Host-associated > Birds > Digestive system > Esophagus > Crop | place...
GCTCCATCACCTTTCCCAGGATGGAGGTGAGGCTGACCGGCCTGTAGTTCCCTGGGTCCTCCTTCTTGCCCTTTTTGAAGACTGGAGTGACATTGGCCTTTCTCCAGTCCTTGGGCACCTGTCCTGTCCTCCAGGACCTCTCAAAGATGATGGAGAGTGGCTCAGCAATGACATCCGCCAGCTCCCTCACTACTGCCTTCACATAACTTCTATGATGTTTCCAGTCATCATGATGGACTAAGGAGTAACAAGACATACCTTCTCCACTGAACTACATGTACTTCATTAACATTGTGTATTTTATTCCAGATATAGGACGGACAGGATGAGCTCTCTCCCACCTTATTAGATCTCAGTGTCGTTTTTTTAAGTTCCATTTTCCAACTATCATCGATCCTGTCCATACAGACACCTCTCCACCTTCCCCAATGCACAGAACCGAATACACTGCTGATTCCACACCCTTTACTCTGTTCACAAAATAGGGTAATTTTGAAATTAGTGTTCCTTTTAAGTTTTCTGGGGCTCTTGATCACATTTTCCCTCCCCTAAGGGAACAAAATTTCATCATAGTGGTCATATTACCATGGTCATAATTTCTTAATGTGTGATGTGTCATTCTTAGTACACATCCTTCCTTCTGTTAGTATCCTTTTACTCAGGATAATCTACATTATATTTTGCTGATTTTACAATAAAAATTCAGTAGTTCCAAAATAGTAAGACCAGGCACTATTTTCAAGAATGCACATCTTTCAGGCAGCCAGCAGTATAACCATCCTCACCATGACTAATTTTGAAAATATAGATTATTGCAATTCTCTCACTGAATTTAAAATTGATATCCAGAGAAGTAAAGACTGTCTGACATTTTAAAAGTTATGGGCAAGATAATCCTGCCTCCTGCTCCTCCCAGTTAAAATGACATTTATTCGAAGAGGAAAAACAAAGTGATAAACTTCTGCAAGTCACTTATCATAAATCAATTTTCTATGCCACCTTAAGAGAAAGAAAAGTATTACATTTAACTCAGTATGCTGAAAATATGCCTAGGTTTTTAATGATGAATTCTTTAAGTCTGAATGAAATCTATCCAATATTAACACAGAGGCTATACTGTACATTGAATTGTCAAATGTTAACATACGTAAATTCACGGGAATAAGGAAAGTTATAAATGGACTTGGTCACACAGACTTGATGTTACAGCACAGCTACAGAAATAACTCTTTTTAAACATTCTTTTAAATTTTTGCAGTGTTCATTCCTGAAGGACATATATTTCTCCCCATTTCCTCCACCACTTGTGCAAGCTATGCAGGAGTTAGCTTTTTTTAGTACAGGAAAGACCAAGGTTTTCTTCCCTGAAATGACTTCTACATCTCTAACATCCACCCAATACCTGAATGGAGAAAGGCATAATACAAAAAGATTAAAAAATTTCACTGACAGATCTTACAATATGCTATTACCCAGAGAGTGCAAAGATGAAAGCCTTTCTCAGTGCAGCTAGGGCAAATATGAAGGGTCTTGCAGGAATCAAAATTAAATTTATCTCAGCTGAAAAAAATCATTAAGTTATTGAATAGTGCAGGTTACTGTCATAACTGATTAGAACCATCTAAAGTAAAAATGCATGCGAAGCAGTTAGCAGATGAGAACAAAAAAAGCATTGTTACGTCTACATGATGACAGATTTCAAAACTGAAACACTCATAAATAACTTGTGCAACACAGGCACTTAGTAAATGTCACAGCAAAAGTGTTTAATGTATTCCTGGGATGTTAAAAAGGGAAAACATCTGCAAGAATAGGGAAATGCCTTGACTGAAAACAGAATATGTAACATAGTGCCTAGAATACCATCCCTGATCCTAGTGTCTGCCCCTTCATGAAATGCAATGAAATTGAAAAACATTTAAAGGTAAGTCAGTAAAAATATTCAGTGGTTAAAAACCTATGACTTCAGCAGCTTAATTTTTCACCATACTGAATAGAAAGTTGAGAAAGAACTTGAAAATTAGTAGAGATACTTATGCGGCTTGTTTTTGTTTTAAAATTTGATAGAGGAGATAATTACCTATCAGAACAATTTTAGTAGGGGAAGAAGAGAAATATCTTTAAGGCAAATCAGCTAGCTTTCTCAGACATGGATGATAACTCCAAACTCTGGAGGAAATAAGATCTGTTTGCTACATGTAAAAACCGAGGGGACATCTATATATCCAAGTTGATTAGTACTAATAATATTTTCTGACATTAAACTCTAAATCTATGAGGTCTCCTGGTTCATTCCATGGTGAACAAGGAGGAGGGACGAGCAATAACAGGAAAATGTTCATTACCCTCACTAAAATACAAGCACTGGCAGTTTTGCATTGAGAATTTCAACATCCATGTTTCAAGGCTCTAGCCAGTTGCCTGCAAGAATTGGGTAGCGTAAGATCAGGACCACTCTATTTGTCTATGGGATTGTAATGCTTTTCTTAGGAGGAAAAATCATCATTTTACTCCTAAGAGGGTAAGCAGCTTAATTAGCATAGTAAGTAATAAGCTTACCATTCTCATTCTGTAAGTAAAGAAGTTCTTACAAATAAATATCTATATTAAAGAACTTTGGACTCTCCCTTCTCAGTAACAGAACAAGTTTGACATGGAAGAGGAAGTGCATCAGCAGAGCTCACACCGCTCCTCAGACCTACTACTCAACTGGCAGCGCAGTGCCGTTCGCTCTGAAAGAGAATACTTTCCATTCTAGCACATGCTTGTGCAGAACCAGAATAAGACAGGGGGGGAAATCATACATGGAAAATTTGGCCCAGAATAAAAATAGCTTGGTTTCCTGCTGCGACCATCCCAAAATTCCTGAACAATTGCCTGCAGGAAGCTTCTCTGGCATGCAGCCTGCTTAGGACAATTCTGGGTAAGGAATAGCTGGCTGCTTGGACGTCGGGGCTCTTTGGCTTCAAAAACAGAGAAATGAAGTCATGACTGTGAGTCGAAACGAAATATAATCTCTAAACATGCAGATCATTAGCAGCTTCTCCTAAGTCATCCAGCTGTACTGGATGGCTTAAGAATGTAGTGGAATGTTTTTAGAAATTCCTAATCCATTAGTTTTATGTTTTAAGAGTTATAGAGTGACAGGAGCTCAAGAAAGAGAACGCTGACATAAGAAATAAGAAAATTAGTAAGGCACCAGCAAATTCAATTACATCAGAAAAGCCACTTCTCTCCTGTGCTAAAGGTTTGAATCTATAGTAAATCTGACATAGATGAGGATGAAATTATGCTAAATTTCTGCATTAAAGAAAAAAAACAACATTCAGATTACAATTAAATTGTAATTGGATTTGTCATTTCAAAGTACTAGCATCAGATTTCTAGATAATACAGGGTGACATACTCTTACGCTAATAAACAGAAAGTTAGCAAAGCAAACAAACGCTGTGTTTCTACTGTAAGGAAATACGTGTGCCAATGAAGCAACCTTTTCAGCACAGAAGTAATTTAATACCCAAACCACATGAAAAGTGATCTCTCTGGGAATAGCACAGCTGCTAAAATCCAAGTCAGTTTTTATTAAATCATCAAGTCTGTTTATGTAAAACAGGACTCTCTTAAAACGACCTCCAAGAGTAAATTATTTGCTAACAAAAAATGGATACCTACATTAAATTTATCTGCATCAATGTATGTTTTTATTGTTTTTGTATATCAGTATGTCCTGGATCAGAGATAAAAAGCAAGAGGGGAGTACAGGGGGAGAAAAAAAGGTTATTCGAACAGTTTAACTTCTCAGGCTCCACCATCATAGAGCTTTCCTTTTTTTTTTATTTACATGAAAGTATTTACTGACACCAAACATACATAGAATTTCTGCAAACCATACTTCTGGAAAAGATGAGAAAATAATCACTTTTAGCTACTGCCGAACTTTCAGCTATTCAAGAGGGTAGATACATATTTCTAAAAATAACAGCAGTTTTAAGCTTTTGAGGAGAAAATGGACATTAATAGTCCTTCAAAACTTGTGAGATGTACCCAGTTAGCCTAAGGAAATAACAGGAATACTGTAGAAGAAGATATTGTGCAAGTCCTCAAAAAAATGATAGCGCCTCAAGAGTTTTTGATAGCTGTTTGAAAGAAGACGAACAAGTGCAGTGAAAAGAACAGAAAGAACTTCTTGCCATAAGTCTCAAGGTATATAAAAGTGAACGAACTTAATGCACTCCCAAGCATGCCAAATCATGAGTCAAAACCTCTGAATCTTCATATTGAGATATCCCAGTCAAAACTTCTTGAACTTGCACTACATAGCTGTAGAAAGCTTGCCAGAAAGAACTTTTCAAGGCCACAGTAGAGGAAAACAATCCAAGACTGAAGAGGAGGCCTCACACAGACACATTAGTGGGCTGCCCTAGCGCTCTGGCAGGACACAGCTCAGATCCAGGCAACAGCTGTAAATCCATTAGGTGACTCAGGACTGTCAACACTTGCATGAAAATGAAACAGTCTTTTCCATAAAGAAGTGTTATGGAAGTGACTTTTTTTTTCTTAAGTGTCCTTTATATATTTATTTGTTATCGTAATACACAAACTTATTAACTTCTGTCCACTGTAGAAGATGATCAGGTTCGAGATCATCTAAGGAACCTGAAGGTGCACAAGTCCATGGGATCGTGGGTCCTGAGGGAACTGGTGGATGAAGTTGCTAAGCCACTATCCATCGTATTTGAGAAGTCGTGGCAGTCCGGTGAAGTTCTCAGTGATTGGAAAAGGGGAAATATAACCCCCATTTTTAAAAAGGAAGACCCAGGGAACTACAGGCCAGTCAGTCTTGCCTCTGTGCCCGGCAAGATCATGGAGCAGAACCTCCTGGAAACTATCCTAAGCCATATGGATAATAACGAGGTCACTGGTGACAGCCAACACGGCTTCACCAAGGGCAAATCGTGCCTGACAAATCTGGTGGCCTTCTATGACGGGGTAACGGTGTTGATGGGTAAGGGAAGAGCAACTGATGTCATCTACCTGGACTTAAGCAAAGCACTTCACACTGTCCCGCACAACATCCTTGTCTCTAAATTGGAGAGACATGGATTCGTTGCATGGACCACTCAGTGGATAAGAAATTGGCTGGATGGTCACACTCAAAGAGTTGTGGTCAATGGCTCGATGTCCAAGTGGAGACCAGTGATGCGTGGCATTCCTCAGGCGTCAGTACTGGGGCCGGTGCTGTTTAACATCTTTGTCGGCGACATGGACAGTGGGATCAAGTGCACCCTCAGCAAGTTTGCCAACGACACCAAGCTGTGTCGTGCAGTCGACACGCTGGAGGGAAGGGATGCCATCCAGAGGGACCTTGACAGGCTCCAGCAGTGGGCCTGTGAGAACCTCATGAGGTTCAACAAGGCCAAGCGCAAGGTCCTGCACCTGGGTCAGGGCAACCCCAAGCACAAATACAGGCTGGGCAGAGAATGGATTCAGAGCAGCCCTGAGGAGAAGGACTTGGGGGTGCTGGTTGACCAGAAGCTCAACATGACCCGGCAACATGCGCTCACAGCCCAGAAGGCCAACCGTATCCTGTGCTGCGTCCCAGGCAGTGCGGCCAGCAGAGCGAGGGAGGGGATTCTGCCCCTCTGCCCTGCCCCAGGGAAACTCCCCCAGGAGTCCTGCATCCAGCTCTGGAGCCCTCAGCACAGAACAGACATGTTGGAGCAGGTCCAGAGGAGGCCACAACAATGATCAGAGGGCTGGAACACTTCTCCTGTGAGCGAAGGCTGAGGGAGTTGGGCCTGTTCAGCATGGAGAAGAGAAGACTCAGGGCAGACCTTATTGCGGCTTTCGAGTACCTGAAGGGGCTTACAAGAAAGCTGGGGAGGGACTTTTTACAAGGGCATGGAGCGACAGGACAAGGGGTAATGGCTTTAAACTGAAAGAGGGGAGATTTAGATTAGATATAAGAAAGAAATTCTCCACCATGAGGGTGGTGAGGCCCTGGCCCAGGCTGCCCAGAGAAGCTGTGGCTGCCCTCTCCCTGGCAGGGCTCAAGGCCAGGCTGGACAGGGCTCTGAGCACCCTGGGCTGGTGGAAGGGGTCCCTGCCCATGGCAGGGGAATTGCCACTAGATGATCTTTAAGGTCCCTTCCAACCCAAACCATTCTATGATTCTAGGTTTCTAACTTTGCATATTTGTAATGATACTAAGTTCAAGAAAGCTAAAAAGATATATTTGTTCATCAGGCATCAGAAATAATTTCTTCAACAACGAAAACAATACCAGTTTTATTCTTTCCTACAAAGCTAAAAGATATTGACAGTATTTGTGTGATAAACTTTCCAGAAACTTGTTAGCCCTAATTTCTGCTTGGTCTCTCTAGCTATGGTTAGAATGTTTATGTGGAGATAGCATGCTAATAGGTGATGCCAAAGAAATTTGGAAAACAGCGAAAAAGGAAGGGTATAAGGGCAAAAGAACTTCAGCTGAAGTGAGAACAGAAATTCCAAGCCGTAAGAAAGTAAGAGAAAAATGTCAAATACAAAGCAGTCCTCAGCACCCCAAGACTGACCTAGAGCAAGACTATTGTGCACATAAAAATCAAGTACACACACACTCCGACTTACTTTGGTTGAACAGGCTGTGCACTTATCAAATGCCAGGCTGACTGGAAGAACATTATCAAATCTTGATAAAAATCCACGAATCTGGAAAATAAAGAAGTTTACAATACTATTTTATAATTACAAAAAATATTTCTAAAACTCCACATGAACTGGACACGTACATTCAACAAAAAGATGAAGAACAACTATAACTAGGATAATACTGTTCTAACAAAGTGACCCCCAATAACACTTGTAGTAAATTTATACTCAACATGTATTACTGTTTTGCTATATACACATAACAGCACAACTATATAAATGCAACACTATTTAAACATAAACAGAGGCACAGCACCACCTGGAGTTTGACTTTTCAATCAAAACAAAAAACAACAGAACTCATGGTATAACCAGTTAAAACCATTTTTTCCCCCCATCTCTACAACATATAACCTAAAAACTGTTGTGCATTCCTAAACCATGTTGTTAATACGATAGTACTGATACATAATTTTAAAATTCTAGACCATTTTTTCTGGTAACAAAGATAGTACTGAACACATTTTGGAGCAGGGTTTGATCATTTCAACTATGAACTCTTTGGAGTATTGATCATCTTTTTCATTCTGTGCTTTCACAGATCTCCTACAACGAAGAGATGTCACTAAGAACAGAACTTAGGTAGCTCTGCAATACAAATAATAACGCCTTCACTAATACTGAAGTCTATTATGGAAAATACTTCCAATATGCACTCCACGCATTTAATGCAGTCGAAATAGCATAAACCTTAGAAGCCAACAGAAGTATCCACACTAAGGTATTTTTGCAGAGACATCAAGCCATAATGTAAGAATAAAAAAAAACATACAGACATTTTTAAACAAAATGTCCACCCAGGAAAAGAAAGGAAAACAACAAAATCAAGTCTTTCTGATATGACATTGCTTTGTATTTTTGTTATCCTCGGAACTCCAGGACACTTCCTGGAAATAAATCTAGTTAATTTATGACAGACTAAGACTATGAGTGCGCAACATTTATTGGAAGGTATTCCTTTGCGGATAATAAAGAGGACTGCACTAATTAATTACTATTCTTCTTTTTCCACACAAGTGGAATAACAATGAACGCCACAAAAAAACACAGCAGAAAGTAACAGTTAACTCAAGCCCTTCGAGAAAACATTGCACTCGCTGAGTTGATTAGATGGATGACTGGTAAGAGCAACCAGCAGTTTCTAAAAGGATTAGATGTCACAGTATGAGAAAAAAAAGAAGTCTATTTTCATTTTATATCTACTAAAGTTATATTTGAGTTAGAACGTCTACAAGAGAAGACATTCATGATAGTCACTAAATGTAAATGTGAAAACAGATATCAGGTTGACAGAAGTCATAATTCAATGAAAAGTTTTCCAGTTAAAATCCATATTTGGTATGGATTATTTCTCCAAGCATAGGCCAAAACAGAACAATAACATAAGTAAAATCATATAGGGGTATGAAACAAATCAGACAGGACTGACTGGACAGTTAATATTCTCATAATCAGAAAATAAAGGAACTGTGAGATAATTATTTTCCCAGTAGAAACAGTAAGCTTTCTAAAGTTTACTGGGAAATATTCTAAAAAAATATCACTACATAATGTAATATTTCTAGCTTTTTGTTGAGGACAAAGCAAAAAAATCACTTCTTCACTATCCCTTTCTAGATGTTAATAGAAAGTTCAAATTACAGATCTCGTTTCCAGAGGTCTGGAGCATAGTCACCATTTTGAAACAACGTCACTGTATACGTACAAGGCTCACAAAGATTCAACCATCAAAATTAATGAAGTCATTTTTAAAAACAAACTGACCTAGCATAAGTAAAATCTCTTTCATATCATCCTCCCATATGATCATACGAAACATTCAGGTAATCACAGAAAACTGTGTGGAAACTGTGACAATTTTTCAACTACAAAAGCAAAAACTTCTCAGAAGATAAATCAGAAGGGAGTACCTGGATCATCAAATGAAAAAGATTTAGATTTGGCTTTTAATTCCTATTGAGATATGAGAGGTCAAAAATCTCCCTCAGATACACTGCAGCAGCTGGCATCAGTTGGGCCTGGCTGCCAACAGCATTAGCATATTAACTACAACTAATCCTATAAAATAAGGGAGTAAGTTATAATAAAGTACCCTGACTGTAAACAACCTGCCAGTGATTGTCAAAGTTACAAACTTATCAATTAGTGCCACAGTTGGAAATTGTTGAGAACCCTGCAGACAAGCAGATTATGAGTGCCTGGAAGGACAAAAGCCTCGTACTGAGGGTACCTGAACATGCCTATCAAGAACTGGATATTCCCTACCAATCCCGCAGCTGACAGTGTCCACAGTGATAAGGAGAAAATCTCTGGGGGTATGGGAGAGAGATTCCTGAGAGAGAATTGGAGAGACTCCAGAATTACTGGAGGGAGAAGACCCAGGGAGAACCTAGGGGGATCCCATTGCATAAAATGACCCACATGTAAACACTGGTTACTACATAAAATTATAAACAAAATTAGACTAATTCTATCTAGACCAGATCGCCTGATTACCTGCATGTTGTAAAGAAACACACTAGTAGCTTTATCTTTTTCTGAATCAAGATTCATTCTTACCATAAAAAAATTAATATCAACAGAATCTAAAAATAACACTCAAAACCAAAGAAATTATTTATTTATACAATAGAAGCATCCAACCACAGTCACTCAGATAAGCAACACAAAGAAAGAGGCACAGAATACTTTTACTCCCCAATGAAAACATCACAGGGGGATGAGATAATTACGGGGATAAGACCATCAGGCATTTTTTTTAAGGTACTGTATCAATATAGCAAATAAAGACAAGTCTATCCAGCAATATGAAAAATCGTATCCCAACACATTTGTAACTACAGCTTGGGTTGAGTAGAAAAATAAAGACTGCTGTATTGCATCAGAAATACATTCATATTTTGGAGAACTATAAAATTGTGAGTTGGCTGGATTTGAATTTTTTTTTCAAACTCAGAAGAGATTTAAAAAGTGAAGTAAAGTAACTTTGAGAGGCTCATATTGTCAGCTCTGATGGGGAACAGCAAAGTCAGAGGTTGTCTTATTCACATACTGTCTGCTCCAAATAAATTCCTGCGAAGTAGGTAGCAAGAATTGTATGTCCACAAGTAGCACAGACACAATGCTAGGAACACAACTACCTCAGCCTGTGTGATGGATTTTTTTTTCCTAAAAAAAAACCCACACCAAAAAAACCCGCCCAAAAAACTGAACAGAGAGTCAGTGCTTTGGGGAATAGAATCAGCACAGAGTACTTCTTTGTTAAGGAAGCAAAGTCTGTGATGCTTGCCTTGTATCAGTTCCCAGCTTCTAAACAAAAGCATTTACTCACAAATTATTTACCTGATGAGGAACAAGTCCAAGAGAAGTAGGTGGTTCATTCATTCTGTCATCACTACTGCTGGCCACAGCATAACCACTGCCAAAAATCCAAGAAGGAAAATTAGAACAAGACAACACACTGAATAGTCAAAATTTCCAGCAAGTTTCAAGACATTTTGTTACAGCCTACAGTTTAGAATCTGGAAGTGAACCTATCTGGAAAATCTGTTTCACAGTAACTAAGATTCAGCATGGGAATACAAAAACACTTTTTCAGAATCTGAGAGACTTGTAAGATACTTATGTCCAACTCCTAACTCATTTTTTCCTTCACAGATTTTAAAGACAGAAAACAAGCCTAATTTCCAGGTTACAGAATTTCAGAGTAATTTCTGTATCAAATCCACTTAATTTTCATTAAGATTTTGCAATATTTGGCTTATCTTGAAGCTCTTTCATGTGACAAAAGTAGTTATGATAGCTCCTCATTACACTCAAACACTCCCCTGAGCAAAGGAATGCCAATATCCACTAACAGGAATACTTTCTTCTTTTGAAATATTCTCAGTACTTCTCTACTTTTAAACTCAGAAAGACAGAAAACTCCCAATTTCCAAGATTAAAAACTTAAGATTTGATTAATCAGTTCTCTCCTAAACACTGTTAAGTTACACTAATACAGAACATATGACCTATACATTACATTCATTTACAGGCAATTTTACACCTTAAAGAACTGTCCTACTTAATGTGCACTTCCTCCTTCTTGTCCCAAAGGATTGTATTAAATAACTCTTATATCTCAGAGAACACCTTTTGAACACCAATTCAGAAATGACTCACCCTTCTGGATGCTGTAAAACAGAAACCATTAATTCCACTGCAAGTGCTCCAGCTACCATGGCTAATCCAGGTCGACTGACCGTACACTGCTGATCCAACGTCCGATCCCTGGTGGACTACAAAGACAGACAATTCTAAAGGAAAGAAAAAAGTAACTCAACAGTAATTAGCTGCCCTACTACATAAAACATCTTTAGTACTGTGCAATTAATTTCTTTGATCTTCCGAATAAAAGATAAGCTATTTCTTAATCCTGTGTGCATCAACATAAAACAAAACCCTTTATCAAACACCGTTTCAAGGAAATAAAAATTCAAGTCACAACAAAAGGGGTATATAATCACCACTTGCATAAGGTGCTACTCACATCCCCTGGTGCCACAACATCATTGCAGAAGTAGCAACCCAGTTTATAGCCAGGGATATTCGAAAAGAGTGATGATCCCAAAAGATCAGAAGAACCAGAGGCACTGTTGAAACACGAATCACCAGATCCTTGCTGTTTTGGTTTCTTTAGTCCATGTCTCATCACAACAAATGTGTCAAATCCCAATGCAGCATTGATGACCAACTGTGAACAATAAAGAGTGAACAGATTTTAAGTGATCCAAAATGGGAGGGAAAAAAAGCCCTCAAAGTTTTATTCACTGTAAATGTCAAAAGAATCCCACATGCTACAGATGGACAAACAACCTATTAACTGCATATTTATCATCCTAGCCATAAACAACAGATTTTCTGATAGGTGCAAAATTCCAGTTGTCAAGCATTTAGGAAAAAATCTAAACCAAAACAAGTCTGTTTCAGAAATCCACAAACTATTACCTTTTTCTGTGTCTTTCAGAAAAATTTGATACAAATTAACAACTCCATCTAATTGTTACACAAAACTATGGACACCTGCTGACAAGAAAAAAAAAAGAACAGGAGCTCCATAAACGTGTTGTGCTAGTTTACATCTGAAGCTAGGTTCACACCAACTAACATTCAACGCCTCACTAAAGCTACTGAAGATGTTATGCATTGGTATGAATTAACACCCATATATCCAAATTTGGCCCAATATTCATACAGTGATTAGTATCATTACTGGAAAAACTTATTTCGGTTCCAGCTCAGAATTTATTTTGAAGTTTGGTGCACATTCTGTATATTCATATTCTCTAAGTGCTAAAATCTTCCAAGTGCCATTTAAGCACAACAGTGGCTATCAACAACTATTCATGTCATTTTAAATTCTGCATGTAGTCTTCTCAGTTTACTGTGGTCTGAAATGTAACTCATTAAACACTCCTATGTGACAAAACAATGACACACAAGTCTGTTATATAAAAAAAAATATCTACTCAGTGAAAAAGCAATTAATGATTACTTATGGTCTTCACATGCATCTGTTTAATCACATGGGGAGCACAAGTAGCTGTGGTACACAATTACACTGGCATCATTTTCCTCTGTCTCTTCAGTTTGTGACAAGTGCTTAAGAGTAATCTGAAGCTATGTATGTTATGATCAAAATACCATACAAACAATACTTAAACTAGCAATTTTACTAAATCTACAGGCAATGATTTAGATATAGCAAAAAGCAAAACCAATTATACAATAATGACTGTAGCCAGTAAATTAAAGGAAGATACTGTTTCATATGCAGGTATTTTAGATAGAAATTCTAGCACAGCAGTATGTCATTTTTTATTTTTATAGCCAAGAATTATTTCAAAGAGGGACTTTGAGGGAAGCTGTCAAGAATTAGTCATCTTAACTAGTAAGCTTGTGAGTTTCATCATGATTCTTGTTATTTAAAATTATCTCTGGATATTCACTTTCACAGAACCACAGAATGGTAGGGGTTGGAAGGGACCTCTGGGGATCATCCTCCCACTGCAATAAACTGGTTGTCTCTTCAGTTTACTGTCCAGCAACTACTTGGATCTAACTGATTGACCATTAATTAAAAAAAAAAAATCTGTTTATGATAGAGTATGGAAAAGTGTATCCTTTGGCAATTGTTTCAAAAAAAACTAGCAAAATTTTAAACATACCAGTGGTCAGCAGGAACAAGGATTTAACGTCTGACACAGGGATTCAACATTTGAGTTCTGTTTGCCCAAGATATCTGTTTTGGGAGGAAAGACTGCAGGAAGATCAAAGCTCATCAAGGCAACTGAATGATTACATGGGGAAACCAACTCTTCTTTCTACCTCTTATAGGGAACTTTACACAGCTGTGTTCTTCATTTTCTCTGCGTCTGTTTTGAGACCCTGGGGTCCAAACTGCAGCAGTACTTCAGACTTGCAGTTGTCATCCAAATTCATACTTGAAGTAGAGCTCTTGTTAAATGTTTATCAACATGAAGTACACTGAAAAGTAGACACTGAGCATTTCAGTTTGGACACCTTGAGATTTCAGTGCTGTGCTTATTCATTGACAGAGAATTCCATCTCCTCACATCAAAGTCATCTTACGAAAATCAAGTAACTGCAATGCAGTCAGACGCACTATGCCACTGAATATCAGAGAACTGTCACAAAGAAATTACAAAATTTGTCATCAAAGGACTATTTGAATATTGTAAGGCAAATATAGTGGGGGGCTGCTAGCAAACAAATGTGGGGGGGGAAAGCGTTGGAGACCCTATCCTGACTGAACCAGACAGGGGAGGCTGCACATAAAACTGCACATATTGCTGACAACTACCAACCATCATACACATGAAATAGTAGGCTGGCACTTTCCAGTTTCAACATCCAACTTACTATTTTTATGTCAATTCTGTGCTGTTTTTAAGCAGATAAAAGATCACTGAAAGACCACAGGTGTAAACTGCAGAACAGAGAGCAGGATTAAGTAGAAACTGATTAAGCTATCAAATTACGTACGCTCAGTAGCACCTGAAGTAACACTGATCTTTTCACTGGCTGTGTAGTTCACTGGCAAAGGGAAGTTCATTTGAACTACAAAGACGTACAAGCCTACTGCTCAGGATCAGAAATCTATTTAAAATAAGGAAAGAATGAAAGAAAATACNATAANTACAATAATTTAAGAGCTTGGCTTAAAAAAATGAGAGAACTGTTTGATCTGGAAAAAAAACCTGCTTGCAAAGCAGGTGTAGAGGAAATTTAGTTAGGTTCAGATGATTATAAACTTCAGCAGAAAGGAAAATATACACGGAATTTATAAGATAAAACCAGCTTGCAAATACCACAAATCTGCACTCCCTCTCCTTTCTAGTGTCCAGTTTTTTGGAAATAAATATAAACACAAACAAAAGCAGCCACAAACAACTAACAACTAAAAGAAGACCAGAGCTGTCAGCTGAAAAACGAAACAAAAATCACACAAGTCAGGAAATACAAAAATCAAAGATCAAATAACAATATTGACTCAGCTGTGTCGTATTATGTCTTCTTTTACTCTCTTGTGTTAAGTTCACAACTTCATAAATTTCTGTGGACATCACTATATTCGTGCCACTAAATACACAGGATGTGCACTGTGTTTAAGCTGACGTGTTAAAAGCTTAATGCATGCATTTTCTGATTTTGTGCTATTTTAACAAAGCAAACATGAAACTGCCCAATTCTTAAATGAATTAAGAAATATCAAGATTCAAGATTAGTTGAGACTGTTTTACTAGATGTTTATAACTTTTACTATAAGTTTACATTATGATAGCAAGCGAAGTAAGCATTCAGGATAATTTGGATTCCTCAGCAAAACCGTATTTTCAACACTGCATTAATTTGGAGAAAGACGCTGCTTCCAGAATCCTGTCTGGTTTAGAATGCTCTTTCACAGGAAAAGTTTGGATGCCACACTGTCTTCAAGAACAAAATTCATACAAAAGTAAAGGCTGTATCGTTCATACCTAATCCTCAGTAAGATTTATAGAACAGGAAGAAATGGCTCAAAATCTTCTCCCCATATGCTTTTGTGACTCTGCTGGAAAAATCCTGTTAAGGTCATGTTTTATTTCTCAGTCTGGTTCATCTGACCAGATCTGTATACTGACCACAAAGATATTTTAACATTTTGACTACATAAGCATTTATGCATACAGTCTCACTGATCTTATATACAGAGTACAATCTACAAAGCTTCAGATACTATTTTTTCAATGTAAGCATTCATAATCTTGATTTCATGTACTCTAGCCCTCTCCCTTCATTTTTCTTTGCCTGTAACATGAGGATATTACTTTTAAGTTACAGAAATAGCTGAAGCATTCAGCACTACCGGGGCAGTGCCCACTACCTGGGCAGAGTTTGGATGTATTGGCTCAGCACAATAGTATGTTTTCCAATCAGGCAATGAGGAAAACCCAAAGTTCACATTTGACCAAAAAAGTGCTGGCATACTACTTAATGTTTACAAAATATAACTCAAAAGTGAAAAATTAGAAAGTGCATATGAACTTGTTTCAGACAAGTTTCTACAATTCAAGTCCCCTATCAGTCATTCATTACTGTAATGTCTTTAGTCACCCTTACTATGATTTACTATGGAATTACTTCTCTTAGCCTCACTTAGAAATATGTACCCTTGCAGATGCTCAGAAGATAGTGACTAGACAAGACTGAGCAACACGCTATAAGCTGGCCCTATTTTGAACAGGGAGCTGGACAGGATCACCTCTAGAGGTCTCTTTCAACCTATATCATTCTATGATACAAGTTTCTATTTCCTCTTTTCAAAATTCTCTCTTTGTCTTATACAGAATCTTTGAGGTTACAGAAAATTAAAAAAAAAAAAAATCTGCACAATCACAAAAGATTGGTCAAATATTTCATTTTCCCATAAAGTCCTTTTAGGTATACAGAGCTGGTTGATATGCAAGAGCTGAAATAGTGACAAGGGTATTAGCAAGGTATGGTACAATACCTTCCTCTTGCTGGCTGCAATGACAGCAGGAAGCCATCGACTCTCTCTAGTGTCCATTAGTAGGAAAACAACATCATGAGCATCAATAAGCTCTTCAAGTTTAGCCACATCCTTCCGAGCCTGTGTCATTGTTACTTCAGAAAAATTCACTGGGTGGCCTGGCATAGGGATGCTCATGTTATAGCCTTCTGAACTCTACATGGAGAGAGACAGAAAACAACATATGAAAAAGATAAGTTTATGACTGAATAGAATTATTATTAAGTTCAATACAAAATTATAGAGTACAAATTCAGTTACTGCTTGGCAGAATGGCAACTTCATGCTTTACATCGCTCTGTATATCAGTGCTGTGCACCAAAGCCGAGTAGTAAAGCTTGAAGGAATGGCAGTCTCAGCTGCTATATTTATGCAGAACAAAGCATGCTGCTCAATGCAAACACGCTAGTCTGGGTCATGAGAGCAGACCAACCATGTACAGGTGGCTTGGTGCCTGAACTAACAAGCCCACACTCTCAGAAGGTCTTATTAGGTCTGGCAAATCACTGCAAATAGATAGCTGAACTGCTCCTAATCCCAGAGGTAACAAACACGACAACAAAAGCAAGCAGACAGATCTTACATATGATCATGTTGTTAGATAAAATCCTTGTCCTGGATTATCTTTGCAGCCATTTCACACACAATGTTAATGGGATGTAGTTTATATTTCTGATATTGAATATTGACTCGGTTACAGCCAGACATATGCGAAGTATCACATATTGTTCTCTTTGTTTCAAATTCTTTATAAGAAGAACAATAGTCTCAACTGATTTTCATGTAATTCGACCAGCCATATGTGAACTTGATATAGCAGAAGATAACTTCTGAGACACTTCTTACTCCAGTGCTTGGATGTCTGGAGGCCTGCACTATGCAGATGCTGAAAGAGCCTGTTCTTATTGCAGAAACATATGGCTCTTCCAACTCCCTATTTGGGCAAGGCATATTGAGCAGAAAATGGCTAAAGAGCCAAATAAGCATATACAATGCAAACAATTAACTCACTCGTTTGGAAATATGTTAACACAATCTGCCAGCCTTCTGCCATGAGAATAACGGATCCTTCATATGTGTTACAGAAGGACAGGCGTTGCCAAATTCTCCTTGCTTGTCACTATGCTGTAAGCAACTAATAATTTAAAAGCCAAAATTTAAAGGCTAGATGAACAAAATATAAAATTACATGGGAAGAGAGGAAAGGAACACTGGTGGAACGTGCTTTTGTATAACCAATTACATGCACAACTCATAAATCCAGGTGAGCCAAATAAGCAGAAGGGTGAAGTATATATTCCATACATCATAAATATCCCTGAGGATAAAAAGAAATAGACATATATAGCAGCCTAGGGAAATAAATTTGGGTAGTCTCTGCATTAACCATACCAAAGGATGCACCTTTCTTTTCTTCCTCATTCCTTCTTACGCCCCCGCACCCACCACCTCCAAGGGGAAAAACGTAGAGTCCACAGTGCTCTAGTACGCTGTTAGCAGGGCAGCTCCACTGCATCCCAGCGAGGATGCCCTGGGTTCTACATCACCAGCACAGACATTGCACCATTACTGGAGGAGGTTTTACCTTCACTGTTACTATCTCCTCCAAAGGACTGCGGCAGGAACACAAAACTTAATACATGCTGCATATGAGTAATGTATTTACAGATAGCTCGTCAAGCCCTTGTACTGCACACAAGTGCTGACTTATTAGGTAAGTATAACTGACACTGTTGGTGACTTAGGAGGTCAATTTTTGTTCAAAAAAATAAAACAAGTCAACGCCCGAGTTGAACACTAGCTGCACAAAAATATGGTAACAAGGTTTGTAAAATACTAAGATCTTATCAAAATTCATAAAAAAAACTCTATCCAGTGATTGTAACCATAGGAATGCATGTAAGGATAGCAGTTTCAACAGCTTCGATTTTATTTGAATAATTGTTCCTTGAAAATAAACACCAGTCACGAGCAAAACTGGCTGAGCTACCCTTCTGCAGCCAAATGCAGGCAAAAGGAGCTTAAAGGGTACCTTGTGATGGCACACGTGTATTATTTTAAGGAGGAGTAAATGTGCTGATATCCTCAATGACAGATCTCATTCATTCCACAAACTCCAAAATCTCAGGGAGCCTCCACATGACAAAAAGAATTTTGCTTGACTGCACACAAGAAAACTTAGATTTTAAGACCAGAACCTTCATACTAGCAAAAGATTTAAAATGCCTCCAAATTATCCAAAACAAAATAACATTTAGTTACCATCTGTCCTGGTTTCAGCTGGGACAGAGTTTATCTTCTTCCCAGTAGCTGCTGTGTTTTGGATTTAGTATGAGAAGAATGTTGATAACACACCCATGTTTTTAGTAATAGAATCATGTACATATTAAAAAAAAAGGGACTGTATGTTGACATGTGCAAAATCATAAAAGATAGTGCAGTTTCCAACATTCTCATTGGTAGTTGATCAAAACTGTAATTGAGGCTCCAGTGCTTTTGTTCTGGGTTTTTTTTTTAAAGCAGAGACATAAAAATATTGCAATCTGTGGTGCTACCAGAACCTTCTCTCTCATTTTTATTCATATTTCTGTTAACTTTCTACATTTTTTGTTAAACTATGGCTCAGATCACTTGGAAGGTATCTGCGCTCAATATATCAAAGCTGAACAGAAGTGTGCCATGGGTAGATACACAGAAAATTAAGAAATGTGATGCTGCCATCATTAAATTGCTCTATTGGAAATACCTACATAAAGTGGTCCCCCATGCAGTATAGTACAAAAGACAATAAAATGCTGAATACACTGGAGCTCCATGCCTGAATACTTCAGGAAATGATTGTATAAGAAAGTCAATAAATTCCACAGCAGCTATATGAATGACTCTGTGCATTACCTACTTGTAATGAAAGGCTTTGAATCTGTAAATTCTGCTATTTCCGAGTCCTCCCTTCTTTTTTATTATAAAACTTTAAGCTACAGTTAATGATCATCTTAGAAATGGAACGAAACAAATGAAAGTTCCTTGCCAAAGCACTCCTTGTTTCATTTGCAATGACGAGGTGGTTACTCTTCCAACTAGAAAGGATGCAAATTAAAAAAATAAAAAAGAATTCATATAGAACAGTCAAGTATTTGAGAGTTAACCAGGAGAAAGTGAATTTTGTGTGCAAAATATTACTCACATTGAAATAAAAGAAAGTAAATTAGTCTGCAATTGAATTGCACAGAAATGTAAAACCCAATTTTCAGAAAGCCTTCATAACCAGCATTTACTGCTTGGATCCCCATGGGCTTGAAAGGACTGTGTGGGTTTCCAAACAGCAGGAGACAGCTTTGGCTACTTGTTCATGAGAGAAACAAGCAGGCTCATAATCCAGCACAACTAATCCTTTTATTCAAAGACATTTATACTAATAAATACAGGTCTTGGTAACAAGCAACAGTGCAGTCCGCAGTAACAGATGCAGCTCTATTTTGAGAAGTCTAGCAAAAATCAGCTGGGATATAAAAATCTCCAGCTACAGTAGCTTCACTGTCCCAATCATCCCAAAGCACCAAGACTTTACCCAGGCTAATTAAAGACTTGTTAAATTAGACTAATTAAAGACTAATTAAAGTCCATGTGCTTGGCCTGTGCTGAAACCTCACCACTCTCACACGCTGTCAGCATATGAACTGTTTGAATCAGAGTTTCTACTGTTAAGCCCTGTTAATTCTTGTTAATACTAGCATATTGTTTCTCCATATATTTACTGACGCTCAATCATACCACAACTTCACGAAGTCCACTGCAGAAAGTAGTCTGACAGAAAAATATATAAGAAACATAAGGGTACACGGGATCTGTGCAACTGCTTTCTCCTCATTTGTGCCACAAAGCTATGAAACTAGGTTTGAGTCCCACTGAAGGCTGATCAGATGTGACCCATCCAGGGCATGAGGAAACAATAGAGAACACATAACACTGATGGGGATAATGTGCTAAGAAAAGTGCGGTAAATGCAGAACATTTTAGGCATATGGTAGAGGAAAAATTCCTTACATACAGCACAGGTTGCATATTGTACATGTTATTACTAAAAAGGAAAATTGTTTTTTTCATATATATATCTATATATATATATCTCACATGTCCTAAAATTTCTTGTTACAGGCTCATTAAAGCATTGTTATTGGTTCCCTCTCATTACTGAAGTTCCTCTCCAGGTTATATTTAGCTTTTTTTTTTTTTCCTAAAGCTTCACAACAATCTCCAGATTCCATAGCACAGTCTGGTCTTTGTTTCTAACGAGAAAACGCATAACACTAACTTTTGGTCTTTATCTCTACATGCAAAACTGTATCATTCAGGATTCCACAAACAGCTTTTGTTTCTTCTAATTAAACTACTCATTCTTTCTTAGTATTCCTATTTGCATTATCTGAAGTTTAAAAACCGAAAAATCACGTGACACAAATCCTAGTTAGCACCATGGTGGTGCTTTATGTGGCACTGCACAGATACTTTCCTTTCTGTACTTGTTCTACTGTTTAACAGTAACATCTAAATGAGTATCACCAAGTAACAGTAACACTATAGTGCAGCAAGGTTGAATAAAATTCTAGGAACTTTCAGACAGTTTCTTCTGATTTATTTGTCAAATGTTCTGAAAGTGAAATGTTTAGCATTTTTCCATACTGGGGATCATTGTTTGATATTCATATACTCACTGAATTAGTAACAACACTGATTTCATAAATAATAACAATAGTATCAACACAGATAAAAACACAACAAAAACAAAGAGCAATCCTTGGGTCAAACCAAATGAACCTAAAAATGTTTGGAAATGTTCTTCCGTAAAGTTTGTTCTCAACATTGATCATAAACAACGTAACAGATCTATATTCCATTTTTCATAACTCACAATATTATAACATAGTGGCATTTTAAATACAGAATTGCATAGCAACTATACATAACTCATTCTTATTATATTAAGTGGTTAAGATACTGTTTTCTAGCTGAGCTCTAGTAACTATAGCCACCATTTCTAAGAAAGTCCAATTCCTAAGTAAAAACTATGAACAGTTGAGTGACTCCTATCACATGCCAAATGAGTATAAAATAATTTTATTCACAACAAAGCAAGCTGAGAACGTGTCTATTCTGAAATTATAGGTCATACCAATTCTCCCAAATAAAGGATGAAACTAAGAGAACTGCAAATATTTGTAAGTTGTCTTTTTTTTTAATCTACTTTTTTTTCAGCATCAAAAATTAGGTGTGTTTGAAGATATGCACTGAAAAATGTTCATATGATGTGCATCCCTGGAGTCAAAGAGGATAAAGGCTGCCATTGGGGGGCCTTTAATCATAAAGCTTCTAAAATAAGATGAAAATTCATTCCTGTCTTTTGCTCACTTGCAGCTACTTCATTCTGACAGTAAGTTGTTACCATCAGTGCCCAAATGAGTGTTGTCAAAAGGCCAACACTGATACCTTCTCCAGGCTGCTATGAACTACCTCCCTTTTCTGGATCTGATTCAGTTTGCTCAGTTCTTCAAGAAAACAAAAGCTTGATTAAGTTTTCTTGCATTATCTCTGTATTACACTTCTATGCAAAGCAAGTATCTAATCAATACTTGCTGCTCTTATGTTATTCTGGGCAAAACCAACAGAAAAATCAACTTTCAGTTTTACAGGTAAAATTTTTTTCTTTTCCTTGTACTACACTACTGATTATTTGTAGAGCAGAATGTCCATCTAGAGCAATTTTGAGAACTTTAGGTCATTTCATTCCAACAGCAGAATAACCAGCTAAAGTATTTGCCTCTTATGTAGACAATCATCTTAAGGAAGATTGCAAATTTTAGGTGTAAAACATAATAGGAAATCTCAACAATACATTTATTACTGCCCTCAAGACCTTCTGCTCCCATAACAGACAACGATGTGTCTAAACTCACATTTAAGAGCAGAGTGGGAAAACACAGTATTCAAAGCAGCCATTACTCAAAGTTCCTTAGGACATACTAGACAGGCAAAAAAATTTTGCTCCACCACCACTGAGCTACAAGATAATTCAGATGATCCTTAACTATATTTCATTACTACAAGTATTTATTATCTCAAAAGTATGGAGTACTTGAAGTAAAATGCCTATAGATTTGCCAGTAAATAATGTAACACCCATACAGTATTATTCCCACTCCTAATGATGATTAATTATTAGAACTTGGAACAATTATTTAAAGTCACTGGTTCACTTTCAAGGATCATATTAACACATTTTACATACTGATCTTACCACTCCAGGGAAGATTTTCTGCAGCCTGTCTGCTGCTGCAAGTGCTTTAGGCTTCCCACCGCTAAGACAGTCTTCAAACTCATACAGTGGCTGTCGCACTGGGTTGGAGTATGAGATCTTCGCATTGTCCACAAACGTAATCTTCCTGACTCCCCAACCCTAAACAAGAAAGTAATTTAAATAATGATAAGGACAATGGGCTTAGCCATACACTTTTGAGTAATGCCAAAAACTCAGTAAGAGTTCTGTCCTATTTTTCTAGAAAGATCACGCTACAAAAGCTTTTGAAGCTATTCACAGCAACAGCCCTGTAGTTGTACTGAATTCAGAGAACAGAAAATTTGGTCTGTCCAAATACATAATTTAGCAGTAATGCCCCAAAACCCTACTGAATTCAGTGGGATGTGGTAAACATCTCTGAAAGTATCAGCACAGTTACTTGCTTAAATTGCTTCACTGTGAGTTTGATCATAGAATTTGATAATTTGTTCCAGAAATCCTTGTTCAATCTTTTTTTAATGTAAATTCAAAACAAATTACTATTCTGCTAAGGTTCTCTTACTACCTGCTATGCTACTATTAGCAGAACTTCAAGTTATTTCCATTAGCCACAGATCTTGCCTCTTCCCTGCAATTTATAACACCAATTAATATGTATTACGTGTACATTAACACAGAGAAATACAATTGTTCTCTTAAGTGCCATGGCAGCTGCTCAAATAAAAATAATCTGCTGTTTCCCATAAATTCTATATGATTTCTTTCAAGACTAACTCAGGACTTACCATCAAGGTCCTCGCAACACTACAACCAAGTGTACCGGCTCCTAGCAGCAGACACTTGGCAGACACAATTTTTTCCAAATCAAGAGTCGGCACCAACCGCCAGCACATCAATTTCAAATTCAGATCCACTGATGATTCTGCTAGCCTATATCATGAAACAAATAGCAACACACTTCTGAATGTTCTTGTGTTTCTCCAACAACAAAATTATTTTTATTTCAACTGAAGAAGTTCAATACTTTTCTTTTTTTTTTAAGGAGAGAGAGAATTCAACAATTCAACATACAGGTAATACCAAAACCAAAGTCTCCCAAGCATGCTTCTACCTAACAGTAATGTGCATGGCAAGGAGATCAGAAGAAAATGGTTTCCTACATCCAGTTACCTCTGTCCTCAACATGAAATACTACACTTGCCCTTTAAGGAAAGGAGGCAGTTATTTGTGGAAGGTTTAGAAGGAATCATCAGCCTGCAGGTGAACTTTCTCTAATGTCTATGACCGCACTTCAAATTGCCACAATTGCAAGACAACAATGGCTTAGCTTGATAGGTAAAATATGTTAACTTAAATCATTAGATCAACACAGTCCTACAGTGTTGCAAAGTCCAGAATACACATGTAGTCAGTGAAAGCAGATGAGCCAACAGGCTGTGTAACTAGACTGTTTTAAATCCACTGCCCATACATTATATGCAGAACGATAAAAATTACTAAGGTCATGCTTCCTGAGAAATTTCCTGTCACATCCTAACAATTCCAAAAGGCTGAACTTTTCCCCATTTCATTATATTTAACCACTTCCAGGCTATAGCATTCAAAGAAAACCACAGGCCTGTAACACTACGACCTACATTCCACTCAACTTTAAATATAATGCATTTCAAATTTTAAGCTAGAGTCAAAAACTGCAAACATTGCTGCTGCATGCAGTGCACTCTATTAAGGTCCTCACCTCCAACAGGACTGTCCAAAGAATACACAATATATGTGTTACTGCACATTCTCACCTAACAGAGACAGATAGTCCTTGCATTTCACATTTCAACTTGCTATGGCTTAAACCAAAGTAAAGAAAACTATAGAAATTTAAAAGATAATAAACAAACCTTTTTGGATCCATGCATTCACTAAGATTCACCATCCTTGGACCCATGCCTCCCTTTTGGTTTTTCTCCCATCCAACAGCTTTCGGACAATCTGACACATTAAAAAAAAGAAGGAAGAAAGAAGGAAAGAAAGAATCAAAGCCTTAATATCACAGGACAGAAAAAAGAAATGTTGTTGGATTTAATCTTGTTGGAAAAAAGCAAACAAATTCTAAACCTGTTCATAAATAACCTATATCTTAACAACCTAGTATATGTTGCTATCTGAATTTTGCTGTTTCACATCAACTGAAAGCACTGCTTCTTGGAGAAGTGCTTCACTCTCAGGTGTCCAGTGTGCTGCTTTTGTCTGTTCAGCTTACTTCAAACCTAGGTCAGAGATGGCATCATTCCTCATCAAGCCTCTGGATCTTTAAAGTGAAACAGACTGCTATGTTCAGAACTCAGTAAATTCATAATTAAGAACTCAGTAAATTTTGCCAAGTTCACTCATCTTGTCATGTTCCCTAGACCCCATCTGTAAATTCAGTAGAGAATTATATATCCTAATTATATAACAACTAAACAATTCACAACAATGATATATAAAACATTCAGAACTTCTTGGATGACGTACAGAAATTCTGTGATACTGTCCTGTACACAGAAATTTAAGTGTACGTTCTAACGTTACAATTTTATTGCTTTAAAATATTTCTGCCTACCTCACTATGGGATTGAAGAAACAATTCCACTCTGTAGCGGGTTTGTACCATTTCAGAAATATACAGATACCTTGCATCACATAAATTCACTATCATATGCATTTCTTCTAGCTGAGGGACTGCATACAAATTTAACAAGAATAAAGAGACTAATTGCTAATTGTCTGGTTTTCATACCTCATACGACACCAAGAGGACTTTTTTTTTTTAATTAGAAACACAATTTAAGGAGGAAAAAACTAAAAAAAAATGCTCTCTTCTTTCTTTTTTGAAGTAACCATTTCATTTACAAACATTTAACAGAAATTCAAACAATTTAAAATTCATTTGAAAGAACTTAGCATAAACAATGATTTAGTGTTATTTATTTTTTTCATCTTCACAGTGATTGAGGAGGTAGGAAAAAAAATGGCAAAGGTTTTTTTTTAAATGGATTACCTGGGCCAAGGGCGCTCTCTGGAAGTTTTATTTCAAAAATAATGCTGTGTGTTATGTCTCTCACCCCTTGCATGGTCCTATCTCTGAAACAGAGCACTTCAACTGACTTGAGAATGCTGCCCCTGCCATTTAAAAAAGATAAACAGAGAGAGACATGAACTTCTTCAATAGGAGCAGAACTTCTTTTAAACACTCTTTCACACAGGTTTAGTCTCTTGCAGATTCTGAGTAAGGTTTTCTCTGTTAGTACTGGAACAATGTTGGTCTTACCAGGTATATATAAAAACAATTGCTTATTATGTGAAAATTACTAGATTGTTGTGAAACAGCTCTAAAGAAATTACACTCTCAGCCTGTCCTCTGTCATTTACACAATGCTGATGGACAAACCATATTCAGACGAATAAAATGCAGGGAAGCACTGGAGCACACACCAGTTGACATAATGTGCTTCGCCACAGCACAAGCAAGAAACTCTTAGTTCTTGATGTAATATCATTTTTCCTCCTTACGATTCAAATCCTCAAACCAAACAATTAGAACTTTAGTGCCTAAAAACCTCTGAATCTCAGAATGTGTAAAGCTTTCTGGGCACTTATACATCCTTCTATGCTACAGTTCAGCTAGCAGCCCAGAAAATGCCATAACTAACAGAGCATTTCTCCTTTTTCTCCTTGCTGTGTGCTTTGTAATAAAATGTAAAAGTCAAAACTATGAAAATGCAACTTAACTATAGTTTTGTTACAGCAACCCAATTTTATATTGTATTTTAAATGATTCTTTTTTTCAAATCCCGGAGTGTGGAACTATGTCCTGTCTTCCCAACTTCTGCCCAACAAAAAATTCAAGAAGATACCACACAAGAAAACCTAACAGCACCCAGTTTTCAAAATGTAGGTGTACTATTACTTGGCACTAATTAACTATATAAAATCACAGAATACATTAAACAAGGCTTGAAACAGCTAGAGGGTACTGGCAGGATCCAAAGCAGGTATTTCCAAGTACATGCATGCATTGTGAGGATTAGGAATAATAGGAACTTGTGACTGGCTGAAGTAAAAAAACAGAATAATATGCAAAATCAGAATCATGGAAGGTGAGTTGTGTCAAGGCTAAAAGTTAAATCTCAGGTGGGTGACACGAGTAGTGACATGGGTGAAAAATGTCTAATTTGATATCAACCAGTAAATAATCTTTGCAGGAAAGAATAAAACAGATACCATTTGTGGGCTGCCAGGATCAGGAAATTTCTCAGTGGCCATCCTGGATAGTGGGATAAATTACATGGATCATAAACTCCAACCGTCACCTGCAAATAAAATAGGTCTAAATGAGAAGTCATGTATCCATAATGATATTCAGCTGACAGTAAAATTTACTGTGCATTTTTAATGTAAAATTTCTAGACAGAGAATGCTTACGCACACATTTTATACATTTACAAATGTTTAATAGGTGGCCACATTAGATTTCAGTCAAGAGTTTGCCACAGCTTTGAGATTTGTTTGGTTTAGCCTCTTTATGGACATTCACTTTTCATTACAGCACGTGCACCTTCCTTAAACACACCATTATGGCAGAAGCCCAACAGCTGAAGCCTTGCTCACAAAACAAAATTCTGTATTGATTTTGAGATGATTAAAAAGTGAAAGGGCCAGCAAGATGTCAAGTCAAAGGAAGAAACAGAATAAAAATCTCTTGCAAGGCCAACCTTCAATCAAGATGGGATCTAAATAAAGGAACTGGACATTCTGTCTCTTATTCAACCAATGTAATACCATGCTTGTAACTGAGGCATCTAAACTAGGAACTTACTTCACAGTCAATGCAGAACCAAAACACATCCAGCGATTAGAAGGATGCCACTGCCTACCTTTAGATATACCGTAAATCTGAACTCAGCCATCACTAGTGATACCTGCATCTCTCATTCACAGAGCTCTTCCCTCCTAGTTCTTTGCCTATAGATGAACTTAGAGTGACCAGTCTCAACTCTACCACATCAGTGAGGCATCCCTAGCAACAGTCTGAAATGCAGACGAGCCAATCTAATGGAATGTAGACAGCAGAACCAGCAGCCCACTCCCCATCACTCCTCCCAGCCATACACTTCTGCTGCTTTGCCACTGCTAACTCAAGCAGTCATAAGACCCCTTAGTAAGCTAATTCAATTTCATGAACTAGCAGAAAAGCAACTCAGCAGCAGCAAAACCATTTTTTTATTCCAGGGGAACAAGTTCAGTTGTCTCAACGAAATGCAAACAAACTCTACAGGCAGTATCAATGCAATAAATTTTATCCAACAGGTCTAAAATTTTGGCACTTCCCACCACAGTGAATGTTAACAAAGAAATATACTCCAGATGATTGCAGACTTCTCGCATGTTGAGAATGTCCCTATATAATTAAGTATGCTCTTATCTGTGACCCATTATTGTAGTTATACTACCATTTAAAATCTCAATCTTCACATTCGTATTTTACAAAGAACTGTAGACCTAGATCTTAATTTCAGAAAAACAAATCCGGAAAAAAAAAAAAAAAATTTGAAGCTGAAGCCTTATAAAAAAGAACTAACTAACTTTTATAAGGTGTGACAAGACCTCCTTAAAAAAAGAAACATCTTTTTTGCACTTTTTAGCTCTTCACCATAACTCAGATTTGTTTCTTAACACTTCAGTGACATGCAAGACAAAAAAGTCTGAAGTTCAAAAAAATAAAGACAGTAAAGCATTCAGAAACGCCTAGCACAGTTCAGCAGCTGAGCAACGTGATCCAGAACAGAATTCAGTGTACATAAACATAAGCCAATCAAGCCAGTCAACTCAGACTGTGATGACATCTGCTTCATGTATCATTGTAATTCTTCCCTAAGTGGAAGCAATGCACAGTACTGACTTTACGCTCAAAGGACATGCATGCATTTAACAAGCAGAAATATCCCAGCCTCTTCCGGTGCACAACCCTTCTATCTTTCAAAATTACAAAGCATCTACCTCGAACATCCTTCAGATACAGACACCCAGCAGTTTTTATCCGAAGCTCTCATCTTCTAACATGTACATGTGCCAAAACACACACTGAAAGCTGAAAACTCCCACAGCTCTGATCATTTCTTTGTTAGTTGTGGTAACAGTAGAGTAACAATTCTCCGTATACAAACAATAAAAGAAGTGTTCTGCATTATTGTAGCACTTTAGGTAAAGTGACTGGAAAACTGTAATTGTTGTGCTAACTCCCTCATAAACTTCCATTGTTTCTGTTTTGATAATGAGGGAGACAGAGCATGTAGAACTTTCTTTTCAAGCTGACCGTTAATCTGATGTAATTGGGCTTTTGCATAAGAGAGACACTCAACTCTACAAAAAAATCAATCCAAGCTGCTGGTCTTCAGCTATTTACTCAGACTATTCATCGGCCACCCGTCGTGCCCAGCTCAGTACTACAGACACTTTTCAAACCATTTGTAAATTAAACATTTGCAGGTTATAGAAAGACATAAAATTCTCATTACCTTTCCCCCCTGGTCTTGGAAGAAACCATCCCACTTTTTCAGTAGAGATATCACGACAGAATTGTCATGATACTTGATTAAAAAATAAGGCAAGGCTGTAACCCCCTCTTTCTGGCAAAGTTCATCATATGCTTTCTGAATTGCTTGAATCTGAAAGAAAAAAGACAACTGTAACTAACAGTTAACAATCTTACACAGAACCACAGAAAGTGTTTTAGTACCTGGGAAGGCTAAGCTCACTCAAACTTAGAACATCAGCGCATTTAGAAGTTTTAAAGCCCATTATGGCCACAACAACTGACACTGAAAATTCAGCTGCAAAACTGGCATCCATCAATGCAGATTTAAACAGGGGCATTATTACTGCCACAAACTGATCTACCAATAGAAATTAAAACAAGATAAAAATCTCATTCTCATAGTCACAGTAGCTTAGTAAGAAAGTAAATCTGTCCCTCTATTATTAGCAAAAGAATGGAGTCCCATTCATTTTATTTTGTTACATGTATTTTCAGTGTTTAGTTGAAACTCTGTCTTTGGATCATGACAGGTATTTTTACACTATTTATTACTACAGAACTAACGAGGGACTTCCGAGGAGGGAACTAAGCATTTTTCACTGAAAAAAAGCAGATTTTCTCATTGATCATTATGCCTCTAAAAAGCCATTCAAGGTTTTGCATTAACTTCTGTCAAGCAAAAAGGCACAGGTGGGCAAGTTGATTTTTTTCTGTCCTTTTGCCTTGTAATATGAAAGAAACTACAAAAAAATGTTAACCTTTCTCCTAAAAATCTTCCCTATCCAGTTCTTTTTCTAGTCCAATCATGCATTTTGTTAATGACTTAGCTCTCCCAGGGCATGCCTCTTTAAAAAGCTTCTCAAAAATATAATAAGTTTCAAAAACATAGCCATATATTCAATAAGCTGTATATAAAAACTAAAATTAACACAACCACCTCTTCAAGAATTGTTTGACACATCTGCATCTAAATTAATAAAGCTGAAATGATATCAACCTGACAGATTTTATACAATAACAAGAAAAGAGGTAAATGAAAAACCCACATGGAAATAAGAAAAGCTAACATTTTAAAAGAAGTTAGAATCTCAAATTAATTCAGTGTGAGTTAACAAAAATATTATGGCTTACAGCCTACAAACCTCTCAGTGCTACAGACTTCATAACATTTAGTATTCTGAATACCTGACTTAACGGGAGTCTGTCACCAAGACACACTGGTTTCTGAATTACATGTATTCCATCAGGGAAGCAGAGAGCAGGGTAGCAAAACCAGTAATAGAAATGATACTTTTTTAAATCCTGGAAAAAAAAAATTGTGAAATTAGATAATAAAAATATAAATCAAAGTAAATTATAGTTTGGAACAGTAATCATAATTGATGGTTGATGATGGCAGCAGCATTTTTTAAAGAATACATCCTAAAATTTACATCTGTACATGAGAATGGCTTATCAGTTCTTTTAAAAATGTTTTCAGACATTTTAAGATGTCTGAGAATGATCCTGATAACATTACTACATTAATACTAATACAGTATTTCTCCTAAAAGAAGCCATTCCATCACTTCCACTAGAATGCCCTAAGTATGAGACATACTATCATTACTCACTGCAAATGTCAGCAGCAGGAACCTGTTCAAGAGCATAGGGTTTTCAAGAGCAGCGCCAGATTTTATTGATTCCCATATCTGTCATTGATTGTGGGGACAAGAGGGAAGAGAAAGGGCAGAGAAACAAAATACCAAGTTAGCATGAGAACAGTTGCAGAAACCTTTATTTCTTCCAGCCGCCTTCAAAATAATGAAATTAATATTCCCAGTAATCCACTGTGATCTTTTCCTAACTAATCTCATCCATGCTATTGTCTATGCCAAAAGGATTCTAACAGTAGGACATAGACATGCACTCTCTAACACAAAAAAACATGGAAGCTGGGGAACAAGAGGAGCATTAGTTGACAGATCAAGCATGAAGCATGAAATAAAACAAAACAAACCTCATTAGGAACAGTCCCTCATGTAAATCAACTACTAACACTAGCACAACACAGAAAATACTGTGATATTAATATAGCCTTTTACTGTACTCTTATCTTTTTCATTCAAGGGATCTATAGATACTAGACAGGTGAATAAGCTACTAGGAAATTCAACCAAAAAAACAGAGACTTGCAAGAAGGCAGGCATGTCAGTGAGACCAGAAGCTATAATACTTCTAAGAGGCAGACCTGTTGATCTTTCTCAATTAAAAAAAAAAAACCAAAAACTACAAAAGCAAAATAATACAAGAGTGAATAAAGCATTCTGACCTTCCCAGTTTCCCTAAAGATAGATGTTGCATCGTACCTACTACTGGCAAGGAAGTACTAGGCCACAGGAACACAAAAAAATCATAGCCTTGAGTGAAGATACACACGAAAACTCTGCTACTCTAAGCCAGCAGGCAGAAAATCAGTCTAATTAAAGGAATCATGGACTGATCAAAGTGAAGCATCTCAAGAAGAAAAAGGTTGCCTTAGTTTTATTTTCACGTCTCCCCACACCGTGACATTTAATTTAGTTACAGTGCAAGCAGACTAGCCCCGTCTTTGGGCAGCCACCTTTTTCTTGCTTTATCTCAGTCTTCTGGAAGTTCTGGAGCTTCGCCACTGCTTTGTCACACAGATGTATTGCAGTAATCTAAAGTTTAAACCAGGCACTTGCTGGTTTCTGGGTGTCAAGACAAATTTTTAAAATGTACTCTACAGAAATCAAGTCACTGGCAGCTCCAACAGCACTGCTAAGCTTAAAATGTAGCCTAGTAGAACACTGAATGAAGTCCTCCAAGTATAGTTAGCTACTTATTACTCTTGCAAAGGACAGTAAAAAGCAAACATCAAGCTATTCCTTCCAGAATAAGTTAAATCCTGAGGCTAATATATGGGTGAGTACAGACAGTATCTCCAATATTTGGGGCAAAGACTATAAAGCATTTTACCGGCTATTTCCAAACCCTTTCTACCAGTTTATCTGCTTTTTAACCTTACCTCATTTGCTTCTTTTTCCAGAAGTGATTTCTTATCACAAGATTTAAAAGTCTCAAAAGTGTTGGTATTATACAATGTTCCAAAAACAGGACAGCAACGTGCTGGTATTGAAGCATTCCTGAATGAAAGAAAGAAACCTCTGGGAATTGGATGCTAACGCCTTTAACAGGATCAGCAGTACTAGCAGCAGCCTTCCCATGGTGTAAGGTTGCCCTGAAATTGTCAGACGATGAGGTACAATAACAAAAGTTAATGACAGTTCTAATCAAAACTTTTTATGATCATAATGCTTTATGGAACATGGATTAGTATAAGAACCTGTGCAAACACACACCCACATTGTGACTTCAGAAATACATCAGGCTCTGTATTGTCTCTAAGCAACGTGGCATTAAATCACAGACTGAAAAATTAAAAATCCTGTTCAAATCTAAACTATCGATGACAAATGTGATTTTCACTAAGAAAACATTATTAAGACTGAAATTCAAATGTCACTATTTCATTCACAGAAAGAGTTACTCAGTTAAAATTCTATATTTAAAAAACATCCCAAGGGAAACCAAAAGACTGAACAGCTTTTATAGTTTGTAACACCATTAGCTGGAGAAGCTGCTGTTTGCCAACACAGTATTTATTTTTCCCCCTTTTTGAATGTAAATTAGGTAAAAACCCTACAAGATTCCCTTAATTTATAGATCTGATTTATGTCATTGTATGTTTCTGACCACTGCTAAAACACAAATACAGCAAATGTTTAAGTTACATAATAAATACACATGATGTAGTTTCCAAAAATCTTTAAAGCTAAAAGGGAACTCTTCATGATCATCTAAACTGACTACCTAAAGTACAGAAACAGAAGTACAGAAAATTACTACAGTAGAAGGAATAATTAAACACTACATAAACGGACCTTTAACATTTTTTGTCATCACATTTGAGAGTTCAAATACCATAGTACCATTCATTTTTTTCCTAATCTGTAATTCCTGTTCCAAATATCACAGCTTTCTTCCAACTGCATTTTACTGCATATGATTTCAGTATCATACCTAACAGTTCTTACATAAGAATTAATGGAATAATATCTCCTACGAAATCATCGCAAAATGCACAAAGCCTCACTAGGCTCCTAACATCCTGACCAAGCAAGGTAGAGAAAGTCACTTCTGTGATTTACAACTTTATAATCCGTGATTTTAGAACAAACAAGACAATCACTATGAAGACATCTGTTCCTATGCTAGCTATACTGAGGCATTTGCTGGAAATTAAAACCATACGGAAGAAATGTTTTCCCTCTCACCTCATTTTTGCTGTGTACACTGACCAGCTTTGGTTTACCTTTCACCTTGGGGGTAAAGGAAAAAGTACGAAACTCCAATCATAAAGGTTAAATACTTTGAAAGACATTACAATGTAACAACTAGGGATTGTAAAAAGTATTTTGAGATCCTAATTGTAATGATGAATCCTCAGTAAATAAAGATCCAAGAACAAATTCGACCAGAAGTCAGAAATATCTTTCCTTACGCAGAAGAGCTGAAGAAATGGGGAAAAAAAGGTATTTTATATAAACTTATATACAAACAGTGAGTGAAATTGATATTTAGCAGCACATTCTAAACCTGGCCCTTCAGATGAATATACTATTTCAGACACAGGGAGTTCATGTTTGCAACTCAAAGCAGTCTCTCCATTGTTTTAAAGTTCATGAAAACGTGTATTTATTTTCATGTAGCATTTGTCCAGGTAATATTATATATCAAAGCATTGCTGTTAGGCAATGAAAGCGTCTTCCCACACGAATTAAGGTAAACCACAGTACATACTTACATATCAAAGGCACTAAACTCCAATGTCAAGCGAGCTGGCAAACCCAAAGGATCTCCTGCACAAAAAGCAGCAACATGCTTCTTTTAAACTGCAATACTTACATTAATTACTTTCTTTTTGCTAACATGAGTTATAAATTACCCACAGATACACCAGAATTCACAGCTCATAAGCTGTGTTTTCTAGTGTTTCAGCAAAATACCTAACACGTGTTACACAAATACTTAGAGGAATGACAGGAGAAACCCAAACTACCAAGCAAGACGCTCAGTTTCTACCTACCATTGTAGTAGTATCCTTTGATAACTTTTGGGGTCTCATCCAATCGGTATTCATTGAGTTTCTTCTGGGTTAGTTCGTGCCAGAATCCTGCATCCAGGGCACTACTGAAGGGAGCAAACTGCAGCTTTGAGATTCCAGGATCTACAGGATGGTGCACCTCACTACTGGCAGTTGCCATGATTTTAGTTAATGATCGCTGTTAAGCAGAATTCTGTAAAAGCAGATATGCCTGGTAAGTATACGCTCCATTGGCCATATTGCTCGTGACTACGCCCAAGCTTCTTTCTAATACATTTTGTTCAGTTAAAGTGTAGAAAGCCTTACTCCTCTGAATGTCTTAAGTAATTTCAATTTTTAAATTCATCTGTCAGAGGTCCTTTCAGTCCAAGCAAAGGCCTTCCAATTTCTTGTATGTAAAATTACGGAAGGCCAGTATATGTTCTGTTTGGCCAGGCTGCCAAGAAGGATCCGATTTACTGACAGACATTCCACTATTTCTCTTGTTACTTAGGGTACTACATCTGAACTATGTACTTCTGAGCTATACCTTGTGTTGTGCTGCCACAGTTAAAAATAACAAAACGCTAAACACTCTATCTGCATTCCTTCTGTTATCTAGATAACCGTCTAAAAGCCTGTTAGTATTATTTCAGTTCTGATGGCATTTAAAATCCAAACTAACATTTCATCTAGCTAGGTCTTCACTCTCAACCTGTGGTGGGAAACCAACACTCATAAGGCTTTTACAAATTAACAAGTAAAGCTAGCAAAGGTAAACTAAACCCAAGAAAAGTCTTACAGCCAGTGAAGGGCAAAGCCAGAAACAAAACCTAGAACTTCCATAACAGTTGCACTTGCCATCAGAAAGTCAATGTGATGTACAAGTCTTGATTATTTTAAGTTTTGGGTTTATTGTTTTTGGTTGTTTGTTTGTTTGCTTTAAGTAACCCAAATCACTGCTCCATATTGGCTGAATGGTACTCCTATAAGCACATAGTCTTCAATTCACAACACTTAACAAATTTCGGAATTTTAAACTCTACCCCAGAATGAGGATTATACCATCTAAAGTGCGCTATCATAAGCCTCTACTCCAATTCGGCGTAACAGTCCCCTTGCTCACGTTAGCAACAGCATTCATTTCACTATGAGGTGATTCAGCTCAATCTGCTTATTTTCTTGAAAAGCCATCAAATAAACATGTTGCCCTCAAGCACCTCCTTTAGGTACTGCTGGTATTCTTCTTCATGTCTACACCTACACATATTAAGATGTAAGTTTCAGAGACACAGTCCATGACACAGACTATTCAAATATATACCTGGGGGAGAGAAGGTCCTCCTATAGGTACCCCATTCTGTCTTCGACTATCTAGCTACGATAAGCATAAATGTTGCAAACTCCACACAAAGACATGAACATATGATCATATCTTTTTATCACAACACATCCATCTACCAAGTTAGTAACTGCTGTTTTCTAAGACCAGAAGGGAGATCAACAGCTATGTACTTAGGTTTTGTTTGCAACGCTTACCAAACCAACCATTTGAACTCAAACAATCTTGAAATGATTCCTTCAACAAACTAATCTTTAAAGACTAAATGTTCTAGTTTGCACAACATAATCCCATGCGATTGCCTTTTGTTACTGATCCTCTGCAATACCCGTTCCCTTTGCACATGGATCAATGGTAGGATTTTACATACAGAAAAGTCACAATAAGGTTCCCAGCAGAGTTATATTATCTGACACCCATCTAAACAGACGCACTACAGTTTTGCTGTACGGTAGCTTGGACTGAATTGAACAGTTTCAAGTTTATTGTCCTGTGAAGTCACTTGTGCAACAGCAACAGACCTTACATGCTTTTCTTTTGTGCTTTTTGGAACAAGGGGAAGGAAAGAAGAGGTGGTTTTAATTTCTTAATAACTGCCAAATAGCCAGCTCTTCTCTGAGAGAATTTCTCAAATGTGTCAATGTGAGAAAGATACAGTTACGCTTTTCCTTACACAACGCTCCCTTAAAAAGTCTTCAGTGAAATCCAGCTATGTTTATTTTACGCAGTTTACCTCCTTCTTCTACTGTAAGTGCTTTCTTTACTTGCTGGTAGGTTGTGGAATGTGACTTTTTGGGTATAGGTTTGAGGTTTTCCATATTTTTTGTGACAAAAGCTATATATTTCAGTTCTGTCATGCTGTCTTGCTTTAACTTGCACATTGCAAACACACCATTTTGTGTGTGTGTGTGTCCCTGTTTTGTTTTTTGGGTTTTTTTTTCCTTAATTTTTAACAGCAGCTGGAATTTGCGGTAGTGTGAATTTTGATAGTTTGCTTGAAAAACCTCTCAAATCTCTTTCCATTAGCATGAAAAAAAATCAGTCAGTTTCTTGAACCTTTGCAAGTAGTAGAACTATAAACAGCAGAACTAAATGCATGGATTTTCTGACCATTTTTTATGCACCTCTTGTTGTGTGTGTAAAATGTAGCAGTAGTCGCATAAATTAGCAAACATTTAGCTATTACTACTACACAGGTCTTAACCCTCACAAATTTTTTTGTTTTGCAACTCCATGTCACAGAAAGCTCATTATAAAACAGGCAAACAATTGTTTGTCATATAGATATTAGCAATAACAGAGTCAGATTACATGGTACTTGCTGCCTAGTCAACATCAATCCATGAAGTCCCCCCTTCACTTTTTTTCAGAAGTGTGGGAAGGTATTACTTAACACTTTTTTTTTTCCTATTAATAGCAAAAAGCGATATAAAGTTGCTAGCTTTCTTGCCAGACAAGCTCTTCTAAAAATAGAAGTTTACTCACTTTTAAGTTAAACATTTCACCAGTGTAAATACTACTTGGTGGGCAATAAAAACTTCTCCTATACCCTGGAGAACTAACCATTAAAAAAGTTGATCTCTTTTTCAACCTTTGGAACACGCAAAGTATTCACTTTGCTTTTCTTGTTGCTGTTGTTAAAATACGTACATGACATACCCAACACTAAAGTATTCTGTCAAACACTTTAAGTGACCAAGAAGCCAGCTGACAGTACCTAGCAGTACCTAACACTGAAAATACCAGCCTAAAACCATCCGCTGGGAATGAATTTTAACACCCTACTTATCTTCATTATTACTGTACCTAAAGAGTTATTTTTATAAAACTGAAGGAATAAAACCAGGAGCCTCACTATACTACGCACATGCAAACAGAGAAGCATATATAATCACTTCAAATGTATTGACAGTGAAAATATTCTTTAATGTACTTTGATGTAAATATTCGCTTACTAGCTTTCTTAACGTAAGATCAGTAAGCCAAGGTAAACTTGTGCAATAAATTTTAGAATACTGAAATAAAAGCTGAAATATATACCTTTTGTAGAACTTGCACACAGAAACTCACAGTCTCTAGTAGTAGTAACAGGCACTAGAACATAATAAATTAAGACAGCAAAAAAAAAAAAAAAAGACATTCAAAAACTTTAAATGTGTAGAGCAAACTCCAAGTTTCCAAAGAGCCCAGGTGAAAAGCACGCTTGAAGTGAAAAGATTTACCAGTATGCTTTGGACACTCCTAAGTTCTGTGAGCTGTAGGAAATTTAACAAGATTAATTGGCAAGGATAACCCAAAGTAAAGATGTGCTATCACTAGCGTGAGCTCTAGCACCTGTTCTTAAATACGCAGGTATTTAAAACTGATCTAACAGGGGAATATATTAAGTGAAAAACACATCGGAGCTTTTAATAATATTTGTCTTCCCTTTGACAGACATTGGAAAAGTACGATTAACAGTTCAACAGCCTTTAAAATTACAACGAAGCAACAGGTTTTAAAACAAACTCACATAACACCCGAAAAGCTACACTTTTACTACAGAACGCTTTATTCTGTGGCCCACAGTCGGTACTTGGAAGAGCTTCTCTGGGAGGAAGGAGATTACTGCTTCCCACCACACTTCCAGAAAAGCTGCTTCTCGGCTAAGGCCCGCTACCAAGCCCCCTCTCGGGGCAAGGCAAGCCCTCCCTGTTTCCAGTAAGATCGCCGGCAGCAAGCGGCGGCCCTCAGCGCCCGGGGCCAGCAGCTCCCTCCTCCGCGCTCCCCGGCCGCGGGGCTCCTCGGGCCAGCACCGCACCGCCCGCACCACGCGACTGCGGCCCCAGCTCCCGCCACGCAGCCCGCGGCGG
>Ga0065711_1029020_pt1 | contig 37998 bp, 14 predicted proteins | sample Hoacrofraction12_FD_59098 | JGI IMG/M metagenome (GOLD analysis project Ga0065711, IMG submission 59098) | Hoatzin crop microbial communities from Cojedes, Venezuela - Epithelial fraction 12 v2 (version 2) | ecosystem: Host-associated > Birds > Digestive system > Esophagus > Crop | place...
TGGCAAATTGGACATCACTCAGAATTTAAACCTAGCCGCACCTAGCCTCTCACTTCGGTGAAGAGCGTTAGAAAGCAAGGGGGTTTATTTTCTGCCAAATTAATGCGACAGACAGCACAATACAATCACGTATCTTTTTTATGGAGGGAAAATTTAGGCTTTTATGTGTCTCTTTCCAAGTATATTTGAATTTAATGTTGGTCCTTGGTCCTTTGGTCCACCTGAGACTTTGTATGTGAAATCCTCTTTTGACTGTATAAGGGATTTCATTAATACAGTCATGTATTCCATTCTCTGCACTTAATCTGATGGCTGTCTTTTAGTAGGTATCTGCTTAGCACTGTTTGTCTGACATGAGAAATAACTACCTCAGTGAAAGCAGAACAACTTAAATGAACTGATTGCAGAAAATATTGAAACTAGTGAGCAATGATTTCAGCATGACTTTTAACTTAGAGGACAGTTTTGAGGATATATTTAAATTTGCCACTTCATAATGAAATCGGTACTTAGTTTCCGAGGCCAATGATGCTAAATATAAACTACAGTATAGCCTTGCGCCTTGAACATGTTTATGAAGCTGTCTAGGTGTGAAAGTGAATCTAGCACTATTCTGGAATTAATTCATTGCTATTACAGCAAGTGAAGGGTGCAGGTTTGGGAGCCATAGCCAGTGAAATCAGCTGAATTTGCTGAAGGAGAAGGGATTGAAATGCGGAGAGGCTCATAAGTGGCTTATTAAGAGAGTGCAGTCACCAATCACTGACAGGTGGTAAGGAGAGTAGGAGGGCTCCAGTATTTTCCTCAGAAGTAAGGGAAAATGTTTTAGTTGCTCAAACTCCCCATTCACAGTAATGCCATCTTAATATTACATACTGCCTTCCCAGGTGCATAACTTGGCTCCCTCGGGGTGCATTTCACAAAATCCAGGCAGTTTTATTTGTAGTAGTGGTAGTATTTTAGAATCCTGGCATCATGCTAAATGTGGCTGGGGAGTTAGGACCTTCCGTACTTTGTGGGTGTTGGATTGTAGCTGCCACTAGAATAATTTTGTTTTGTTTTGTTTTTCCCTAAGACTCCTTTGTGTACGACACCCTTGCAATATACCTCATCCTCCCTCAATTTTTGTTTCTAAGTCCAGATTAATATCTTAATGGTTTGAAAATATCGGGAAGATAAAATGTTTTTCCATAAGAGAGTCATAATTTTCTTTAAGGCAAAGGAAAAAGGACCTAAACGTGTTGAAGTTACTCAACTTCTGCAAACTAATGTGTTGTAAGAAATGATGAATTACAAAAATTGTGACATAATCTTACAATCAGACCTGGTTTGGGCTTCTTTTTGGAGGACATTATATGCTTCAGGACTTCTTTTCTCATGCCACAGCAGTCTTTATCAGCTTTTCTAAGCCAGCTGCTATCATAACACCAAACCATAGCAAATATAGACGCAAGTGAATGGCTGCTCCGGAGGCACGTTCATTCTAACAAAACAGACAGCAGTAAACCAGAGGGTATTGTCCTTCAGGGTTATCAAACGTCTTGCATTCAGAGAAGGACTATCCTCTGAGGAGAAAAAACCCGCATCATGAGTATAACCCTACTTTGGTTTGTGTTTACCCACCAGCCAGCTCTTTAGTTTTCAAGTGTTATAACATGCTGAATGTTCTGTGATTCATACAGATGTTTTCAACTTAAAAAATCAATTAAGACAAACTGGATTAGATAATAGCACTTGCTGAAGAGAAGGAATAAGTTTTAATTAAGGTCTGAAATTTAAATCGGTGGTAAAGACAAGAACCCACTGACAAACTGGCCGTGGGTTTGGATCTGACCTTGCAAGTACCTTTCTATAGAGAGAAAAATGCGTATATGTGAGTGTTGGGCAGTAGTTTTCCAGACACAATTAATCTTCCCTCTTTTTTTTTTTCTCCTCTAGGAGCTCCACCACTTTTATTGATGTATAGAAAGGAAATATTAAAACCTCTGTAATTCATTTTCACTTAGTCTGATGCTGTCTTCACTGCACCTCTTTCCTCATTCCACTTTCTTGCAGATCTTTCAGGTTTGCACAGCAAAGTCTATAAAATAACACTAGTGCCAGTTTTGCTTTGTAAAAATAATTTAAAACTACTAAGAAATCTTCTTGCCCTCAGCAAATGTTTTGGCTTGTTTCTTAAATGGACTCAGTTTCTCAAATATCCTTTAGAAAGTTTTAAAGAAGGCATGCAAAGAAGCAGATGGAAATCACTAAGCTCAAGCAAATGTAATATTAGAACCAAACTCCGAATAGCCTTTCAAATGACTTATGCTCTTTTACTGTGTGTTCCCTTCACTGCACAGTGACCCTCAGCACTTCCCTATTTTTAGAAATAACCTAGGTGTGGTTTTAAGATAACGCTGTTTTATTTGCACTTTGAAACATGTTAAACTGAACCAAGATTTGCAGAACACAGGCTCATGTTGGATCTCATCTACAATGCAAAAAAGGAACAGGTGTTAGCAACTGCAGTATGACGATGTTCTTACACCATTTTTTTGACAAGGAGGTATTTATAGTTTCAACATGCCCTTAGTTTTTGCACACAAGATAATATTTTATGCGGCTCCACTGGATGCAGTGAAATTAGATCAGGCCCAGACAGTTTCTATGAAAATTTAGTAGTTTGGTAGTATTGAAACCTTGTGATTACTGGAACAACATTGGAGGCTGTAAAACGGAGTGAGAGAAGCAGAATAACTTCATTTATGTGAATGCACTAAAATGGATTAAGATCTCCTAGTTACATGAAGACTTCAGAGATGCTCTGAATTGGTTAGCACTGGAAGATCTCATTTAAGTAACTTTATCAGCTGGTACTGTAGATCAATGTCAGAAAGAAATATGAAATTTCCAGGGAAAAGAATCAGTACACACAAGGCAGGTAGAAATGCACGCCTTGATCCACACATGATCTGCTACAGGTTTGAGGCCATGGATTTGAAAACTGGGATGAACAATGGCATTATTTCAATCCCATATACACTAAGAAGCTGGATTAATCATGTCACACCCTTTTAATTCTTGATTGCCTGATAGGCACAGTGTCAAAGGGAGAGGGATGGTGTTGATTTTTCTGTTCTTCATTAATAGTTGGACTGATACCACCAAACAACATTAGGATAGTCCATTGGCTATCTAAAAGCATAACATTTTTATGTTACTGTTAAATTGAGCTGGTTTTGAGCTGGTAATGATAACTAGAAGTTGATGGTCGTTTAATTCATATGGAAATAAAAGGATTTTTCAAGGAAAATGTATGAATTCAATCAAGGGAGGTCACGTCTAAGCTTCTGTATACTTTGAAGGTGTAACTGACAGGACAGAGAAAAACTCAGTGGATTACAATGCTTTGATTTTTCAAAAGACTCTGAGAAATTTTTGCTTTCAGATTACAAGCTAAAAAAAAACTTGGAATATCAAAAAGGTGTTAGGAATGGTATCAAGAAACCATCCTTTTATGCTGAAGTGCTGTGTAACTTGCTATGCTTGTGAATGAGGTACCACAAAGATTATTTGTGTGACCTGTTGCTTAAACTAAATTACTCCTTTTGAATCTGGCATTAGTGGGATACCAATAAAAATGTCACATTGCTTCTTTTATTGGATCTGTACTCAATGAACTGCAGCTGTTAAGTGTCTATCCCCACTGGGCCTATTGCTCTCAGTAGAGAGTCTCTTGTGTCTGTTTGATATAATAAATCATCCATTGCTCACACATCCCTGCTCACATTATCCTAGCTAAAGGTTGTTTGCTCCCCTAGATTTATAAATATTGACAGAAGTGTTCAGAGTTTTTCCACCATTATATGCCATAAAGAGTGATATGTACAACCTCAGGCATTCTGTTGCCAGCAGACTTTAACCATTGTGGCAACAGCCACTGACGTGCTTGCAACTTTTTTGTTCCAGGATGATTATATTTTAGGTCTTTGTGGTATCGTTCACAGCTTTGTAATGCTATTACTGAAATGATTCTGAGGTGGCTTCCAGCATTTAGACACTTCTGCTGGGTGAAGGATGCTCACCTCCCAGAGGCCATGATTTGATGCATGGACGCAGCCCAAGCAGAATGTGTAGGCACTGTTGACACAATGAAATAAAAAGACTGCTTCAAATTACAAGGCTTTCCCTTTATTACTTCTCTGCTACTGTATTAATATATTAAACTTTACCCAGGAATGTCCCAGGCACTGGGACTCAATTGTCTGTACTGGTATTGCGGTCCCTGGGAAGCTTCTGCGTTTGCAAACTCGTTCTCTCCCCAGCAATTCCTGGACATCATTCAGGAGATAAAACTTTTCAGAGATCGTTCCCTAATGAAGTTTACAAACAGCTGTACTATCTCGGAGTATAAGAGAGTTTGCTAACAGAGCCATGAGTTGTTCTAAGCCAGGGTGTCAGTACTCAGGGATCTTACCAGACACAATACAGTTATTAGCATAAATGTGTTTTTTCTGACTCCTATGGTATGGTAGGAGGCAAAAGAAACTAACAGGGACAACCAGTATGTTTCATCAGTGAGGTTGTCACTATGTATAATTACTTAAGAGTGACTCAACTCCACATTTAGAAGTAAGTTAATCAACATGGTGTTTTAGCATGCAGAGGGTGTCATATTGTGCTCATGTCTGCGCTGTCTGTCATCTGTCTGGCTGCCTGCTGCTGGCGCATTGGGCGATGCGACTAACATCTGTCAACTGTTGTTTGTTCTTCCGTTCTCTACCCAGAGAGAAGAGAGTGCGCAGTGAAGTGTAATAAGTATTGAGAAAAGCCTACTGAAACAAATCTTGTGTATATGTACACCAGAAAAGGCCTACTTTTTTGTTTAGGCCAGCAGAATTCAAATTACTGTAAGATTCATAGTACAAAACCAAACTTTATGCAGTTAAAAATTTTCCACCACAGCTCTTCTGGTTCTGCATGTGGCTTTTTGTTTAGCATATTTGTATTTGCAAATATTGAAATGTAGATGAACCACCAGAAAGAAAAGCCCCTTTTCTCCCTCTTTGGGGCTTTCATTAAGGGAAGCAATCACAGTGTTTATATAGTATTTCAGAATGTATAATACTATATGGATAGATATTATTAAGGAATAGAGAGGATCCCTTTTGAACGGAGCCAGTAATATATGAGGTAGGATAAATCAATGAATGCATGTAACATTTTATTAAGTCCTATTCACTAGCCCCTAAATATATTTCTTTAAAATTTTAATGGCAAATTTAACTTTATATTATAACCAGAGACTTCCATTACCTCACTGTGCAAACAGGTCATTGTTGCTAATTATGCATAGATTAAATGAGGCAGATTAAAATATACTTAGCCTGACTCTTAGCTTCCAATTCAGTATGTCAAGGAAAAATATCTTAACATCTTAGAATAATGCAAAGGTAGCCAACCTGCAGGGTTTTATCTATCTTTCACATTCTGGTCATGTAAATGTTTGCCTGGTATTGTATCTGGTATTGTTGTTAAGTAGGTTCTTTGTCAGTATTCACAATGTAGTGGTCTAAGAAGAAGTTTCACAGCAGCTAAATACCGTTGATTCTTAAGAAGCAGTGCTGGTATTTTCTTCATGGTTTCAGTGTTTGTAAGCATACCTGGAAACCTTACCACATGGCAGTACCCCACAAAAGTAATGAGATGCTCCTGCCTGCCCTGCTCCTACTGTGCGGGCTTTTTGCCTGGCCAGCGGCTCCAACGAAACCCCCTCTGGTACCATTTCAGCCACTGCACAGCGCATGCTGGGAGTGAGGCATTTGTAAAGGTGCCTCAGAACCCCGCTTACAGACATGTGCAGGGTTTGTTCAACCCACAGTAAGCTGTTTCAGCTGACACTTAAGTACGGGCAGCCAACACAGTTACAAATGAGCATAGCAGAACAACGATGCATAAACTGCTCTGTGGTTGCAGTAAAAAAGGTTACCTGTTGCCTTTGTTGGTATGACTTGCTGCTTCTCTCAAAACAAGGTGTAATTCTATTTCAGACGTTGTGTGAATTTTCATTTCTCTGTTAGGGGAGTGCTGTAGCCTTTGTAGCTGCTCTCCAGTTTCAGCTGTTGTAGCCTTGCTTTATTTTTCCCCCTTGTACACCTCTGTCTGCTCTGTAGTGGAAGACAGTCTGGCCGTTCTTAATTAGAAGGCTGTTTCACTTTCACAAGAATGTAAAAGTCATCTTATTTCACTAGGAGTAATTTCCTGCACTCTTTTCCCTCCCTAGGCTTTATGCAAGGAAATGCAAGAACCAGAAATATTATTTCATAGGAAATTCAAAGAATTAGCTAATGCTGTGGACACTTTCTACCGAAAGCATACTATTTATTGTTTTTTAATGCCAGCATGAGTATTTATAGACATCTAAGATCACTTCTAAATAGACAGTATAATTCAGAGTAAATGCTCATGTAGGAGAAATAGGTTTTCCTGTTGTTGGTTAACATTTGGGCAAAATTTTGAAGCGGTATATAAAGGTTTAAGCACAGTTCCTTGGGTGACTACAGTGTTCTGGGGCCAGCTGAGGAGAAGAGAATATGGATACCTCATTAGGGTACCCTGTGAATACCCCATTAGGTGCCATCTATATGCTTCTGTATAACATTCTCCCTTATGGTAGCTGTCGAGGTCTTTCCACTCAAGTCTAGCAGACCTTCTCCTTCATCAGTCAAAGGATGCTAATGTGCTCAGTTCAGGAAATCATTGATTTTATATGCCCTACTGTTTGACAGGTGCCAGGTGTACAGAGAAGATTTCATAGGAAGATCTGAGTACTTTCACACCTCAAGGCACCAAACCATTGCACAAGTGGCTACACAAGAAGCAATTAGATACTGCGGACAGATGGCTGCAGATTCCTGAAGGAGAGGGATTTGGATTCTGTCAGCAGCTCATCAGTGTCCCAATAATAGTTCTGTATTGCTAAGATCACTTCTATTATTCTGATTTTTGACATTCTGGTATTTACTTTGCCTTTAGTTTAAGATGTGCTTCACTAGTTATTCAGTTGCTGAGGAAAATAAGTAGTGCCAGTAGGAAGATAATTAAGGTATTAATCAGTCTTTAGGTGCAGCCATGATACTGTGAGAACAATTGCCATAGTTGTATTTCTCTCTTGTGAGTCTTGAGAGGCCATAAGTCCGGTAGAGCGGTTATTACATCATTGCAATGAAGTATCCCAGCAACGTATGTAATCATACATTCTGAAAATCTGAGAGAACTATGTTGGTTTAGGAAATAGATTCTGATGCGAAGTTTCTGCAAAAATAAATATTTCCGCGTTGTTTAAAGGCTTCAGTTTTCACCTAGAATCCTAGCTTGGAAAAAGGTATAACTTCATTTACTGCGTAGGTTTTTATTATATGTCTGCAAGTGTGGTGACAGAGTGTAATGTTGTAGATAAAAAGTAAATTGAAAATGTATTGTAGACATAGTACATAAATTCAGCTTGGGAGAATGTCAGCTTTATTTGTTAAACTAATAACCTTGTTCAGTGAATTGAGTCATTCTCTAAGACGACTGGCACCCTTTTAAAAGGTGGTTTATCAGTTTCCGTTTTTATAAAATACCAAAACTGAGTCACTGATGTGTTGCAGTTCACTTTTCTGTTCATTCGATGTTGATGTTCTCAATGACAAAAAGAGCCAGTCTAGTGTGGAATGAATAAGTAAAGCAGTGCTTACTGACACTTTTGTAGTGAAGTAATGAGGGTCTGCTGCCCACATACATCAAACTGCTGCATAAGGATTTAAGGATAAGCACAGGCTCTCCAGAAACAGTCTTTATTCCCTAGTTGTCTGTCTACCTGGTCCTGTTTCAATTCATCTTATTCCATATAGATGATCATACTCTTTTTTTTCTTTCCCTGTCAAGCAAGTAAGTCATGGTCCATTAGATACTGAGGGCAGGCGTAAGGGTCCTTGTTCAAAAATGCTGTTGTATCTTAGATGTCTAAATATACCCTCTTTCAGTTGTTGGACTTCAGACATAAACTGGAAATCAAGAGAGTTCAAGAAACTTAACAAACTTAGGAAAAAGAAAATAATCTTAATACTGAAATGTTTTAGTTTTTGAGATATTGACAACACTCGTGAGTTGCCAGCCTAGCAGGAATAAATGCACCCAAACATCAGATGTTTGTTGTGAAGAAATGAGGCTCTTGTACCCACGCTTGAGAACCTGTGCCACACTAGCAGTGCTCTGGTGCAGACACCTTCTTTTGTCAACTGCTCACCAAAGTTGTTTTTTTTCCTATAGGTAACTGTTTATAGTTCAAGGAGAACAAATTTTCTCCTCAGTCTGTTTCTTATCCGTAGTTAGCTAAAACCAACCTGGAGTTTTACATGTTTTGACTTAGATTGTTAAAATAGAAGTAATTTTGTCAGTGGATTTTAGTCTCTGCTGTAATCATTATTAGATGATTATTTTGTGATTTTATTCCCTGGCTTCTTTTCATTATGAAAAAGATTTCAGACTAAAAAAGGACAAGCTTTCTCACTCAACCTGTTTTCTGAAAGGTATTGACCAAGCGAATTTAGACAATGTGATCTGAATACAGAAGGATGTTCTTGCAATTACCTCATTGTACAGGAACTTAGTAGCTCAGGCTCTAAACAGATGTTTAAATCATAAAAAAAATTTAAATTTCTCAGCCTCTTGTGATAGCTCTAGAATGTTTTTGTCTCTAGCTTTCATGATAGAGACGCTTTCAAAGAAATACACAAAGGAGGGTAATGAAGTGGTGCTTCAAAAAGCCAGGTAGTCTGTATTCCTCAACTGCTTGCTTTACACCCTATTACTTAAACAGACTTGTATTTAAATAATCTTTTGAATTGTTAGGTTTGTGTCTTTGGAAAATTGGTTTTATTATCTGCTTTGCTTTTCTAATATACATACTTATCTTTTATTCGTTTCATATAGGCTTTAATGAACTAGATTTGCACATACAAAATACATCTGTCTATCATCTAACATTGTTGTATGTGGATTTTAGACATGTTGGATCTGTAATTTGTTTCCATTTCTTTTAAACAAATGTTCCTTTATATTTTTTAACAAGTTTTTCTATTTTAAGGAGCTGTCTGTTTAATGAGGAAACTTTACAATAACTTTTTCTGCTTCAAATTCTGTCTTCTATTGCTTTCTGAAAAGTTGATCTCGAAAGTCATGAATATGGTAATTTCTCTTTCTGAGCCGACTCTTTTTTATGCTATTTTTGTTCTGCAATATTTAGATGTATAGTTCTAAGTCAGTAGACACAGTGTGAGCATAAAATGGAGAAAAGATTTTCTTATAAAAAAGTTAGCAGTAAAATGAAAATCATTAAGTGATAATAAGACAATAATCATGTTTCTAAATTTTGCAATGTTAATCCAAGCATCTCATTCTAGTGTGAAATGGTACTTCTTAATAAAGAGTAATTTTTGAACAGTGTTAATCTTCTAATGGAGGATAGCTGTCACTTAAATTTTGTGGATCAATGATTTTCAAGGAATGAAGAGCAGTCAGAGAAAAGTGTTAAGTAGAAAAGGAGGATTTGCAGTGAGTGGGAGGAAGGTCAGAACAGGATTTCGAAAGTACTGATTTGTACTCCTGTGTTTTTTAGAGATTCTTGCTTTTTAAATCAGGAAAAAAAAATCTGTTTAGCCAAGAAGAGAATATACTAAGGACATCAGCCAAACTTTCAGAATAAATATCAGGATGCGGCAGTGAAGATAGGGATAAAAAAATATTTAAAAAGATAATGGTGTTAAAATAATGAAATAAAAACCTAACAGCAGTTGTATTGTGTCAGGCTAAGTATTTCGTGAAATTCATGCGCTGACCTGTCATAGAAATTGTAGGAGAAACTGAGTGTTAACTTAGTATGATCCTTCCTTGGCATGGCTTTTTAGGTTTCAGGAAGCAGCCATTTAAGAACTTCTCAAGCTTGATTTTTTTTGATTTACAATAGTATGTTGTCTAACTTTTTTAGCACTTTTCATTTAATGTGGTTTGGATTTTTTTGTTTTTTTTCCCAGAATAGACTTTTGACGTCACAATATCCTGTGGTTATGAATTCCACAGTTACTTCTAGAGTAGGTAGGAAAAAGACTCCCTTCCCTTTGTTTTAAGCTTGCTACTTGATATTTTCATGGAATGTGCTATGGGTTTGGTCCATTTTTCCATAGATCTCTCTTTTCTGGGATTCACTGTTGTTTCACAGAAATCACTCTGTATACCTGACTGTCCTTGCTGTTCTTTCCTCTAAAAGTTTCTTGTTGCTCTAAATCTGAAGACTGGAAAGTCAGCACTGTGCACAATATTCAAAAGTTGCGTATATAAAGGCACAATGATGCTCTTCTGTTTTCTGGTCCTTTCCTAACAATTCGTAGTGTTGTATTTGCTGTTTTACCGCTGCCTATCGCTGTGATGATACTTTCTGATAACAGATCTCTGAAGCTCTTCTGAATGGATGTAAGTAAATCACTGTGAATAACCATTCCTTTTTGTAGTCAGAATGTTAATAATGGATTTAAGTGATTTAATTTTGTTCCTTTATTATTTTAGCATTCATATTCCTGCGTGAACTACTGGACAAAAAATGAGTCAGGAATTACAGGATTCCCATCTGAAGATTCTGATTCCTCAGATATTTTCTTGCAATATTATTTCATCATTTTGTAGTTCAGACTCTTAACTGTGAGAATGGCTTAGTGGTGGTGACTCTTCAAACCTCACAGTAGGTCTACGAGTACCAAGAAGTTGATCTACATGTTTTAAGATTAAAAGCCATGAAAGGCTTGGTTGCACAAAAAAAGGCTTCAGCTATGATCAGGTAGAGGGTGCACATACTACAGGTGAAAACCTGAACCCAAGAAACATCAGGTTACAGTACATAGTGTTTGCCCATGGTAAAGATTAATTTAAGATTCATACTGTACCAATAACTTGCAAATAATTTTGGTGGGATTTGTTAATCAATATGCAATGATAAAATTGGAATATTATGACAGGGATTGTTCTGCTATGTTTTATGAGCTTCTCCTAACACATACAGCACACACTGGGGAATGCTTTTTGAGAGTAAGCTCTTTGAGGCAGTGATGAAGCAACCAGCTCTTGCTATGTTGGCACAATTGTGCTACAACATGGGCAAGAATTGTTAAACAAGGACATTCCTTACTAGCAGTAGATAAAGAAATAAGGTTGATAATCACACCACAATTCATGATTTGATACTATGCAATACATAAACTCTTTTTACAAGCAAGCAAGAGCAATCCAATTGTAAAATATACAAGATATTTTCAGTATCTGATGAAGAGAGACAAAGTTATGCACAGCCTTTCAGCTTCTAATCTTACCCACATTGCAAGGAAGTCTATCTGTATCCTAGGTGGTTTCTTCTAATTTCCATTACTTCCTTGAAAACAAGGTGACCGATTTCTCTGAGAGGCTGTGTTAAATTTAGTTGTTTGTTGGACTTCACAGTGTACACCATGACTTACTAGTGAAATAAACATTTCATTTCAGCAACTCTAAGAAGGTGAGAGGATTCTTTATTTCTGCTGCCTGCTTGGTTGCTGATAGAAAATGCCTCCAGACATAGCAAGGCCCTCTCCCCATTTTTTTCCAGTTTCGTGTCAACCTATGTCATGTTAGCAGAGATATCAGTATTATGTATTGTAGTGTGAAATATTTATAATGCATAATGCATTATATGTTATATAGATACTTAAAATTATATTGTAGAACACGTCTGTGTAGTCTTGCATGGTATAGACATAGTGCAGGTTGTAAAATATGATAAACATGTATTACGTCACACTAAAATAGGTTATAGTTGGTTCCAAACTTTACCTGTCAAGTATTATTAATTCTGTTAGGCAATACAGCTTTATATAGCTGTTTTATCTGCACTGAGAATTGTTATTCTCTTTGAAGAGTTCATGAGGGTTTACAGGCATATAAATAAAATTTCAGTTTCACATATAAATGACAATACAGAACATAAAAATCTCTTGTAGGTCGAACTGAAGTTCATTTAGCTCTATATCTTAGCTTTGTCAAAGGTGAAGAGGTTTAGAGAAGGTGAAAAATAATAAAAGCATATATTGAGATATCCTGGGAATACTCTCTGATTCCCAGCAATTTACTATTCAGGGACTTCCCGAACAGGAGATAATGTCGTTGTATTTAGTAGTTCTTGACATATTTTTCATCCATGAATTTTTAAAGCTGTTTTTTGATGAATCTCTTTATTTAGAATCTGCAGCATTCTGTGAAAAAGAGCTTTGTATCTTAACTGTGCACTGTGTGAAGATATTTCTTTCTCCACTTCCTAGTTTTATTTGCTGTCCTCTAGTTTTTTGTCTGGAAGAGCTACTGAGCAACTGTTCTTTATTTTTATATTTTTTTGCTATTTGTGTAGAAGTCCATTCCTTATCTTTGACCATGCTCCTTGCCTGTCTGTGTCCCTCTTATATTTCTGCTATAAATTGAAACTGAACAAATTATTTGCCTTGTTTTTTTTTAATTTCAGGATATCTGAAACTTAAGACCATCCTTTTAAAAATTTGTATTCCATCTGTTTTTACACTTCTCAAACTCATTTCCTTTGTAAAAGAGCAATGTCTGCTTGAATTTGAAACCATTCCTCTATACTTTTAAAATAAACATTCTTGTTTTTTGTATAGTACAATTATCTTTTGCAAGGAAAAGGTGTGCTGAAGAGCAGTCGTCTTCATAAAGATTTCCTCTTTTTTCAATCATTATTAAGGGTAAAGAATAAGTCCTATTTGTAACTTGATCTGTTTTAATTTAGTTGACTCTTCAATGATGTTATTGAATGCTTTATCCCTTGAGAGCATTTAAGCCCTATGATCTATTTATTTTTAATGAGTTTAGACTATTTTACCGTTTCAATAACTGTTTAGAGACATGTTGAAAGATGGCACAGAAGCATACATTTTCATTACACATAAGGTTTCTCTGACACAAACAAATTGACATTTGTTATCCTGAACATTTTATGTAGGTTTTGGCTGCTATAGACATTATTTACATATTTTCTGAGGGTATGCACTTAAGACTACAGATGCAGCTTTTTACTCTTTTTATTAAACTGAACATTATAACATTTTTATTAAACTGAAATGGTATTTGTTTATTTTTACTTTTTTCCTTCCTGTGGGGTCACATAGACACATGGGTCTAAGGCTTTTTGGAGTTTAATGAAGCGCTGTGGTTTGTTCTTTTAAGGCATAGGTCATGGATATACTAGGTGAGCGTTGACAGAATAGGCTTCTAAGGATATATAAATCCATCACGTCATTTACAGCTGCATCTCCAGTCTTCATTGCTGTGATAAAAGGGTTTGGGGATATAAATAATATTTTTTAAAGTGTATTTTTAGTTTGGCCAGCAACTGAATCAAATCAAGCAAAAGTAAAAATTTTCCGACTTTTCAGGCAGTGACTATGTGTGTTCAAATAGCAAGACTTCTCTTTCATACATTCAGTAAAAATGCTGGCCTAAATTCATAAGCCTTTTAGAGAATGAGGAGCTGCTCTTGGGGTCATTTTTCACAACAGTGACTGAACCATATCCCAGAATGAGGGATGTGCATTCACTACTTTTATCTGCGAAAGAGCTTTAACTGCAAATCACGGGCATCAGTTTCTCAACCCTTCTGTAATAGGAGGTGGAAACAGCTTGCCTCAGAATAGTATGGGCTGAAATCACTCCTTCAAGAATAGATATCGGAACCTCTACTTGTCCTATCCCTGGGTATATTACTCAATCTCACTGGAGGGTAAAACTAACTCCTCATTTGCCACCTTGTATAAAGCTATTTGAACGAAAAATGAAGGGCGAGTGTGAGAACAGTACAGCTAGGAGTCAAGTTTTGAGATTTTGTTCCTGAAGCATGCAAATCATACTTCAAGAGGAATTGTATTCTGGTTTACCACATTTTAACAATGTTCATATAACTTTCAATACTCTATACATTTCCTTGTTTACAAAGGAATTTTTGTCATGGGGCTTTTAATGAAAAAACCTTCTAAGTTACTAAACATTAAACTCCTTCACATAGATAAAATAATTTTTAATAAATAATGTAATTCGTAGATCAAAACTTCCCTTTCCATGCGCATTAAAAGTGACAACTAGGAATCAGACTCTGAGATAATTTTGTACAGACATTTTTTGGATGCCATGGCTCTCAATGTATAGGATAATGACCTACTGGATAAAATTATGCTTTTTGCCCTATGAAGGATGAAGAACTAAGCAAGAGAAAAGAGGTCTTCCAAGTTCCTTCAAAAAATTTATTTTTGTCCTCTAGGTATGTTTTTTTTATGGGAAGGTGGCAGTCTCTCAAAGGAGATTCTTAAACAGACCACTACAGCATATCCGTCAAATAATGTGTTTCAAACTGAGTCTTTTTACAGAATTTCTTCTGTATATCGTTATGGCCACACTTAGTGGTACTAGCTGTTTGTGGATATAGGCTACTTAGTGCTTTGGTCTTCCTGTCAGTTGTCTGTCTTTACTCCTGATTTAGTCAAGGGGAATATGAAAATCAAATTTCAAGAGTAATTACAGAATTTAAAGTAGAATGGCAGCTGAAAACCTCAGAAATGAAATGGGACAAAGGAAGAAAAAGTAGAAGGAGTAAAAACATACTAACTGTATTGTCAAAGTTGTAAAAGAGATTTTTTGAACTTTAAGGAAAACACCTTGCTACTATTTCATTATGCCTTTGTCCCCTTCATCCACTTTTGACGGATATGTTCCATATATAAGAATTAAATAGTAATTCGTAGTAATTTTTTTATTCTTAGTATTCAGCCACATATGAAAAGAATTTATTTCACATATGAAAGAATTTAGTATCTGAATCTAAGAAAGGTATTCAGTATTCAGTATACCATACAACATGCCACTTGAAAAATACAGTTATAATGGAAAAATTCCATTATCCCCTGTGAAGATAAGTTAAATGTGATTCTGAATGTAAATTTTTAAAACCCACAAGTGACTGTCCCATGTAACAGCTACTGAGGGAACCACAAGAAAAGAAGGAACTTTTTTAGTTGATCTGAAAGAGTACACAGGATCCAGTTCAAAATGTTACTGTCAAAGAGCTACTCTCCAAATCTTTAGGTCACTATAATGTAATTAGATTCAATATTCTGACAAGAACAGCAGAATTCATTATATTCCACTCAACTTAAAAAGAAGATCTATGTTAAAACGAGGAGTTCATCAAAAGGGAATTGAAAGGACCATTCACAACGGTAAAGTACATTTAGATGTAATGGCGATAATTTTAGTTTTAAAATATCAATTTAGAGGCTCAGTAAAAATCCTCACTGCCATATCAAAACAGTTTTTTTGGGGGGGAATAAAAGTTATCATTAAATAGCAGGGTCAAAGGAATTACTAACTGGGAAATCGATTCTCACGAGGTCCAAGAAAGGAAACTAGAAAAAGCTACACACTGTGCTTAACTATCAAAATATTACAACATTTGAATAAAATATTGAAAAATAACTTGCTAAAGGCATAAAAAACTATGAAAAAAGTTTGTTTGCCATGTATAAGCAACAGAAAGCCTTACAGAGAGTCTACAGGACCAATAGATATGAGCAAGTGGAAAGGCTAAATGAATCTATGTTTCCACATTGACATGGAGCACAAGGGGAGCGCTTAGGGTACCTCTCCATACAAGGACACACTTACTGCAGGCTCTGTGTTAGAAGATATGTTTCAAATTACAGGGCGAGAAGAAGAACAAATCAATCATATGAACCATAACAGTTTCTAAAGTGGGTAGACTCTTAGGTCTGAGATATATGGCTAAGCAGAGTTTACAGAGCTTTTCTAAGGGGTAAGCATTCCTCAGAAATTATTTGATTTTTCTGAAGTAAAAAAGAAAATAAATGGACATTGTCAGTGACTGGCTGGAAATACTTTTGTATTGCATATGTAGCCTCAACAGAGTGAGCTTTTTGTTTTTGTTTTTTTTTTTAAATGAAGTTATCAGGAAATTTTGTATTTACAATAGGATACAAAAATTTGTATCAATATTTTTTAGGTCTCCTTAAACCTAGGCACTATCACCTAGCATGGGAGTACAAAGGCTGAAAAGAAGACCTGCAGGGTAGTCTCTATATTTTCAGAGATTTCTCTTTGCCTTTAATAAAAAACCCTCCTTTTTTAAACTCTTTGATTCACAATTGTAAATAGTGAAAAGTAGCTCACATTACTGGAAAAACTAAAGTAGTTTCCAGGCTTTATATGTATGGATTATAACCACTGTTTTTTTGTAGTGAAAACAAAGTGTTTTTTCCTGAAATCTAAATCTCATCCTCATTGCTGCTATCACAATCCCAGCAAAAGGGGATAGGTGGGGAGGGAGAAGCTCCTCTTTGGGATGGCCAAAAGGCCAGCACTGAAGAATTGCAAAAGCATGTTGAATGAATGGGTGATAAAATGTCAGTACTCATAAATGTATTGCACATGCTAAAAACAGTCCTCCTATTACATCCGCAGTACTGTGCTGTGTTCTTGGTTTCACCGCTCAAGAATGAGATCTGTGAATTATAATAGCTTGTGCTCTGAAAATGTCACCTCAGTGCTGAGCAGCTATCAAAAAAGCAAATATGACATTAAGAATTACTAGGGAAGAGAAGAGAACAAAAGCAAATACCATTATATCACTGTATAAATCTATTGCCTTTATCTTGAATCCCGTATGCTGTTCTGGTGTCTCAAAAAAGGACAAAAGAAAGCTAGAAAGGGTACAGAGAAAGGTAGCATGGATGATCAAAGGTGTAGAAGGGGTTTAGTACAAGGACATGTCTAAGTAGATCAGCACTCTTCAGCCTGGAAAAAATGACAATTTAGGGGGAAGGTGGGAGATGAGATAGCAGATTATAAAAGTGAGTTGTATAAAGGGGCATAAGAAGTTCATTGTTTCCCATAATGAAAGTATGGGGAGTGAAATTATCATGTGGCAGATTCAGATCTTACCAGGGATGTACCTATCACAGTGCACGTAGTCAACTTGTACATGATACTAATTTTGGCCAAAGCTTACAAGGATTCAAAAAAACTATTTTATAAATATGTGGAAGAGAAATCCAACAAGACAGCTAAGCAAGAAATTCACCTCTGGCTTAGAAAACCCTGGCTGAAAACGTTAAGGGTATCTTGAAGGATGTATCACTTTGTGTTTACTCTTTTATAGTCTTTTCCATACATCTACTTTTGGCTACTGGTGGAGACAGGATACTAAGTTGGAGGTGTATTTGTCCTGCCTCAGTTCAAAAAGTTCCTGTGTTGTGGAGTTGGCTTGTGCTGGCTCTGAAGTCATGTGAGTGGAGGATGAATACCCTCCTTAGAAACTTTGGACATAAACCCAAATGCAACTCCTGCAGCCTGTGCTAGAAGTTGAACACAAAGAATTCAATTAATTTTCTGTTCCACTATAAAATACCATTGTGCTGAGTGCTCCAGCTTGAAACTCTTTAAAGAACAGGCAATTCTGTATGACTGCTATCACTGATTGTGTCTTTGATTGTGGTTTTTTAAATCATGCAGGTTCATTTTCTTAGCTTTTATAAAGGGACTGCAAACAGCTTGTGTCCATGGTTTGTGTAGTATTAAGAGTGCTTACAAGGGTCATGGCATATGAAAATGCATGATTGGCTAATGTTTAGAAATTTTCTCACCTGGGCTTGTTTCTCTGCCAAACATCATGCATTTTAGTGCCATAAGGGTTTAAAATGTAGATGAAAGAATATAGACAGAACGTCTGAGAGTCTAAAAATAGGGACTAGTTGGTTTTGCTTTGGTCATGCACTTTGAGCTTTAATACTTCAACCATATACGTATGAAGGTTGCTGTGATTTCAGTCCTTTGGTAACTGAAGGCTCATTGCCTCTGAACAGAACTACTGTGGGAGAAACTTGGCAAGCAGAACTTGTCTTGCTTGACTTCTTTGCACTGACCTGGGAATTTGCTGGATGTTTTCTGCACTGTTGTGTCTGAGGGTTATGTGACGCAGTAAAAGAGAGAGGCTATTTTTATTTTGTGTTATTTTTATTTTCCTGAACATGAAAAAAGGAAAAAAATAGAATCTGCAGTTTACCTGAGATGGCTTCTCCTATACTAGTCTGGAGAAACATGTGGGACAATAAGGTGGTTAAAACTCATATTGATTTTTTCACAGTTAAAAATACATTTGTTGAATTGATAAACATTTATGATGTTGGTCCTTTAGCTGTAATTCCCCTCAGGGGAACCTCTAGTAGGACTGAGAATGATTTCCCACCTTGTAGCCTATGAGTGAATATGGGGTAGGAAACAAGTTCATGTACAGCGCACTTGCAGCCAGGTTTATTAAGATGGGAGAAGGACTTAGCGTTGCTGTGTTTCAGGTTCTTTGTCCTGTAGCAGAGCTTCTTCCCCTCTGCCCAGTGAGAGCACAGGACGAGTGCTGCAGACAACTGTGCCCAGCTTTGGGTTTTGCAGTACAGTGGGGAGGTTGGCAAACTGGAACAAGTCTAGCTGAGGCCAACGAGATGCTTAAGGGCTTGGATTATATGATACTGAGGAATGGCTGAGAGAGCTGGCCTTCTTCAGCCTGAACAAAGGAAAGCTGAAGGGGAACTTGTGCTACCTAGGGGCTGGTTATACAGAAGATGGAGCAAGACTTGTGCATGTGCCCAAGTTGCAGCAAGGGAAATTCTGTATGGATCTAAAAACTTCTCAGCTCTGAGGGTGATCAAACGCTGGAGCAGGTTTCCTAGAGAGACTGTGAAATCTCCATCCTGGGAGATTTTCAGAACTTCAACAAGCGTTGAGCAGCCTGACCTAACTTAGAAGTTGGATCTGTCTTTGAAGTTGTCCCTGCTTCCAGCAGGAGGCTGGACCAGATAACATCCAAAGGTTTCTCTCCAGCCTTTGCAATTGTGTAAATGCATGAGCCTGTGTAATCTGGCCCTATATGGCCTGCAGAGAATATGCAACTGCCGTATTACTCTTGGACTTGAAATCAGTTTAGAAAAGTTTGTGTATTGTTGGGAAAACCCCATTATTCTCTAGGTTCTGCCTTTCCTTGGCAATTACAATAATTCTCCTGGGTCCATTTTAAAAGGGGCTTCCCATAAATTATCACTATATTCCTGTGAACGTATTCTCTGTTGAAGACTATTGACACTTTTTATGTCTTTTGGCATATAAATGCCAGAAATATATATTTTATTTGTGTATTTTGTGAGCTGCCATACTCTCTGTACTCCACCAGGCCACCTACGTGTTAAAAATTTTTTTTCTTGCAGTGATTTTAAAAACAAACATGTTTCGGGATGTTTTGGTTTGTGTGGATTTTTTTTCTTTTTAGGATTACAGTTTCAGTAAGAGGGATCTATTCTGAAAATTACGTGGACTCTGGCAAAAGATTTTTCTAATAATTTATTGCAGGATCTTTCCAGGAATCAAAATTAGGCTGATTGGTCCGTCATTCCATCAGTCCTCCCTTTTCTCCTCCTTTAGAGGCAGATGCTATATTTGCCCTTCTCTGGTCCTCTGGGACCTCCTCTGTCCTCCAGAAGCTCATAAAGATAATTGTTAATGATTCAGAAACTGCTGTCTAGTGTCTCCAAGGTGAATTTAATAAGGCCCAGCCAATTTGAACACATCTATCTTATCTAAATATTCTTTAATGTATTCTTTGCATACTTTGGCTTGCCATTCAATTTTTTTCTCTAAGTTGTCTTGAATGTCTTGTCAAGATTTACCATTTTGTGAAGACTGGAGTGAAGGAGGTATTAGATAATTAAGTGTCACCTTTCCCTCCATTGTTTTCTCTCCTTTACTGTTACCACTGACCTGCTTGTTTTGTTTTTTTTATCGGGTATTTTAAAATTCTTCTTTTTGTTCTTTTTGTCTCTTGCAATTTGAAATTTTTTTTATAGTTCAGGTTTCTCTGTTGTATATCCTTTTCCTCTGTATTCTTCATTTCTAACATGACTTTGCTTTCCTTTTTGTATGATTACTTTTTGACAGCCAGTCATTGAAGATTTCAAAGTGCAATGGCCTATTCTTTCCTTTCTCTGGGAAAATTTGTGCATTTAATGTAATCTTCCTGCTTAAACTGCCAGCATACCTGCAGATGTTTATCTTCAAGTCATCTTTCAAAAAGACCTGAACCAGTTTCCAGAGTTTGCTGAAATCTCTTGGGTTTGATAGTGGTGGTGTGATAGGAGGGTGCTTCTGTTTAATTTCAGTAGCTGTTGTATCTTAACAAAAGATATGCTTTCTTAACAAGTTAAACTTTCTTAACAAACCAATTTGTGACTGCTTTCCCCAGAAGATGTCTCTTCATATTGTTAATCCGTTCTTTACTGTTAGATAGCACCAAACCTAAAATAACCACTCCCATGGTAGCTTCTTCACTCTGAAATGACAGTTTGCCTCCAATGTAGCATCCTGACAAGTTAAGTCTTGGTTTTCTAACGTGATACTTAAGATTCAAAGACTCTGTCCCATGTCTTTTAGATGCTTTTGAAGTTTCTCATTCACAAAGACCAACACCCTCCCCTCCAAAGATAAAGATGTATTCCTCACTTTCTCGCTTGTTTTAACATGTCTATTCTTTTCCTTTTTTCTTTGCACCCACTCCCTAATATTTTCAGCATATTAATTTTTTTATGTTTTTCTTTATTTTATGGCATTTATATGTGTTCTTGAAACTAAGTGCAACTTTTGCACTTTTATTCCGTTGAGAGACCTTGCTAAATACATGCCTTGTTCCACACCAATATTCCAGTCTTGTGATTTGCCTCACAAAGCTCTGCCATGCCGGTTATGTCTTCACTTGTGAATTAATGTCTCATTCTCTTTGCTTTCTTTCTGCTGTAGTTGTAGCCCATATGGGTCCCTCTTATGTTAACCAAATTGTCATGCCACTCTTTCTGCATGCTCAAGGAAACTTAGTCATAGTGGTTTAGGACTTTGGCCAATTCAGTTAAATACTTTCAGTCTTCAGTAAGTTTTGCAGCCATCAGGACATCCCTGTACTACTGTCACATAACTGAGGTGAGCGTCTGTCTTAGCTAAACTCAGATCTTTGTTCTGCTATTCCTGTTGGTAACAATGCCAGTTTAGCTGGCATACCATGCGAGGTTAACTTTTTGCAAAGTAGCTTTTCCATTTGAACACAATATAATATTTGTGTGCATTTAGGTCTATCCCAAGAGCTCTGGCTTTCTTCTTATCTCAACCTCTATTTGTGCTTTTGAACTTTCCCTATCAAAAAGTCATTTTTGTAGACCTTTGTCCCGTCTCATCCATCAAAACCTTGGAGTTTCCTGCAAAATTTTCTAGGTCTGAAAACTGAGTAGAACCTAAATGGTAATCTGAAGAAGTACTCTCCCAAAGGGAATGTCAAATGCACGCAAACATGTTGTTCATCTAAAGGAAGCTGCTAGGACTCTCATTAAGAGAGTCTGTGCATTAGGCACAGTTCTTCACCTGTCCTGCCAACAAGGTATCCCCTTGTAGGAGAAGAAATTTCTCAGGTCTTACCTGCTTGTTTAAATCTTTTGTGTCTCTACATGACCAAATGGTCAGCTGCCTGGTTAGTTTGTTCTTTTTTCCGTTCTGTCTTCCTTTCTTCTTCTCTTCTGTGTCTTGCCCATGTAAACACCCTGACCTTCTCAGAGTTATTTTGATATTCCCTTAAGCTGGCAGCAACGTTTCTAGTAGTGTCAACTGTGAAATGATTGGGTGCCTTCACCTCAGCTCTCTACAGTATTTGTAGACTCCTTCCAAAGCTCTAAGGCATCTACAAATGTTTCCTTAGCTGTTTCATCCTTTCCTAATGAGTACATGTTTTGGGTAAGACCAAAAATTTAGTATGATACTAATACCATGAACTTCTATCACATATTGATAAAAATGTGTCCAGTACTCAATGAAGAGAAAACCTGGGCAGTAAGCTCTGCATTTCAAACAGTTGTCCTGATTTTATTTTTCTTTTATTTAATTTTGCTTTTTTTTTTCCTTTTTTTTTTTTTTCAGTAATGCTGCTTTTGACTCTTTTACTACCCTGACTAGTGTCCTCACATCCAATTTAAAACTGGCAAGTGCCTGTATGTTTCTGGGCTCCTGATCCACTCATCATCCACTATAAGATTGCCTTTGCTCCTCAAAGCACGCCTGGTATTAATAAGTAGGACTTTTTACTCTGTTAGGATTAGCTAAATAAACAAAAAAAGAATATTCAGGGTAAATAAAAAACTCTACCTGGCAAGTGAAGAATGGATTGAAAAGGAGATGCTGCAGTCCTGCATGGAAAGGCAGAGGAATCAGAAGCTCTGCTCCATATTCATAGCAGAAAAGAATCTCTGAAGAGACTGAAGAAATGAAGCCAGAGCTCTCTTCAAGAGAACCACTTCTACGGTACATAGCACGATTAAATAGTCAGTGAGGCTTGGATTATGCTACAAAATCACAGAAAGATCTACATGTTGTTACAGTCACAGATGCACATATCACAGAAGTTTTTTAAGCCCATTAAACAGAATTTTATTTCAAAACGGAGAAAATACACGTTTGAGGACAATTCCAAATTCCACATCAGAATGTTTGGAGCAGTATGTGGCCATACTGGCAGGTCTGTTTGCAGCATAGTAACTACATTTACAATACTTCCACTAAAATAAATTATTGTTATTTTGAGAACTGTTACTCTTTCAGTAAAAATTGTCAGAAAATTGCTCTCTGGTATTAACTGTCAAAACATTTTTTTAAAGTTGTTTGAGTTACGAAATTAAGGCTTTTTTTATCGTATGCTTTCCTGTTATATGAGTTTAGAGATAATTTACAGTCATGAATGTAGATTAGTTTTTCAATTCATATTCCATAGAGAAGGCTAGTTTTTAGCTTAGATTTTAGAGGTTGCTAATTGTTCCAGAATACTAGAAGTTCAGGTGAAAAAATGGGAATATTAACAAATACTCATTTATGTAATTTTTGCCAGATTTAATCCTTCTGCTTGGTAGAGAAAGCAATTTTTTATAAAGCTGCCAAGGATCTTTAGTCTTTTGGTAATGCAACATCATCATGAGATTCATCAGACTGTCAGATCTGTGAACCCTAGCTGCATTCAAAGGGTGTTCAATAATTCAAAAAGAAAGTTTCCTATATCTTTGCAGCAAAAGATGAAGTGACTGGTTAGTCCCTACTATTAAAGAAGTATTCAATATGTGAAAGGTTGAGTTTGAATTAGACAGTATTTAAGCATCCAGTGGAGGAAAGCAACAAATATTTTTATTTTAATTTCTTCTGCCACTTATAATATGGAATTATATTTCTGACTATACCCTTTATTTGATAAATGTTTTACATTTTAAATGTCTTATATCCTTCCTCTTAATACAGAGAGATTAGAATTAATTTCTGAAATATTGGAGGAGAGTCCAAATGATAGGATTTTAGACAATTTTATATATGTATCAGTTAATTTTTCCAGTACATTAAGCAGCATATTTCAGCCTCAGCTGCTTTTTGACAATAGAAATTGATAGTTGTTAGCACCTTCCTGTATTCTGCTATCAATTATGCAGACGTGTTTTCTCATAACAAAGCCAGTCATGGAGCATAATTTGTGAGATACGAATAATTTCAGACAGACTCAGCAGCCTGCTATAAATAAAGCACTTTTTTGACAGCGCTGTGATCAGCACTAGACAACAACACCGTAAAGCAATGGAGTGCTCTGCACTTCTCGCCTCAAACGAAGGCAGCGTGACTGGGTCTGCGCTCTCAGGAGCCTGCGTCAAATGGTCTTCTGCTCCGAGTTTCAGAAGAAATTGGGAAGGAGAAAGTAAATGTGGGTTAGCTATGAATTTCTGCAGAAAAAACCATGATTTTCTGAGAGGAAAATTTTAAGAACAGTAGCTGGTTATTTTCACGAATATGCAGTAGTATTCATAAAGGAATACAGGTATCTGGAAGCTAGACACTCTTAAACTAGAATAAAAATGGAATAGGCAAATATGCCACTTTTGATGAAACACTTCTGTTATTGGAGCTTTATAAATATACGTCCCCTTTGGTATTCTTTCTCAACACAGCATGAAAGTAGCATGGTATTACACTTGAGAGGAGACAGATGGGTGGTCTGTCTCAGGTTTGCTCAGCACCGGAGAAGACACTGACAAGGGACACGACTGACTGAGTCACTCCAGTGACCTGCAGATTCCTAACAGCTGCCCTTTTTCCTAGGGGTACCTTTCTTCACGTGGCTAGAAGCACATCTGCCGTGGGATCAAAACAGACACTTTCATCATGAGGCGGGTGGGCTGCAGAGAAGCTGGTGATGTGCCAGTGGGTATTTGTGTGTTGCAGGCCATGTTGGGATGAATACCTGTTTTATAATAAAAACCTGGAAGTTTGTAACTGTCCTGTTACGTGACATGGAGAAATTGTAGCGTCTGCCCTGTGTGGTTCATCCTGGCCATGTGGTGCTTCCCTGCCAAGGGATAAGCATCACTTCACCTCAGCTGGAGACCACACTGCAGCCCCAAATTGTCTTCTGCCAAAACTGGATGTTTTTCCAAACATCAGAGGTACTGTGAATCTTTCAAAAGCCTTGCTGCAGCACACCACTTAATTTTTGCTATACTTTATCTGCTCTTCAAGCATGAAGTACTAATGCTTGACGTACTCATTTTTTTTGTTTTCCAGTTTACTAGTAGTACCTTTTTTCCCACCAAATTGACAAAACCCATGTATATTCCTGGCTTCCTTGAAGTTCGTTCTATTAATTAAGGATTACCTTTATTTCTTGAAGTTTTCACTGTTCATTTGCTGTTACAGAAACAAAGACAGGGCTCATTAAATTTTACTAAGAGGTAAGATACCATAAAAATAGTAAACATAGTGATTTCCCATTTGTGTGCTCTTATCCCTTTGATAAATGTGAAGTAGTTTTAAACATCTGTAGGAAAGTGGAAAGTTTTTAACCACACAGGAAAAAGATGCTGCCATGAATAAACTGATGCATTTGAAGGTCATGTTCTAGTTTTCTACACTGTAGCATCTCTGTAAGTATAGATGTACATAAATATTTTGTTATTCAGGAGTAATGGCATTAATTTTGCTGGATAATTCTAAGTACATTTTTGGCCCTACATTTCTAGAAATGCCTCCTAATTTTGAATGACTTCTTTCTGGATAATTACTTAGCCAGAACTTTTTAACTTTTCAGTGAATAAAATTTGATAAAAATACTTGACAATGGTCTATTGTCATGTCAGGTAATGCTTAGATTTGCCTTGTCAGACCTATTTTTCTGAAGTGACAGGTAGCAGAAGCACCTAGAGCAGGGAGCTGGAGCTAAAAATGTTAAATATTACAAATCCCTCTGCCAGCACAGTCTTGACTTCTTTCCCTTATTTTCTTCAGGACCCCATATTTCTTTTGAATTTAAAAGATCCTTCTTCAGAACAACTGTCTTACTATGACTGTGGCTGGGAAAGGAGAAGGTTAGGCTCCAGAAATACCTTTCTTTCTGCACAGATGTTTAGATGCAGATTGTATTTTGTGTTTTTGCTGCAGTCCGTTTGGAGTAAATGAATGTAAAATATTCTAAACCAGGATTAATTAAAGATGATGACTTAACAAGCAAATTGAAGAGATCGGGGTAAACTCCAAGTAATGTTTCGCAAAATCTAGTGAAGTACCCTCCTTTTACTTCAGTTGTGGAGAAATAGAATGAAAATCTTTTATTTTTTTAAACAGCTTCACTACTCGCTGCTCCCTTAGCTGTGGTTAAGTACAGCTAAATGTCTGACTCACGCACGTTTAGTTTTCATATAACTTAGAGATCCTGATGCCTAATCTGTTTTTTAACCCTGATACGCTGTATTGACAGAGCAAGTCACTTTTTGCTCCATGAGCTAAATGTACAAATATATGTTCGTGTCTGTTGAACATGCTGGTGATGAGAACTATGGGAAAGGCCACGTGGAATGATGGTATGGGATCCATTGTATACCTTGAGGATGCGTAGAAAAAAAGACAGGGCAACTAACTAAACAGATTTAAAAGAACACGATCTCATTCCTTTTGTGAAGGTAGTCTAACTATGCACTTAAGTAAGTAGAGACACTACCTATGAGACAAAAATGATGTCTTCACAGTATCCTCTAAACTCATACAACATAAAAAAGTTATTGCAGTGATAAACTATATAGAGTGCATATGTATGTATAATAATGTAAATTCATAGACTAATAGGCCAATATTACCTAATGAACTCTAGCTTTATGTTGAAGAACATCTGTAATTCTCTCTCTCAAAACATTTTGAATTACTTTTTATCTCTATGCCATTCTTTAGTTTACTTTGCATGTTGTGAAACTCTATAAACCATAGCTGTGTAGTTTTATTGAAAACTTGTTTGTTGAGGCAGCAGCAGACAATAAAAGAAAGCTATATTCTGTGTTTGGCAAACATACACACGTTATATATATACATATGTGTATAAAAAAGAATTTCTCACTTCATTAAGGCATCACATCCACTTTGTGGAACATTTGTTCCTCTCTAGAGGAATTACAGTCTTTTCCAAGATCATGGAATTCTGTTAATGCTTTTCTCTGAGGGAGACTTCAGTTCTTTCTCATGCAAGCTAAAACCATTTGTCATTAAGTGACTTTAATTTATAAATTTTTTTTCATGACGTTCCCTATCCTGAAGCTAAGTAATCCCCAGACTTTGAGAGGATGGGAAGAAAAATAGAAATTTAGGGTCCCCTAAACCCCAAAAGCCTATTCTTATATTTGGGGGTTTATTTTAAATCGATTGTTAATGATTTGGAAGTGAAGATAATCTGTTAAGAAGTCAGGGAGAACGCTGTGGTGATATTTCCCAGTGTGGCAAGGAGGGACTCACCAGAGAATGTGGTTGGTTCTAATGGACCGGTTCACTGGTACTCATCTGAAGCACAATAGGGACAGCTTGGTTAAAGACAGTGCAGGGATATTTTATGAATGTTTGTCCTGATGACTACATTGTAGTGTGAAAATAGCTGGCTCAACTTTAAACTAATCAATTGCAGCAGCATGGAGCTCTGTGAAGTAAATTAGCTTTGCTTTCCTAATGCGCATACAATGCTTTGGGTACCTGCCTTGGTTTACTTGAATGCTAGCTTTAGTTTGCCTTTATGGAGAGTAGACGCTGAAAGCAGCAGCAAGAAGAGATACTGCTACGTGGTTTTAAGCTGAAGAGAAGTCCAATTTTCACTCAAACCTATTCTAACTTGGAATCATAGAATGGTTTCGGTTGGAAGGGACATTAAAAATGATTCAGTTCCAACCCCCTCTGCCCTGGGCAGCAACACCTTCCACCACACCAGGTTGCTCAAAGCCCCATCCAACCTCGCCTTGAACACTGCCAGGGAGGGGGCATCCACAGCTTCTCTGGGCAACTTGTTCTAGAGCCTCACCACCCTTATAGTGAAGAATTTCTTTCTTATATCCAGTCCAAATCTACCCTCTTTCAGTTTAAAGCCATTACCCCTTGTCCTATCACTACAGACCCTTGTAAAAAGTCCCTCTCCAGCTTTCTTGTAGCCCCCCTTCATGTACTGGAAGGTTGCTGTAAGGTCTCCCTGGAGCCTTCCCTTCTCCAGGCTGAACAACCCTAGCTCTCTCAGCCTTTCCTCATAGGAGAGGTAACTTCTCGTTAAGTTCAAGCAGTTTCCATTTCAGTGGCCATACATGGTGACTACTTGATAAGCAACCAAGTGACCAAGCCAGTTAATCCCACTGAAACAGTGATTCCAGGGTTTTTTTCTTTCTGTGGATGTGTTTTGCAGTGGAATAGCCTACTTCATAGAGAACGTTGACATCGCAGTAATAAATTTTCTCATATAAATTTCCTTTTGCATATTTTTAAGCACTCCTGGTACCTCCAGGAGTTCATAAAGGATTACAGTCTCATTTAATTCAGCAAAATGAAGCAGTATTTAGTAGACTCAGGAAATAATCAGAAAATCCAGATTCTATTTGTAAAATATATGTAACTATCTAACAGCTACATTTGTGCGTTTGGATGCATGGATGTTGGACAGCTTAAGTGTGTGATTCTATACATGTGTCATTACAATTCTCTTCAGTAGGCAGAAGGAGCTATCAGTGGTATCCTTGTAAAATATTGGCTATATATTCTTCCTCATTCCCATTGAATTCAGAGATTTAATAGAGTAGAGCATTTAACCTACACTAAACCTAAAAAATGTTAGCTAAAAATGTCTATTTCAAATTCTGCCAAATGACTATGAACTTCTGACATTTAATAACGAGCCTTTGAACATAGGTAACACCTTGCTCTAAAATCAATAGCTCATGTCATACCTGCAGGCAGCACACAGACAGCTACCATCCTCTGTTCCTTTAACTGCTTTCATTAAATGTTTCTGAAGTTAATTTCAAATATTTTATAATCATAGAATCATAGGTTGGAAAAGACCTCTAAGATCATCAGGTCCAACCGTCAACCCAACACCACCATGCCTGCTAAACCATATCCCGAACTGCCACATCTACACATTTTTTTGAACACCTCCAGGGATGGTGACTGAACCACCTCCCTGGGCAGCCTATTCCAATGCCTGATCACTCAGATAATATATTGAAGTTAAGAGTTGATTATGGATGACCTTGTAGCAGTAGTTTCATAGTAAATGGACTTAAAGTCAGCCTTAGCAAAGCATGAATAAATCTGATTTATACTGATAAAACAACCATGTTCCATTATGAAAGATAAATAATTTCTAAAAGATATATGTTGTGGGTCATTCGCTGTTTACATGCATTGCTGAGATTAAAAGTTGAAGGAAATTGCATGTTTTTTAATTAAAAAAAAATACTCCACATTTTTTTCAAAACTGTTTTGAGTATAGCCAAATAGTTATTTCCTTCCACAGTTTTCAATATTAGAATTTAATAGCTTCTTCAGTTTGATACACACCATTAGACTCTTTCCCTGAAGTAGTTTATCACTGTAAATTTAAATCATGAGTCAGGAAGTCCTAGATAAGAAATGAACCTCTGTAACGTCACACATCGTAATCATTTTGACTTGTCTGAATTTCTGTAAATCCAAATATAGCTTGATAAGAGTTAGATTCACATTTAGGAAGACCAGCTGATGCATATGAAAGTACATACATGTGTATTCCTATTGAGCACACATATTTTAAGAGAGATCCTCCAGTAATTTCATTATTCAGTTACACTGTAGACATAGGTTTAGCCAGATGCCTAAATAATCCATATCTTAGATGTCACGTAGGATAACCTACGTCTAAAATAGCACTTTTAATTGATTATAACGCAGACACTACTATGTTTTCAGTTATTTTCGCATTAGACATTATTTCCTAAAATGTAATCATTTTTCTATTCTCTATTGCAGAAAATAACCATACTACTTAGCTTTTCTTAGTTGGTGTAGCCATAATTAAATCTTTGATTATTTTCATGAGAAAGCCTTTTCCTTGATGGATTGCTTTGAAACATACTGAAATGAGTAACTAATTTTCCTGGAAAAAATAATTCTCTCCTTTTCCAAAATAGCAACAATTTTCTCTTAAGCCTTTAAGAAACTGAGATGACCCCGTCTAAGAAAGAATTTCACCCTTTGACTTCAAGTGTGAAAGAATAAATAGTGTTGTGAGAAGGTAAAGGGTCAACTGGTGATCCAAATAGACATGTTGTGTTCAAAATTAGACAGCCTTAAACTGATTAGAAGAAAAGTAGTACCTAGTAAGCAGAGGTGGAGGGTGGAAGGAATGAAAAGTGCTCAGTTCCTTAATTTGTTTCAAATAAGATTGACAACTGGGCTGCAACATTGCTGCAGTCAGGAGGGGTTTAGCTGTAGATCACAGAAATGTGCTCATGATTTTTGATTTTTTAAGTAGTGATTCTGAATCTGGAGGATTTCAGAGTCGGGCTGTAAATGTTTTTGTCCCATGTAATTATCCAGGAATGAGATCTCATTGTTTGCCTTCTCTCTTGCTCGTTTGCACACACCCACTCACACATGCACAAGGCATTAGGAAGCAAAAAACCAACATAACTGGCCTTTGAACGCTCTGTGCCATTTCTGTAGCTGATTCGTTTGCTGAATTGCAGGACACTTACTGCCTGCCTGCGTATTCCAAAGTCCTTCCTATCAGGCACTACAGGAGATTATTTCTTTCGCATTTTTGCCTACGGGTCTGCAGCATGATTTTATAACACAGCAAAACATAATTAAAAATTTTTGTGAACTGTGTTGTATTTCAAGACTTTTATTAAGGAAAAAAAGGACCATTAAAAAATAAATAGCTGTGCTACAGTAAGAAAAAGGACCCTGCAGTGATTTTGGAATTCTGGAGCAGAGAATTAGTCTTCCAAACCAAATCCAGTTCACTGTTGGACAAGGAGTCTATAGACTCTGTCTTTAGCTATTCATAATTTTCAGCTGACTTAGCAAAAAGTTCTTCAGATGAGTCAGTTCCTCCTCTTAAAAGGCTTTGCTGCCACACTGTGGAAAAAAATATTTATTCACTTTAAACTAGTGTTACAAAGAACATACAAGCTCAGTTCCAATCTCTCCCCAGTATCCACACCACCCCTCAAAAAGATAGCCAAAGAACTGTAAACTAAAAATACAATGTTGGGAAAGAAAGGTAACAGTCTAGTTTCAGTTTCAGCTTTGTCTTTAGTTGTATATCCCAAGGAAGGAAAATGATGGCAATAATACAAAGAACATGATTTTGATAGAGGACTGGTAGAAATCAGTTTAAGGATTCCTCCTATTTGTGAATGACAGGTCCAGAAAAACAATTGTATAGAAGAAGAGATATCCACAGGCACTGTCATTGCAGATATTATGAAGAAACTGGAAAACAGTTAAAAAATAAAATAGAATCAAAAGGAGGTTTCAGATATGTGTCTCTTGAATTCATATTTCCATTTTTTTTGGTCTAGATTGATTTCTGCTTTCAGTGAGCCAAGACACTGATTTCACAGAATCACAGAATGGTAGGGGTTGGAAGGGACCTCTGTGGGTCATCTAGTCCAACCCTCCTGTCAAAGCAGGGTCACCTACAGTAGACTGCAGAGGACCTTGTCCAGGCGGGTCTTGAATATCTCCAGAGAAGGAGACTCCACAACCTCCCTGGGCAGCCTGTTCCTGTATGAGCAATGTAAGACATGTCTGAAATGCATGAATTCACCATGCTTTTTTTCCCTTTTTCTGCTATTTTTTAACTTGTTTTGTTTCTTGTTTTATTTTCTTCAATTTCATTTTCATTTTCAAAATATTAGTTCAATGACCAGAATGGTAGCCTGGTGTAATGCACCTGGGCTATCAGCACAAAAGGCATTCAACTCCATAAAATATTGAATAAAAATACCATCTATTGGTGCTAACACTAGAAGGGAAATGAGCATAGTGTAGATATTTTTACAACCCTTCAGACAGACTGATTGGCAAAACACACTGCGCAAATCCCGCCTTCAGCACTCATATAGGATTTTCCTACTAGTAAGCAATTCTATGCACCATTTCTACAGCCAAGCAAATGTTCACATGAGAACATGCTGCTTCACATCAAGATAAATATAAGCACATGCAGATGGAGTAATTGCTGGTGGCAAGTGGGAGCTGCCTGCAGGCTCCCTGGATGTGAAGAGCTGGTGGAATTTGTGCTGCGGCCAGTGCTGTGTGCAGGGTGGCACAGCCCTGCACCATGCTCAGGTCACCTGGCAGTGGATGCTTATCTTCTCCATGGGCAATGTCCTCCCATTAGCATACCTGCACCAGGCAGCCAGGATGTAAGAACTAAATCTTCTTACTGTGCTGGCTTAAGATGTTCTCCGTGTTCCTAATTTTAAAATACTGTTTTCATCTTACATCGGATGTTGATGAAGCAAAGTTACGTGATGCGACTCTTGGGCAGTGCAGCAACTCGTGCCATGAATAACTACTAGACTTTAAACTTAGGAGAAAAGATTGTTCTTAATACATTTTTCTTGTTACCCTTATCACATTGTTAATTTTGCACGTTATTATTTCTTTACTTTCTACAGGTATTATTTTATTTTCTGTCCTTCTCCTACTTTCTTTTGTAGTTATTTTTTAAATTGAATTTTCTGGCTAAGCTAAAGAGGAGAGGAGGAGTGCACTCCAGGCTATGTGATGTTCTCCAGTGCGTGGCATGAAAGTGGAAATGAATAAAGAGCACCTTTCAGGCTCCAAGCAAGGATTGGCTCCATTAATCATGGGCTGAGCCACAGTAAACAGGTAAAATTGAAGCTTAAGATGATGCAGTTGAGTTGTATTAATTCGTAGCACTTTCAAGATATTGGTATCCTCACTATCTTGAGAGTTCTTAATAATGGCATTAAATACATGAAAACAAAGAAGAAAAGCACAAAACCATGATGTGTTTTTGGATTATAACAAATGAAATAAATTTCTAGATTCCCAAACCTGGTATATCTAGGCATACTTCGAACACCTCAGTATAGAGACAATTAACACTTAAGATAACTGGGGTTGCGTGCGGTTAAATAATAATGTAATCTATTTATAAAATTAGAAATATTAGAACTATATTTAACCACTTAAATAGCTTATGAAGACGATGCTTTTAAAAATATCCATCTTACCTAATTTTTCTTTCTTTTTTTATTTTAACTAGAATTTTCACAAAGCTCTTGGGTGCCCATATCTATAGAAAGAATATGTGTAACTATCTCTTTACAGAACTGAACTTAAGAAAAACTTATGCTGCAAAATTATTCACTGTATCACTAAACGTAAAATCTACTTACTATCTAGTATAATGTTAAATGATAACGTTAAGGATAGAGAAAGAGTGAGAAAACTTCTAAAATGCAGATTTTGGAAGAGAAAATAAAGTCAAAAGCTAAGGGAAACATTTGGAATGGTAATTTGTATATCTCAGTATGCATGCTCATTAAAAATCAAAAGGAAAAAAAAAAGAAATTGTTGTTAATTTAGCTACCAAAGGGATTCAACTCACTTCTCTGTAGTTGCAAAAGGTAAAAATAACATTAATCCTGGTTTATTGTGAGCATATGTGAGACAGTAGAATGCAATAAATGCACTTCTCGTATGCTTCCCTCAAGGTTAGTTTTTTCTGGAAAGAGGTTTGCAACAGAAGGTATTTGTCAGTTAATCAGCTGGTGTTTTGATGAAATTTTTGGTTTCTCTATCTCATGACTAGTTCCTGTGATAATCATAGTTGTAAGATATAGAAAAACAAATTGTCCTACCTGCAAAGACATGGGTAATATTAGTTTTGAAAATGAGACAAATTTTACATGGAAAAAAGACACCTAGAAATCTGGTGGGATTTTCTGGGGAAATATAATCTTTTTCCATTATTCAAATCTTCTTTCTAATACCATGAAAGGAAAAAATTATCAGTTGCTCAATTATTAGTCAACGTTACTACAGTAAACCTTAAAAATATAAATATATGGTTGAATAAATTGTAACCTTGTAATTAGAACATATTATATATATTTTTTTAATTAATTTAATTTAATTAATCTCTGTGGAATGTTCCTAATGAAGTTCTTTCATATTTGGCCAGGACTAAAGGAGCTTCCCTATGGAAGTGACAGAGAAGGTCAAATGCTCTTAAGCTTTCACAGGTACCTTCACATAACTTCCTGATGAGATCTTGGTATATAGTAAACAAAAGTGCTCCCTAACTAGTGAAAAAAGGATGGGATAGTGTTCTGTAAATTAACTGTTGTCTGTTGGTGGAAGAATGATCGTCACAGGACTGAGATAGTCTCTGTTCTTGTGCTTGTATGACATCGTGTTCTGCTACTCTTCTAACAAGTGGTATTATCTCGTTACCTTTCCCTTGGTTTCGTTGCTTATGCAGTTGTTCAGTTTCCTGCCCATAATTTATCTTATTCCACTTGGATTTGATCTTAGCTTCAGGGCCTCCTCAGGTGCTTTAGGATCAGGGATTTTGTCCTTTCGCTGAAAAGAACATCAAAAGATTGAGTAGAAATATCTCCTTGCACGTTTTCTTGCTGTCCTTTAAACACTCCAGTAATCTAATTCACTTTCCACTCTTGTTTTCTGAGTTACCTCTTTTAAATTTTCAAAAATACATGCTCAATGTGTGTTTTTTTTTTCTCTGCTTAACTTTAGAGAATTTTCAATTTCAGGTGACAATAGGTAATAAAAAACGTTTCTTCTAAATTGCAGATGTCTTGCCTGAGCATTCATTTTTTATTTGGAAGTGCATTGTATATATGCATAATATACATACAATGTCCATGCTAGCGTCTAGAATCAACTATTTTAATGTTTGTCCAATTCTGGAAGAAATGGAGACAAGTTTAGTTAACCTCTTAGCAGCAATCCAACTTATCAGCAGTTGATGCAATATGCGGTTACAAAGTCTCTCTGAGACCCTTTAACATTGGACGAATAAGAAATAAAACAAGCACAGCAAAAGCTTTATCCTTCATTCCTAACATGTTGATAAAGTGTATCTGAAAATGATTTAAATAACAGGATTGGTTTTCATTTCCTAAAGCCCTCAGTGCTTAGAGCAGCCTATATAATCACTGTACTCAATGCAGGGTTCTCAGGAGTGTTTGAATGGTCACAGAGGTTTGAGCCATACTCTGGTTGTACATTTTGCTTAGTTCATCTTTTTTTTAATAAATTATTTGACTGATTTTTTCCCCCAAAAGTGAATTGCCAGAAATGTCAGTTGTGTTTTATTCAAGTTTGGCTTGAACACCTGCAAACTCACTTTCCAGGCATTTAGTGGCTGAGGAATAGAATATTTGAGGGGTTTAAGATTTGTCTTTACTGAAGAGGCTGGCATGTATTTCTAGTACAGAGATATCCTCTTGGCCCACACTCTGTGCATTCACTCTCATCTGCCATCGCTGTGTTGCCTTTTTTGGCCTGAAGACTGTATCACAACCTAGTGTTTTTTGGAAAGCGTGTCAAAGCACAGGAGAATAACAGGACTAGAGAGAATTTAACACAAGCAACAAGATCACAGAATCACAGAATCACAGAATAGTAGGGGTTGGAAGGGACCTCTGTGGGTCATCTAGTCCAACCGCCCTGCCGAAGCAGGGTCACCTACAGCAGGCTGCACAGGACAAAAGATGCATGAGCAGAAGAGCCTGGCTGACAATACTTGCATATGAAGTACATCTGGACTGACTTTGAGAGTGGCAAGAAAGGTATTAATCACCACCTCTGTTCATCAGCATAATCAATAATGTGCTAAGTTTCTCATTCCACTTTCTTGAAAATAAGTTGTGCTGAGTACCTTAAACACATTGCCATTAAAGAACTGATAAAAAAAATCATATTTAACACAAATGTTCAAATGCATGCTATACCAAAAATGCTATGCACACTTTAATTCTCTATTCAGAAACTTAGCGTTGCTGCAGTTTCTTGACAGTAGTAAAGAGCTGTGAAAAGGGTGGGAAAGTGGATGAAAATTCAACAGTGGGTAAAATATTTTCCAAGGAATTTGATATAAACAGAACTTCATCCTAAAATTGTATCAGAAAAAAACCCATATTAGTTCATTTATAAGAATTAACTTTCCCACTCATGCAAATTTGTGATTAACTATTTAACATGTATTTGCATATTTTATAGAACGTGTTCCTTCCTACTACTTTGCTTATTAGTATTACAGCTTCATCTTTCCATGAGTTTGTACACATTTGTACTAGGTAGTGCGATAAGAAAATCTGTGGGTCCTGAGATGAAGTTCAGCATAGACATTACGCTGATCACCCATCTTAGCACTCATGTGATCCGGGAGCATATAGTTAAGTTGTAGCTAAAAAAAGTACAGCTGATGCTTGGAAAAGCAATAATCGTGCTTTATACAGCACTGCCTAGGAACTAAGATGAGCTTTCAGTTTTTGCAGGTACTTTCTACGCACAGGGAAACCAGCGGAAGAGCTATCCATATAAACAGGCAAAGCAGACAAGAAAAACAGTCACTTGGCTGGCAGAAAATGTCCATTTTTTCCTTTGTTTTCAGAGCTCTTGAGTTGATATCTTCGTCCCATCTCTGGCTCATGGAAATTAAAATTCCAAACTGACGGTGTTGTCTGTGTAAAAGAGGTGTAAATAATCTTAAACGTGGCAGATTCTGAGGGCAGCCTAAAATGAAAATGATGCACAATTTTTTTCTCAAGGAAGGAAAATATCCCCTGATTAAAATGAAAATCATTTATGAAGCATTAGGATTTAATTCACTGGTGAAATTGGTATTATCATCACCATTCACTCTGAATCACATGTGCAGAACATGGAATTAATGTTATAGCTATGAACATGTTTGTTTCTTCTATTTCTGTTCTTTTTATGTGACTTATTTCCGCACTTTGCAAATTATTAGTGGTAATGGTTAATTTTGTTTGGATCATAAACTTCCTAAAATGTGTCCAGTATAACATTTTGATTTTAAAACTATTTTGAAAGTGAAGAAAGCCCATATGCATGGAATAGAATCCTAGAAAGCCCAAAGTAGATGTAGCATGAGTTCAAGTCACAGTCTGGTTCTGCAAAGTTCACACTGATGTAAAACATGAAAAACTACGGATGATTTTGAATCCCCCTCCAAAAGTACTTAATTCCTATTTACAGGCCTTTTTTAAAAAAAAAAACATATTGATAGAAATAGCTAAGAATAAATAAGAAAAACTGTTTGGGGTGGATTGGATTGGCTGGTAACACAGTTGGAAATGGTGAAAAAACGGAGTTGTCACAAAAGCATCTCACACCCAGAATTATCCATTCTGTGTCCCTTCGCTCCATTTTCTTTGGAAAGGACAAAACAGAAACATACCAGGTAAGTTAGGTGGGCATTTTTTCCCCTCACCAACCTACAACGGGAAAGCTCAAGTATTTGTCTGAGAAAAATGTAAGATATTCAACCAGCTCGTTTATTCAGACCATCCAATGTGGACTTTAACATATTTCTGTATGTTCTCCGGTGAACTTTGTTTCTTGTTATTCAGGCAGATAATATGACATGATAATATATCTTGACTTGCTGTTTTGCATAATAGTTTTGTGTCCTGTCTTAGGATGAATCTAGAATGCTCATTTGATTTAAATAAACTGTAAGGTGAATTTGACTTGCCCAAGAATGGGTGCTGGGCAGTAAATAACTCCACTGCATATCACAGCTGGCTTTCTCAGGTCCTGGTTAGTTTTTTTTGAAGGACTTGGGAAACTTCTGTTTCTGAATGAGGCGTAAGTTATTTCAGTCAAAAAAAGCACAAGCTATCAAACAAGAAAAATGTCAGAATTAAATTCTTGAGTAATATGCTAGTGATCTCTTCAGGAAAAAGAGAATGTTTTTCTTCCACTCCCCATCATAGGGTTGTTTTTTCTTTCATTTTTCTTTTCATTAGCTGTAGTGTTGTTTTTACTCCTTGCATGCAGATGTTCTTTTGCTTTACAGTAATTATCAGAGGGTGTCAGTGCTTGCTGTTGCATTTATTGCTTCCTTCTGCACAAATTTCCCTAAAGAATTTGCTATATTTGGAAAACAGCTGTTTCTCCCTGCCTCCGTTTGCATTTCATGTAATTGCGATGCATGGCCAGCCTCACACTGAAGTTTGTTTAGCAGAAGGAAGAGCTGTAAAAAGTCTAGTTGTACATCAGTTCTGTGGAGCAAGTGTGTTGAACATGTACTCTGCCTCTAAATCAGGAGCTTTAAGATCTCTGGGAGCAAAGTAAAGATGCAGCTTCAAAGTTATGGAGTGTCACTAATTTTGTTTTTAAAATAGGTGGTTTTCTATGATGCTCTAAGGCATTTAGAAATTGTCAAACCTTTTCCTCCTCTGGTCT
>Ga0065711_1029021_pt1 | contig 37994 bp, 24 predicted proteins | sample Hoacrofraction12_FD_59098 | JGI IMG/M metagenome (GOLD analysis project Ga0065711, IMG submission 59098) | Hoatzin crop microbial communities from Cojedes, Venezuela - Epithelial fraction 12 v2 (version 2) | ecosystem: Host-associated > Birds > Digestive system > Esophagus > Crop | place...
AGGCCGAAATTGGCGGGAGGGGAGAGCGCCTGCCCCGGCCGGGCCCCCGCCGCCCCTCCCGGCGTGCTGCCCCGCTCCCTTCCCAAGGCCGGTTTGGGTGGGGGACCCTGGGTGCCGCTGGCCCCTTCGCTTTCCCGTCCTTTCGCCCCTCCGTCGGCCCAACTCCGCTGCAGGCGCAGCCCGGCGGGCTGCCGGGGGTGAGGAGGGCTGGGAGGGGTCCCTGGAAGGCCGTGCGCCTTTGTGAAAGGCAAAGGAAGCAGAAGGTGGAAGGTCTCGGAGCTTAAAAACAAGCCCTTTACGGGGCAGGTTTTCACATCGTCGGAGCCTTTCGGCCTTGCTAGTTCCGAGTGAGTTTTTGCAGGGTTGTCTAACCCCTGCCACCCATGTTTCTGCTGCTGCTCAAGCATGTTGGAAGCTGAAGTGGCGGAATCCAGCGGCAGCCACTCTCTACCTGCCCCAACTGCATGTTTGCCTCCGTCGTTGTGCTGGGGAAGAACTATTAAAACTCCCTTCTGTGAGTCACAAATTCCACTGTTAAATATTGCTTTTAAAATGCCTGCAATGTATGCTGTTCCCTTGAGTTTTGCCACAGATTTCACAGAAAAGGCTAGAGCAAAGCCTTTTTTCTTTCTTTCTTTTTTCTTTCTTTCTTTCTTTCTTTCTTTCTTTTTTTTTTCACCCTGGTTATTTCCTGAAGCGCAGGCTTGCTTTTAGCAACAGACCAGGTTGCTCTGGACCGACCTATTTCCTACGGAGCGGATTCAAAGCCCCTGGCTCAGTCGGGGCACCAATGGAAACTTCAGACTGTGCACAAAACAGAAAGGCTGTAGGGAAGCCAAAGTGACAATTAGTTTGTTTTTAAAATAGCTCTGTGGGTAAAACTGCATGTAGTAGTTCCTCTGCTGCAGAACTGCTGAACCCTTGCACAACCAAGGCAGCGTTGCTGTTCCAAGCAGCTCAGTCTCCCACCGCTGTTCACAGGCCCACCTTTTGAATGACATGGCTGGTGGAGAAATTGATCTCAGAGCAGTTTGGGATCGGAGGGGACATGTTTACTCACAAACCTGTGATGATTTCATCCAGAAAGCCCCTTTTATCTGAGCCTGGTTGTGGGACGCATTGTAAGAGCATTCACTGTGCGGGTGGGAGATAGCTGCTTTTCCACACTGAGAGCCGAGATGGATGCCAGTCTCCTCAGCTTTGGTGCTGGGCATTATTTAATTTTTTTCACTCTGTCAGCTTCTATAGAAAGCAGAGATTTTAAACCTCCTTTCTGTCTTCAGTTTCTATTGTCTCAGTGCATCCCTAGAGACAGCACAAGTGGAATGCGATGGAACAAATGGCTGCAGAGACTCTTGACGTGGTGTACCCAGTCAGCCCTCTCATATGGCCCCAATGCAAGTGGCTGCAACAATAGGTACTGAGGGAAAAATAGGTACTGCCCAGTTCACCTAGTTTTTAGGATAAGGTTGAATGATTTCATTTTCTCCCAAGTCAAGAAGCTGCCTTCAGAATTCGAGGCTGAAGGCCAGTACGGTGTAGGGTCACTCAGTTCTGAAACACCACAGAGCCACGGGGCACTGAGTTTCGACTGTGTGGGGAATGTGACCATGGTAGCTTTACCCAGCAGGCTGTCCATTACTCTCCTTAATTTACCTGAGCCAGTGTCCCTGCACACATTTGCTATGGAAAAGACTCTAGTGCACTGTTCGGGGCAGAAGAGCAAGCTCATCTGGCACTGCAGAGGAATGACGCTGTTATTCTTCTGCTCAGGAAATGTAAGCAAATTTGTGCCAAATGCCCAATTCTGCGATTGTAACCATTAGGGTCATGAACACTCTCGCAGGACTAACGAGGTTGCTGATGTGAAGACCTCTCTCTGTGATTTAGTGTCCCATAGCTGGTCTTTGCACCTCTCTACAGTTCCCCTTATCCATAAGCCTTCCAGTTTTTCAGATTTCTAAGCAAATACACTCCAGAGTAAAAAAATGTCAAGTAGCCCTATTTTGAAGGCAGCCCCTCAGTAAAACCCACTCAACATCACATAAATTGAAGTGCTCTGATTTAAATCAGTTCCCAAAGCTCCTTGTTCTCCCATCCTTAGGCACACTGTAGGGCATCTACTCATGTGCGGTGTCCTGGTGTTGTTCTCCTCACTAGTGAATAGTCTTGATTTTCTGCTCCACCTGGAAGCGGGTAAAATCACTACACCTTTTCTCATGTAAGACGGCATCATCCTGAAAAAGGAAACAGACAGACAAAAAGCCCCTTATTAGAGAAAACTACTCATATACCTAGTTTCTCTCCCATTTAAGTAAGACCTTGCTTTCAGTCTGTAACCTGATGCTGGGTGCTGCGTGAATTATGGTAAAGGCTGCATGCACAGGTTGAGGAGTACCTTGTCTCTGCCCTCCCTCTTCCCCAATTTTCCCCCATTTTTGCCTCGGTTGTAACTCACGTTGTTGACATTACACATTTGCCAAGTTTTGGTATTTCAGCGTTCATGCAGCTTCAGTTTCATTAATTTTCCCCTGTGTGCTTTATCCCTTTTATCTTTGGCCTTATGAACGCGATTGCCCTGTGACAACAGTTGCTGGAAGACGTACGGGAGGGCTGGAGCAACCCGTGTTTCCCGGTGGCTGCTGAGTTCTGCTTTCGCAGCAATCCCTCACCCCGGCCGGGAGAGCAGGAGAGCCCGCGCTGCGGTCCTGCCCCCTCCTCTCGCAGTCACCCACCTCAGCCCCGCTCCTGCCAGGGAGACGGGTGTATTCCCTGGGGGACTCGGCTGGCTCTGCGAAGGACACCCCAAAGCATCACAGCAAAGCAGACTTTTGCAGTTCATTAAATACCAAACGGGCGGGTTTGTCTTCTATTTATTTCTCCTTTTATCCTGCTAGCAGGGGATCATCAATATGCAGACAGTATCTAACACTCCCAGATAAACTGCATCTGTACAGACTCATTCAGACACAGGCTATAAATACCCGCCGCCTGTGCACAGACTGCCGCCACGCTCCCTGGGTGCCTCTTCCAGGGCAGACTTTCCGAAAGACTTTTGGAAAGATCCCCCTCAGACCCTTGTGTGGTGCCCAGACCGTGCTGGGATGAGACCTGAGAGCTGCGATGAGCAGCGTGTGAATGCTGCTACAGCAGATGCACCGACCGCTGATTTTCTCCGTTTTATGCCTATATGGTTTCAGTGCCAGGATTTAAGTAGGTTCCCCGTCAACCGGGACATAAATTACAGCCAGCACTCCGGCGTGGGACTCTGGGAGCCATTCAGGGCATTTCCCTTTCCAGAGATTTGTTTCCTCCAGAGCAACTTTCTAAAGTAATGCCTTCCTCCTTCCCACTGCCCTCGACTTCATGGTAAAGGCACTGTTAACCTGGTGCTGCCCTTCTCTTAATCCTGACATAGAAAACCAGAGCACGACATGAAGGAAGAGTTAAGTAATTAATTTAGAGGTATCTAATTTTCAAAATCTTGCCTAATCCGGCTTTCCAGTTTAGCATTCATTTTCCCCACCCTCTGTATATACCAGTTTTAGTCCTTTATCTCTCCCACTTCTAAATATTTTACTGGGGTTTTGTTTTATACAGCTGAGAGGAATGCTGTTCTGATAAAACAGGGCTATAATCTCCTCAGGCTGCATTTCCTTAGTTCCCACTCTTCATCTGTAGCTTTTAAACAAAAAATCTTTACTAGATGAAAATAAAGACGGTGAATTTCAGTGGTACATTTAATAATTCATAAATCAAATGAAGTTCAAACGGGTTCAAAGTTTAAAAGTTTAAAAGTTTTGCTGAAGCTTTAAAGTTTAAACTGTCAGAGACTTTGACAAAAAACTTTTCCTGTCTGGAATATTTAAGATTGTTAAACTATATTACATGCATGGCTATTGCTACATCTTTTCAACAAAAAAGTTACCTTCTAAGAAAATGTTGGGTTTATGTTTTCTTTAAACAGCTATTACATATGCAATATAAAGAAGCATATTATTACAGTAAAGAAGATCGCAGCTACATAACCTGCATATTATACAAAGTTTTTCAGGCCAACTTACTTTGGCCCACAAGAAATCACTTGATTTATTAATGCTGCTACATGCTAGAGGGGTAGAAAAGGTCTCCTTTTAATGGCTTGGCCATTAGAAAAGAAGAATTTAGACGAGTCTACACAACTACAAAGTCTGAAAAGCATTAAATTCTATGCATGATGTCCTTCCAAACTTTGGAAAACACCGAGGACCTGATTCTGTTCTTGCTTATACCAGTATCAACATCAAAGTCAGAAATAACGCCATCAAAAGCAGTGAATTTGTACGTGATCTTGTTTATGCCTACTTAATTTCATGAATGCATTCAAGGTTCTCTTTATTCATATTTTTATCATTCCCAAAGCATTTAAAGTATTTTCAGAAATATATTCATTTCATTCATTGCATCTGAATGCAATTATAGCTCTAAAAGAGATTCAGTGAAATAAATATGTTGTAAATAGTGCATTAGGCAGATGCTCACACCAAAAAAGAGGGACAAATTTCCCTTGGGGAAAAACTGCATGGCATCAGGGGAACCTCACCAGCATCCAGTGGCTGTGGCCCAGGCGCCGCATGTACCTAAGCATCACCAGTAAGCCTAGAATTAGACGTCTTTCCTTCAGTGAAAACAACACGTGCTGTATCTGTCACTATTAGCCTCTAAAATTAATTTTGTTTTCATGAATGAGCTTACTAAGTAAGCTGTTTGTTATGGTAAAAACAGAAGCATTAATGACTTTAAACAGCTTTAACTGATAGTAGTCTGATAGATGGGCTAAATGGAAATAGGCATTATATGTCCCTTAGTTGCTCAGGGAAATCAGGATTGGAGAGGACAAAGCAAGGGAGAAGGGCAATCCCCAGTTCCCGATGTAGCGTAAGGCGGCAGTAAGAAGTGTACGTCTCAGGCCACTTTTGAAACAGAGTTATTTTTGACTCTCAGACGCAGACCAGTTGCAATGCTGAGAGTTCAGCAGAGAGCAGAGTCATGTTCTTCCATCAGTCAGGAATCCCTTACTCCTTCTACTAAGCGCGGATTTTTTCCAGCGAGCAGCAGGGAATGTTATGGACATGTCACAAGACTTTTCTCCAGCCTCTTGGACCGCCTCACCCTCGCCGAAGTTAACAGTGAATAAAGGACAGTTTCCCAGCGTCCTACTCTGGTGGATTTTTTTTCCCCCTAGGGCCCATTGGAATAGCGTGTGAATTGTGGTGTGAATAATCTGCCATTTATGCTTACAATGTGGCATTTTGCCTGCCAGGGGATCATTTGCAATAAGTCAATAAAGAAGAGATACAAAACTGGCCAAATAAAGTTATTTAAAAACATGTATTTGTGGAATACTGTTCACTCAACGCAATTAATAATCCTTAGGATACATCCAGCAAAGGACTAGGCACCCACAAGTAAAGTACATGTAATGGGTTGTAGTGGCAGAACCCAGAATGGAGCATTAAGGGTGAAGGCTGAACCTGCATCAGGGAAGGGGGCTAGGTACTTCCAAAGGACAGTCCAAAAATATCTCCATGCTGAGCTGGAAGCTGCCTGTGAGCAGAAAGCACTCGCACAAGGCGGATCTAAATGCTAATTCACCACCCCCCCTCCACCCAGGGGCCTTAGATGTCTGAATTAAGGTCAGTAATATGGTGTCACTACCCCCACAGGGACCAGATGAAGCTGGGTGCCTGCAGATTTTCAGTTACAGGTCTCTAGGATTAGGCACCTGAATACATGTTTTCCATCTCACAGTTTTGGGCTTAAAAGCTTGAGGGCCTTCTACGTCATTTTGGAGCGGTCACTTAAGCCTAATAACATGACTTGGCAGTGTCTTGCCCATAACACAGTTTTACCTCATTTCCATGATAGTATAGCATCATCGACTTAGAACTGATTGACTTTGCTGTCCTACATGCCAACGAATTGCAGAATGACTCTTCTATAACTTGGTGCCTAGGAAGAGGCACTGGTCATCTATGACAAGGGTAGAAATAAATGACAGTTCATGATTTCTGTCAGCTAAAGCAGTCAATGTAAATAGGTTGTATGGAGCTTTTTATTTCAGGGACTGCTAACTAATATGGCCACCGCCCCAGCTGCTCCTTGCCAGTTGTGCTGAGTGAAAAGCCTACATGACCCCTGCAGCGCAGGGAAGTCCAGAAGCCATACAAAACAAACAATGCTACAAGATATCTTCTGCCTAATTTCCTGGCCACAGCTCTTTGGGGACCATTCTGCATTCTTCTGATGGCTTGCCTCTTTGGTACCCTCCCTGCTCTGCTTGTCTGGGGAGAAAAAGGGCTCGTTCCTACACAAAGAAGAGGGAAGGGCCACATCAGAAGGGACATTTTCACTGAAGAGCTCTACAGACATCTTTGCTTGGTGGAAGAGGGAATCATGGAGAAGTTCTAGTGACATCTAATCATGGAGAAGTTCTAGTGACATCATTTGCAATGTCTAGGCCTCTTCCCTGTGTGCTTGTTACCAGCCCAGGCAGGGCTCTCAGGCAGGTCAGGGTACAGATCCAGTAAGGTCTGGGTTAACAGTTTAGGGATGAATAAAAGGCTGACCCTGAGAACTATTGCACAAATTACTTTCTTTCAGCATATTGGATGAGAAAACTGATCTGGTCAAGCTTGGTAGAACAAATAAGAAAAATAACTTCTTGTAGTAGCCAGCACCCTGGTACCAGGCTGCAGAAACAAGAAAGCAAACACCTGTCTACTAGCCCTCAGGCGCACTTAGCTTCCTCTGGGAGGTGTTCTTCAAGAAGCCTGAAAGCTCCTCAATCACATACTCCCTGCTTTTAATGCTGGTAGCATCCATCCAGTGGAGCATGATGCTGCAGCGTGCGCAGGAGGACATGACCTGGCAATCCTTCTGGGCTACTGTTCCCTGCCTATCCACAAAGCCACCTCCAGACCTGACAGCTTTCAGCAGATCTCTTGCCTGTGTGTGGCGACGATTTCACAGTGCTCCCCAGCCACTGCCATAGCAGGAGTGCAGGAGCAGGGGGAGACCAAGGAGCCGAAGTGGCCCTTGAGCAGGTGTTTTCGAGGAATTCTCCTCGCTGCTACTCTGCTTGCAGTCGCTGCCACTGTAACAACCATCACCACTATACTTAGGTGACAAAGCTAAACAAAAACAAGCTGCAGAAATATTCAGAAAAATCCGTCAAATCTCAGACAAAGAAGAATGCAGTGACCGAGAGTTTTCTGGATCTGGCCCTCAATCACAATAAATCACAGAGTGCCAGATTATACCAGCTTACACAATTGTATTTCAGCAACAAAATTGTACAGTAATGGTGTCAGAGTTTTTTTCTACTATATGACTTCTGTAGTGAAATTCTACACTTACCCAAAGACCCCTGTGTCATAAGACATAGGATGAAGCTGAACTGAGCAGGAGAAAACTGCAGAAAAGGAGTCATTCACCTGATAAAGATGAATTTCTGTCCATGCTTTACTGGCCTGAGCCATCGGAGTGACAAAGAGGGTGCCAATGGGCACAGCAGTGCCTGAGCTGTTGCACAAGCCGTCCTTTGGCCTGTCACCAAAGGGACTGGGAGGTGGTATGCAGGGAAGTGTGGATATTGTATGAAACTCTCCTTTCCCAACGCAACTTCTCAGCTTTCAGAAGCTGACTGGTGGATGCGTTCTTCCTGAATTTCTTTAACCCCGCTTTATACCTGTGTAGACTTCATCCCTCCATTACATGCCAGGGGGAACAAGTGCCATCGTTTCATTCTGCATTTCTGCAGAATGATCTCCTATTGTTTGTGCGACACTGGGCTTTACACCAGGTTAGTATGGCAAGGGGTTTGCACTGCTGGCTGCCTGGCATTTCTGCTGCCTGCTGTGGAAGGGTGGGCAGGTCCCACTGGAGCCAAGGGAGAAAGCAGCAGGGCTGTGGCACCCTGCCCTTCTGCTGCCCCTGGCCTCGGCCACACGCAAGCTCAGGAGGTGTTCATCCAGCTCCACGTTAAGCTGCTTCGTGGAGCTAGGCCATCAAGATACTATTCACTTGATTTGATTTCCAACCTAGCAGGAGAAGACAGGATGGCCAAGGCCTGCCTTAGGTCAGTTTGGTCTGCTGTGGAAATGTAACTTTCATTCTAGAAATGTGATAGTCATCCCCTATTCACTTTTTTCACACCAGTTATTTTCTGTAGACTAATATTATCTCTTTTTCACTTGCCTGTGTTCCCACTGGATGCAAATAGATTTCCAAGCAAAATTCTTCTGAAGGGACATATTGCTCGTTTAACCTCAGTGCAGTGCTGCCAATTTTAATGACCTCTGGTCCCACACGCTGAAAATAGCCTTCTGAAATCAATGGGATTCCCTGCAGAGTCGCGCGCTCTCCAGTGTTAATCAAGACCTTGCTTGCAAGTACCACAAGGAACCCCAGACGTCTGGCTGCGTGACCTCACTGAAGCCGATGATGCAAAACCGAGGGCGAGCCCTGGAGCTTGCTGCAGCCTTTTCTGCCACCACTGGTGCTGTGCCGTGAGGCTGCATCGCTGCTGCTAGAGGGAAAATTTGGAGATGGGGTGTCACAAGTGTGTGTAAAAAGCTTTTGGGCAGCAGAGTATCCATTTCCAGATGTAGGAGATAGGAAGAGCCCAGACGGTTCTCAGTTGCATTCTGAGCCTGCAACAGCTTTCCTAGCCTCTCCTCCATCTTTTAGATTATAAAAAGAGAAAATCTGCTGTGGAGGTAACCCCTTTTCAAAATCACAGGGTGATGTCCCAGATCTCCCAATCTTTCTCTCCCGTAACTTTGTGCCCCAGTGCTCAGGGCAGCTGAGTGGAGAAGAACTTAATGAACTCCAGGTATCAGAGACCTCTGCAAAGCCTGAGTGTCCCCATAGTCTACCTCTTTTTTTTTTCAGGAGAGTTTTGCCAGATCTTCTGGGCCAGGGCTTGTGGTTTTGGAAGAGGAAACATTATTTGTCTCATAATACAGACATCAAATACAAACAAGGGAGCTGCAGTTCCTGGCATGAAAGCGTTTTGTAGCAATTTACTATCCAACATCCTTATAATTAATGAGGGCTATAACCACTATTTTTAGTACAGCCAAAATGAGCTGTAAGTTATTAGAGAAAGACATGTTGTGTAATATGTGACTAATGTATCATTTTACCAAGAATTTGTATTAGATTGCTGAAAATTGCAGGGAAATTATTTCCAGAGTATTCCAACTGCTCTGGATGCTCTTTGAACGTACGGTAGAAAGCAATCTATAGCTTAGCTGACCTGGCTGGCTAACTATGTCAAAACCTCCAGAAAATGAAATTACTATAATGTAAATCCAGTCTATATATTGCAAGAAAGACTTGGCCAAATGTATTTCAGGTGTAATAAGATTGAAGCAATTGAATTTAATTGGAGCAAGAGGTGGAAAATGGAAATGGGAGATTGCCGATGGAAGAATTAATTCCTTTAATGGAGGGACTGGCCTAGCTGTCAAAGCCTGTCTAGGGCATGGAAGGGCTGGCCAGAGGTGCCAGGCAGGGCACGGTTGTGCGGGCAGGAGCCATTCAGCTCTCGCCTTTCCCTGGGCATCTCTGTACCTGTGAGGCAAGGGTAGAAGGGAAAGGAGCTGCTGGGAGAGGCCATGGCAGGGAGGCATCTGAAACCTGGGTAGGTACCAGGAGAAAGCCAGTGCCTCGGTGTACATTTGATTTGTTCAGTGCAGGGTTTTCTCTCTCTGCCACTGGAGGTATCTTGCCGGATTTGCCTCTTATCTGCCTGTGCTCAACTGCACTGTCACACATTACTCAGCATCAAGTGCCCATCTTGGAAAACCGAGAGGCAGAACCCAGCTCTCCAGGTGTCTGACCCATCGTTTCAGCATCAGCTTCCCAGATACATGCCAAAAAAACCCAACAAAAAAAAACAAGTGACACCCTTCTTTTAAAAGAGAGTAAAACTTTTTTGCCCTTCTCTTGAGATGGAACACGTTCTTCCCTACATAATGATGTTGTTTTCTTGTCTGACAATGTTGTACACACTGTCACGGCTATTTGCTATGCAATTCAATTAAAAAAAGTCAGCAACCTGTTGAAGTGATTAGCCGTATTTGCTTAAGAGACGCCCGGTGCTGGAATTGCTGGGAGAGTGCATTACAACTCAGAGTTACAATATTGCCCAGGATCTGGGGGGAAGCCTGTACAACCACACTAGCCATTCCTATTTATGACTCCTAATCTAGTTAACCTCAGTACAGCTACTTCTAAGAGATACAGGTAGGAGGTAGTTCTGTATAAGCTGTATACTGTATAAAGTTTGTGCGCAGCCAAGCTGAAGATGGGAAGATGGGGGAGCAGATCCCTGACAGGTCGATTTTTTCAGCTGCTAGGCAAAAGCGCTGGCACTGGCTGGAGCATCGAGTGTCCCAGCCCAGACACTGACGTGTTCTTGAGGGAGTGCTCCAGCAAGGAGTATAAGGTCACCAGCGCTGGCTTGGTGCCTTGCTGTCTGGAGGAATTCTGTCCATGCCTGGAGAATTTTCATCTGCATCTTCCGGGTGCTTCCCAGCTAGGTGGTACAGCGTGAGGCCAGAGCACATTTGCCACAGGTGTAAGAGGCAAAACGTGCAGGGAATTTGTGTGGGTCTCTACCTTCACCACAAAGTAAGGCAAAGGTAAAAAGAGCAGGTATTCATTATGGGAGAAAAGAAAGCCTCTGCGATGGACCACAGCCCTCAGAACACAAACTGGACAATGGAAACAGCAGCGGGATTTTTCGAAGCATGAAAGTAGCTTAGCAACACGTATTTATTTCCTGTTTTAGAAAAGGTGCCATGAAGGCATGAATTCCTAGAAGATGAATCACATGTAAAAGACACACATTGTTTAGCTTTGAAATTGCACGCGGAATACCAGTGAGATAATTCAGCATGTACTCTCCTCCATTCATAAAGACCTGGCATGTCGATCACCTAGCACGCGTGCATCCAAACACAGTATAAAGTTGGAAAGTCCTTGTGAAAGAGAGTTTAATGTTTTTCTTCTCACATTTCCATTAGTGACACAATAAGCAGCAGGTATAGATGCATCTTGCAGAAAAGTAAATCCTGTCTGAGAGATTACATTGGTACATGAGAAAACTGAAGTTAAAAACTTCCTTTGTGTTCCTAGTTTAGTAAGTAATCATGTAATAACTTACTTCCAGGAGTCCAAAATCTAAAGAAGATGGTTGTTACAGTGTTGTTTCTGTTTGGGAAAGTTTAAAGCTCAAGCATTCATGAATTATGCTTCAGTGACATCAAAAGAAAATCAAACTTTACTAAGACAATTGCCAATTTTTTCTTTACATGAAAACCTTTCTGCTTTCACAGCGACCTTCAATTTTCAAAACCGGCAGTGCTATTTCCGAAAAAAAAATCAAGTCTGAGTGGACATGGTTTTAAAGGTTGCATTGACGACATTTATTGTTCAGCTATGAGCGTGAGTTCTTTAATGGTCTCGAGCAAGCTAAACTCTACAGCCCTATCCATAACCATACAAATATTTTTCCACCTGTGCTGAAAGACATTTATTGATGCTCAGTAATTTATATGAGGTCATCAACCTTTCAAACAGGTCTCTCACTTGAAAATTTTATTGCCATGTTATATTGCTTGACTAAAAATAATTAACTTTCTACAACATTATTTAATGACACCACCAAACTACCAATAATAAGGTGAAAGAGAAATGTAAGACCTTAGAAGACTCTACCTCCTGCTCCTTGAACTGTTTTTGAAAAGAAAAGCAATTTCTTAAAAATCCGTGAAGGTGCAAAAATGCTCCTGAGGGACATATGTGGTACAGTAACAGCGCTATCCCCACCACTTCCTAATCTTTAATATATTTGTTGTCACAACACCTTTGTGAGAGGGTGAAAGGACATATTTTCTTTAAACAGATGGCTATCTGAGACATGGAATAAATAGGAACGGACATGGAATGGGCATGGGCTGAATCCTGAGATGCTGCAGGCAGGTTTGGTATAGATAGGAAGGAAAATGTTCTAGAAAACAGTTCTTGCAGCAAAACACCCAGGTACTTAACGAGTCTTTCTCCACATATGCAATACTCACAGCAGCTCTTGGTAATTACTCACTGCTAAGTGGCTTGCTTTCTCTGTTGTGGTGATTATTTAAAAAATGCATCTATCTACCCCTGCAGCTGTCTATATGCAGGTGTATCTGGGCACACCTTTAGTCCTCTCACATGATGCTGTCTGTGGCATCACGATGGGAAAATTCTCCATGACAAATACCTGCTGGAGCATTGCTGGAAGAACCAAATGCTGCTTATGGATAAGGAAGGAGGCATGGCCAGCAATAAGACTACACTTGGGAATTTTAGCAATTGATGAAGAATAAATATGGTACCCAATTTATGAAGAATAAATATGGTACCTTACAGCTGAGCGAGGGTGTGGAATGATGTTCTTTTCAAGATCTCCCAGATGGCTCAGCCTCGTTAGCTGTCTTGAAACACAGAAGAAAATCAAATCTTTCAGTGTTCTCCCATTCCTCGTAGTTTTCTTTGGTAAACCTGTACTTAAAATGAAAATAGTGATTTAGCCTCTCTTTTTATATTTACCTTCTCACTTGCAGAATTCATAGCTGGGTCTTAAGCAACAAAGATCCATCCCTCCCCAGCACCTTCAGCCTTCCCGTGCCTGGCAGAAGGTGGGACACAATTCAGCCCAGGGCAGAGCCGCGAGCGAGGACTTGGGAAAGTGGATTGACCGTTCCCCTCGTGTCTTTCCTTGCCCCAGGGTCCACGCCAGCCGTGTGTGTCGGTGGCTCTGTATCGGGCAAAAGAGCTCGGCAGCCATTTGGAAAACCAATTCCCAGGGTTTCTGGCTTGCTCAGTTCTCTGGAAGTTAATCTGCACACAATTTCACAGCTGGTTTCAACCCAAGCCACTAATGATCATAATAAATGTCTTCCAATTGTATTAGGTCAGATGTAATTGGGTATTTTGAAGAAACAAGATGAACGGGACAGATAAGAGCTATGAAAATATGAGATTAAATTCCACATTCACTTACAGCGGGCCTATCTGAGTATCAGAACTGGTGTTTATGTACTACTGATTTACATATATACATATTTACTAATAAATCAAATATCTGTACAGACGCATAATAGATCTTGTTATTTTTAAAAACAGAGATCACCTTGTTCTCAGAGGAAATGGGAATTCATTGCTCAGTTCGCACATATCCCAGAGGCACATGTCCGCTTGCCTGGGAGGAATTCCTCACTCCAGCCACTTCCCGCTCTGCCTCTGCTCATCACCTGGAGAGCACTTGCAAAGTCAAAGTTGCTCTTTTTGGCTGAGTTTAAGGGGAAGCAAGTCCAACCATGGGCTTCGCACATGTTCACAGGAGATGAACAGCATTGCTCCACCTGTAAAGCATGCTCTGAATGAAGGAGAAGGCAGCGTGCGTGTGTTAGAGCGGGTGTTAAAACCGACGTTTGGGTATTCTGGAGATACTCTGTGCTTCCTTACCCTGCATGCCTATGTCAGGAGCTCCTTCCCAGTGACTAGACACTGCCTACTGAGTAAGAACAGCAGAGTCCCCAAAGCATGCATGTCTCCCAGGAAATAAAGCATTACTGACGTGAGAAACGGAAACAGAACAAATGCTATTAACTTCAGGGCTGACGGGATTTTGTCTGAAAGTTGCAGAGACAGCAGTCTCTGAAGTAAAAGCATCAACCATTCAGAAGATGTTAATGGAGGTATTTCTTCACACAAGCCCAGCTGATGGGATTGTGTTTTGAAAGGGATGGTTAATATGACAGACATCAAACATACTGATATCTGTGCGAAGGACATTCTCTGTGACAAAAGCTAATCCCACCCAGGTGTCAGGAAAGGCCTGCATAGTGCCTAATGCCTAGGTACATTGTGAGAGAGTCACAGCTTAGACTCACAGAGCCATCCAGGCTGGAAGGGAGCCCTGGAGGCTGCCTGGCCCAGCCTCCTGCTGAAAGGAGGGCCCTTGAAACGTGGAGCTGTAGGTAGGAATCAAGATTTGACAGACCAATAGCTTATTCCACTGAGGGTCCTAGAAGAATTAATAGAAATGTCAACTACAGCATGATAATAAGTTACATTATTTAATAGAATCATTGAAATTATTCTAAACCAATGAAAACTGCAAATCACTGAGCTTTATTAGGCTGAAAAATAAATGGAGCAGTAAGCCTAGCTGTTGCTTCAACAGGGATGTTGTACAGCGGTGTTGCAGACATCATATGCTCCTCCACACCAGCATCCTGCCCAGGTCTGAGTCTCCACTGCCTGTGAAGAAGCATGAAAGTGCCAAAGCAAGTGCCTGGTGTAATTGTTACAGCAGTCTGCATGACAGCAAGCTGGAGCAATTGCTTTCAGGTGAACTGGCTGTCCATGTAAGGGGAAGTCATATAATCATCATCAAGCTTCTTTAATGCTCAAGACTGCAAATTATTTGAAAGACTGTCACAGAAGAAAGTGAGGCTTCTACAATGGAGTCTGGACCACCCCCTGTCAAACCTGTTTTAGCATCCCAAGTGGGAAGGACTTACAGTCACTTGTATCTTCCTGCAAACAAAGACACAGGCTGAGGGCTCCAGGTAGAGCTCGACAAGAAATCTGAAAGCCTCTAAAGGGTACTTGTCCCAGGGAGGCTAGCAGCAGATCAGTATCATATTCTGAATACCTGCCCAGCCCCTTGTAAGTTTTTATTAGCTGAAATGTATTGAACTTATAGGAAGAAAAGCTTTTCCCCACCTTGCTTCGTTTTGCCCACTGATTTGATAAGGCACACGCACAGATTTGTATTACTGAAGTCCAAGAGCACATCGATTCATTTGTGCCTGGGATACGAATCCTGCAAGGTCCGTGCTGAATGCAGACTAGGTAAAATTTTTGCAGTGCAAGAAAAAAAAAACCTGTAAGGCTGATCGCTTAACAGACTGAATGTTTTGTTCCTCTTCCTTCAGCACGAGCTGCTCTAGCCAAGAGTATTAACCCGAGTAACAAAAGGGATGGCTGAAGGGGAAGTGCAAGATGAGGCTTAACATCCTCCAGGCCAGAACCTAAAGTGCTTTCTGCAGCCGAAGCTGCTGTTGTCGCTGAATAGCCAGTTGTCAGTTCAGGGACACAGGAGCAAGCCTGCCTGTATTGCTTGAATTTCAGGGAAAATAAATTACTGGAGTTACAGTGTGAAAAGAGTGTTTCGTTATCTGGGAAGACCCAGAAGATGGTCTCATACAGACCTTTATGAAGGTACAGTTTTTCCTGGATGTTAAGAATTCCCTCCTTAACAGTGAGTGTCCTTTGAAAGCCCTGAAAATGTCCAAAGGTTACCCAGTCAGGCCGTTAGACAGCCGTACTGTCCAGAGGAGTGGGAAGGAGCAGAGCAGCCAGACCCACTGGCTTGTGGTGCCTGGAACAGCTGAGCCTCGGGAGGCTGCGGAGCAGAGGAAATGTGTCAGCTTGCACATCCCTCCATCCCCACGGGACAAGTATATCTTTCCTTTGTTTTTTTGGAAACCTTATTGTGGCCTTTCAGTACTTAAAGGGGATTTGTAAAAAAGGTGGGGACAAGCTTTTTAGCAGGGTCTGTTGTGATAGGACAAGGGGTAATGGTTTTAAACTAAAGGAAGGTAGATTTAGACTGGGTATAATGAAGAAAGTTTTTACAATGATGGTGGTGAAATGCCAAAACAGGTTGCCCAAAGAGGCGGTAGATGTCCCATCCCTGGAAACATTCAAGGTCAGGTTTGATGGCACTCTGAGGAACTTGATCTGGTTGAAGATGTCCCTGCTCACTGCAGGGGGTTTGGACTAGATGGTCTGTAAAGATCCCTTCCAACCCAAACTATTCTATGAGTCTATGATTCAGACTCCATTTCCCACGGGTAAACTCGGAGCCTTTGCTCAGGCCTAGTTACAGCTTCATCAGCGTTAAATGGTGTACCAAGCCAGCGACTGGCCGAAGACCTGCCCGGTGTAACTGCCCTGGCGTCAGACCGCATGGGCGTTTGTCCCGGGCAGTGCCCACGGCGGGCAGGCAGGAACCCGCTGACGTCCTGGCTGCAATGCTGGGAACTTCTGGGGCTGCTTACAGGCCTGCTGAAATGGGAAAAATGGTGACTCATGCAGACAATAGCTGGCTCTCCGGTCAGAAAAGCACGGTGGTTACCAGGCAGGAACAGGCAACCTAATGCATGCACTTTTATTCTCTACTGCCCTCTGTGCACCAAAGAAGTGATTTAAGGCTCCGAGAGTATTTCCCACGAAGGCAGAGGGCGGTGGGTTAGTGGCTTCCTTCCTTGCTGGGCTGTGGGGCTCGCTTGGCCGTGCCGTGGTGGGGGGCGATGGAGGAAGGAAGCGAATAACACACGGCCGCCCTGCACACACGCCAGAGGAAGAGCCAGTGGTTGCGAGCTGTTGATATCCGGGTTGGAGAGTAAAAGCCAGGTGACACCGATCTCCAGATGGGGCCCGAGCTCCCCCCCAGTGCTGCTGCCGGGTCTGTGGGAATCACTCTGGAGCTGAGACCCTCCTGTGCCCCACGGGCAGCGCTTGCTGTCCTGCCATCCTTCTGTCCTGCTGTCCTGACCTGAGCCACAGGGCCAGGCCATTCAGGCTGGGGAAAACCACGTGGTGAGTCCAGCCCAGGCTCAGCAGAGCCCTGGATGCAGCAGGGTGGTTGCTTCATTCGGTGTTGTGATGGGAAAAACCCGAGCAGCAGACAGAGGGAGAAACTTCAAAATTAATTAACCAAAAGATGCTCTCCCCCAAAAAATAAACAACCCAAGACAACAGCTATATCCACACTGTCACTCTATCTATGATTATGTACCTATTATCTATCTTAAAAACAAGTAATGTTACCAGGTCAATGTATCATTTATTATCTTCTGTACAGAACCTGGCTTCTGTGTTCAATCCTACTATTAAATGAGCAGGGAAGCAACAGTTAGTGGTTTTGGTGGGAAGCGTATTTGTTCCAAATATTCTAGTTTGCCTTACATTTTAAATAATGCAAAGAATAGGAAAAACACAGTGCCAACAAAAATTGCAGTGAAAATTACAACCTAAGTGTTATTCTGGTATCTAAATACACTGAAATCTGAAGGAAATGCGATAATATCCAGGTCAGGTGAATTCATCAATAGAACTCTCATGCACTTTTGTGGCATGTCTTTCCCCAGAAATATACCAGATTAATTATAGGATTAAAAGCAAAGATGAGGAAGAAAAGAAAGTGGGTATGAGTGGCAGTAAATGAACAAAAAAGGAAAGCTAGCAAGGTCTTGTGTTTAAATAGAGCCTTCCACCAGGCCGCAGTCTGGTGTAAGGGAGACTGGGAATACTTTTTTTTTTTGTTATGCATGTGGCTCATGGTTCAAAGATGAAACACTGGAAACATCTGTGCTCTGCTCTGCCCTGTTTAAATCACTTCAGGACAAATCCAGCCCTGTTGTAAGTGGGTGTAACTCTGTTCAAGCCAGTGGACTTGCACCTGCTTACACTAAGGCAACATTTGGCTTAGTCTGGATCCAAATTAACTCAGTGTTTGGAAATAAAACTGAGAAGCTTGGCATATTCCAGCATTTCATCTAGAATCTCATAACGCCTGAGATTAGTTTATCTAATAGATTTACAGCTTGAAAAATATTTTATTCTGCTATCAACTCAGTCCAAAAATCTCCCTCTCCTTTCATCCTTCCTCTCTCCTCTCCCTAGGCAGGAGAATCGGTCCTGCCTTGGCCCGTGTTGGCCTGCTGCAGCCGGCGGGGAGCACAGCTAATAACAGCACATCCTTTTTGATCTCCAAAGGGCTCCACAGGAGACAGAGAGATTGTTCCTGTTGGTAAGGCTGGCCCTGCTGCACTCATCTGCCAGCTTCTCCTCAGACCATAAGGATGTGAGCGTCTGAGGATGAGGGATGCTTCCTGCACCGGGACTGCCAAGGACCAGGCCGGCAACGTCTGGCATCACCAGGAAGGAGGAAGTCTGGTTTCCTCCCTTAATTGCCAAAGAATTGGTACAGACACCGGTGTGGGGAGGAGAGTAATTTATCTTTTTTGTAATTATTTTAGCAGCTTTGTATGTCTACGATGTTTCTTTAGGAGACATAAGGGACAAGTAGTTAAGCCTGGAAACTGGTGAGGATTTAAATGGGTATCTCTCAAAGAAATGAAAGCACACGGAAATGTTGAAGATCCTCCACACAAAACCCACCCATTCAGAAAAAGCCTGAGTAAATAGATAGCCTGTGCAATGTGTTGGGAAAGTCAACAAACTCAGGCTCTCTCACAAGAAGGGGGAAGTGAATTCCTGAATCAAGGATTCTCTCCTGAGGAGACCCTGCCCACAACCCTGGGAAGTACAGAGTTACAGCCTGTTAATGCAATTTTTTGCTTAGCCCTCCAGAAAGAGTAGTCCAAGAAAACACCCTGGAGCCTGAGAGAGTCTGGCTCAACAAAGCAGAGTCACTTGTGTTACGCCTGGAAATGAACTGCAAGACAGACTAGTCTTTGCGTTACACATTTGTTATGTTTGAATGTGGCTATAAGTGCATAGATATCCCAGCCTTTCGGTGACAACTAAGAGAGCATCCTGCCACTGTCCAGGAAGGGCTGTAAAACCACCAGTAATGTTTGCAAAATTGGTACGTGGTAGGAAATGATGCTTGGAGAGGAGGAAAAATGCATATGGCTCAGCTGGGAAGGTTGTGGTCTCTTGGATTAAGTACTTGCAGAATCATGGAGCGGCTGAGGTTGGAAGGGACCTCTGGAGGTCACCTGGTCCATGCCCCCTGCTCAAGCAGGGCCACCCCTAGAGTAGGCTGCCCAGCACCATGCCCACATAGCTTTGCTATCTCTAAGGTGGGATTCTTCACAACCTCTTTCGGCAACCTGTACCAGTGCACAGTCAATACTGCCCTGGTAGAACATCACAGCCCAGCATGTCTCAATTTTCAATCACAGGATTGTCATTTCAGCCCCATCTCAGCCTAGCCAGGGAACTGGGCTACTGCCCTACCTATATGGGAAAACAGGTGGGTCACCTGAAGGGTCAGCAAGGTACTGATGCCACCACATGGCACATTGTCCCATTGCTTCCCTTTTCAGCTCCATATTCACATGAATATACAAGTCATATCCATCCAGAACACAGCACAAACCGCACAACTGAAAAATTAATAATCCAGATTTTCTCCAAGTGGAAAGAAAGAAGCAACTTGAACGGAGCTTTATCTGGCTTTCATTAATAGACATGCTCCTGCCACCTGAGGCTTCAGAGTAGTGTCTCCTGGTAGATGTTTGAGAATTGGCATTCACACCACATCTTCATCTCATACAGGAGGAAAAACAAGCACATACTACAGCAACACTCCTCATCTAACCCAAATCTCCAGCCAAATAGAAGTTGGTCAAATGATCTACCTTGTCTTAGCCTGCATGCTGCTTTAGTCACTATATGTTTTCATACAGACTGTTTTATTAAGCCTTTTTTATTGAGCTGAAGACAGAAGCTTGTTGATAGTATTGTCTGTGTCAGGATAAGACTAAACCCGTTATTTGTAAAACGGTGAGGCTTGGCTTTTCTCGTGGAAAATGTCAACAGTTACCACGAAAGCTGCTTGAAAGAAATAGGTATTTGCCTAAAACAATTTCATCAGCAATAAAGAACCTGCTTTCAAATGACAAACAGCAATCAGTTCACCTTCCAGTTCCTTCATGAGTTTTCCTATTTAAAGCATACTGGATTATTTTCTAGCAGCATGCAAATAACTGAGCTTGAAATCAAAAACAAGCTAAAGAAGAGCACAGGGAAACAGAGAGCTGCACCATCCAGACAAGGGCGGCAAGAACCAAGAAGCCCTTTATTAAAGCAGATATAAATTCCTGTTTGGAGAAAATCAGTGGGAATTTTGACATTCACTTTAAACTGGTACAATCTGATCCAGGAGAGTTTGAATTTAAACGTAAAGAATATAGCACTGATGCTTTGGACACCAAGAACAAGACAAATTAGTCAGTCAGCAGAAATGAGATATTACATCTTTTTTTGGCTCTGCTTGGGATTCTTTCAAGGTGAGAACTTATATAAGTATACTTACTCATATTTTACGTTACGCAGGAAGCAAGCTAGTTTTCCATTTCTCTTTCAAATGTTCAAAAGTGATCTTTACACTAAGTCTGCATTAAGAAGGAATGAAAAGTCAAGTCCATTGTGGTGTGCCTTGGATGGAAGATTAGCAAGGATCAGCAAAAAAATTTTGAAGAACATCATCAGACTGTTAATTCCGGAGTAATTTAGAACTGGGAGCTAACTGCTGCCATCAAGAAATCAAGAAATACGTCTTATTATCCATGGTTGTGGTATCTCTGATTTTTTTCCCTGTCATGTGAACTGATGGCGACATCCAGCCAGGGTAACTTGTAAGAGTGATGACTTGTGTCACACTTCTTTACTGGTATGTAAAATCTAGAAAAGAACTTGTTCATCTTGGCTTCTGATGAAACTTGTGTCAGTCATGTCACCTACTTAAGTTTAGCGTTTTTTTAATACTTCTCCAAGACGTGGGAGATGTTTCACCAAGAGGTTTCTCCTGTCATTGCAGTCCAGATTCCACTGAAACCCCATATTTCCAAGTCTTGAATTTAGCCAGAAAGCAGTAGTATTTTTGTCTTTCCTGCAGATGTCTGTGGGACAAGCCTATCAATCTGGGTAGTTATTTGCAATTCCACATGCTTGTGAAAATGAGAAATTCTCATAGTTGCCTGTAATATAATTACTTGCTTTGTTTTGACTTGCTCTATTACGTATTTTCTTTTGTCTCCCAGTCAGAGAAAAAAAATTGCTGATAAACAATACTACAGTGTGATATAAAGTATTTGGAATTCTGAATGAAAGAAGCTGGCAGGGAGGGGGAAATAACAGAGGGTAATTTTACCATATCTCTTTGACCTGAAGCAATAATAAATGTGAAGTCTGTATGATCATGGATGATGTTTTTATACACATATCATATTTTAGATTGGTTTGGGAGAGAAACACATAAAATTGATTGACTGGTGATGTGGCAGTAATTATGCAAATAGAGCAACTCGACCATAAAACACTTTAAAGAGGAGAAGGTAGCTCAGTAACAAGTAAGCATAAAAAATGTAGTTCTTGTACCTGTCCTAATGCCCTGACATCTCTCCTGCCAAAGCATGAAAGGAATGGGTGTTGTGTAACAAAAATAAAAATTTATAAAATGTCAGATGAAGGTCAGAAATAACTTGTCCTTATAAAAAGCATGTCTTCAGTTGTCAACTGTGTCTTTCTTACAATTTTGTTCAGTCTTGGGCAAAGTTCACTTTTATGAGACCAATCTTGTGCAGCAAACACACCTTTGCTCTGCTGCTTTACTGCAGTGTTAGTGGTTCATTTGCCTTTGGGGGCAGGGGAAGGTAAGCACTGCTGTTCTAGCCTTTACCTTATGCTGCTCAAATGAGAACTAGGAGGTAATATCAGTCCATTGAATTGTTCCGTGAATTATTCTCAGTCACTGTGATAGCAAGTAACAGCAGAGTGTCCCCTCACTGCCTACTCCACAGTCACTGTTTTTTTCAGCTCTGTGAATCGTAAGTGATGCAAAAAATTGAATGCTTGAGAAGGGGAAAAGGAATGATACACATTTTCATCCTGATACCAGAAGAAGCCTGAATAAAAGTACTGTCTGGTTTGTTTTTTTCTTTCTTGCCACTTACTTTCTTGTGTCCAAGATGTTTTGACCCTACCCTAGGCCATATGTGTCTCTAGATATTATCACGACCCCAAACAAACTCAGCCCTAGTCTTCAGTGCATGCACAAAATCCCCATGGCCCTTGCAGCCTTCCTCAGCATCAGCCATGTGCTAGTGGCATTCCCCTTGGGGAGGAAGGTTTAGCCAGCAACCACCTCTCCATGAAGTCCCTGGCTGATCCACACAGTTACTCTGTTTCTGTGGGCTTACTAGATTTGTATTTGCCCCAGTCCTACAGGTCAGAGAGCTGGTCAGAGCCTGAGGCATCTCTACCCATTAGCAAAGAGCCTGAACCATCTTTGAGTGGAAACGAGGGGGCAGGGATGGAAGAACGCTCATCTAAGCACAGATTTGGCCTCAATGTAACCTAAATTTGGGATGTGGGTAAAGAACTCTCCAATACCGGGGACATCAGGGATGTTTGTCCAGAGGCAGCCATGGCATTAATTTTAGCAAAGCAGAAACTGCCTGCAAGCACCGACAGGTGAGCAGTAAGCCAAGAGGGAAAACCTGCAAGTATGCAACACAACAGAGAGGGTGGAGAGCATCTCCCAGCACACAATTCTACCTAACCAGAGCTATCAGGAGATGGCTGGGGATCCTGAGAGATCCTCTTTGTTCAGCTGACACCTTGTCCAGGCAGAGTTTGAACTTCTCCCACACCAGCTACGGCATGCCCTTGGGCAACTACTCTCCTCACCAGCAAGTCCAGTGCCTTTGGGCAAGTTCAGTGTGTAGGACAGTCTCGTCATGCCTGTGCTCTTGGCCTGATGCTTTTGGATGTCCCCGAGAGACCTGCTGTGCATAAACAGGCCAGTTCTGCAGCACAGGCTTCCTTCTGGACAAAACCACTTCTCTCCATTTTCCATGGACTAACTCTCCCAAGCTGAACGTGACCTTTGGGTGTACCCCTCTGAAGGATGACATAGCACTGCACAAAGGCAAGCATACTGCTCTCAAATACCAGTAAGCAGTATCAACATGATGTGGATAGCACACTGTTGAGGGATCCAGTTTTTTAGAGACAGTAGTTTATTGGAAGTGGCTTGATCAGGATCAGCTGTCCACAGGACCTTCAAAAGGTGACGTAGGGACCATCAAATGAAGCTAATAGGAACTGGGTTCTTGACAAACCAAAAGGGGTGGTTCTTCTTGCAGCAGGTGCTAGATTTGTGCAGTTCCATGAGAAAGGACCCTGTGGATGCACAAGGTTTACATGGCCTCAGGGGGGAACAGGACAAGCCCTAGATAAGAGACCGTTGCAAGCTGCTTTGTAAAAAAACTGCATTGGCTATGAAAGGCCAAAACGTTCTGAGCTGAAAATGGTCAGAGCGTGCAAGGGAGTTAAAGCAAAACGTTTTGCAAACGTGCCCTGTTGTCATGCTCCAGAAGTGTGTAGCCATATTTTTGTTACCAGTTTTAGAGGCAGAGTATTGGGCTAGAAGGATCCTTCGTCTGAACCAGTCCATTCACACAGATGTTTTCCCTACAGACAATTAGACTGCTAAATGCTTTTTTACCATCTAGGTAGGACATTAAAAAAAAAAAACAGGGATTAAATCTTGAACTTTTTCCTCTCTTGAGCAGAAAGTCACACCCATGCCCACTATTTCACAGCTCGTTATGGAGACTAGCTGAAACTGAGACTGGAAAGGTGAAGGTGAGGAATCTCGGCTGCTCTTGGCAGTGTTACAAGGTAAGACCATCATCATGCTAGAAATGGTCATGGTCATATAGTCCAATAGTCAACATGAAATCAACAGATGTTGATTTCTCCCATGTGTAGAAACAGTGATTTTCATACTGTAGGACAAGATCAATAGGTCATCAAGCAGCAAACACCATGTCATGACATGTGAAGATCTATCTGCTCCGAGAAACCGCGAGCTCCTACCCCGTAGAGCTTTTGTAAGGATAGTGAACATACTTTTTTTGTTTGTTTGATTATTTTGCAGGTTTCTGGAGCCCTTGTCAGACTTGAAGTCTCACAGACAAGACAGCCACAATAGTAACAACTTCCATGTCTCCAGCAAAGACAGTAGCTTAGTGTTACCACTTGAGATGGACAGGACTCAGTAAGGCCATGCTTTTTAGCCCTAGTGTTGTCATCTGCGTTTAGTCCAGTGTCCAGCTGGACTAACACGGAATTACCTAGAGATAGGAAAGATGTATTTATTCTTTAACATCAACAGGCATTATACCCAGCAGATAGTGCTTCAGCACAGGGCACATCAGACACCAAAGAAAGGCAGCATTTCAGCCCATGCCCTGCAGCTAGCTCAAACACAGAAGCATAATTCCTCCTAGGGTCATTTAGCATTTAAAGGTAACTAGTAGGCAAGTGAGAAAAAAAATGTCCATCTCTGATTTAAAAGCAATGCTTGAACCTGGCACAGCAGAAACAATAGGCTGTTTCCCAAGTGGAGATCAGGTAAGCTTATTTTACTGAAATATATGGGTTTGTGACAATCAAAAGCAGATGTTCATTAACAGGCAGAGACGTAGGTAGGTTTCCAAGGCATAAAGCATGAGGAGGGCAAAGAGGCAAAACATTCAGTCTCCTGCCTTGCACCTGAATCTGCCCGGCCCCTTAAATCAGTTTTCAACAATGCTTTTTGTCATGTTTTTTAGTAACAGCTATGGAGATGCTGTTCCTGCTAGCCTTGCAGGAGTAGTGTGGAGATCATTTTGATTCCTGTTTCAGGATATTTCCTCTTTGTTTGCCTTTAACTTGACCTGGGATCTGGAACTAGATTTGAAATCTGATGTCTGAAGATGTGCAGAGCTGAGAGACTTCTTTCATAAACCCACTGTAGCCTTCAGCCTGGAGCTGAGTTCCTTCAGAGCCTGCGTGTTCCCAGATCCCATGTTCAGTACAGAAGGATCCCTGTGGACATGTTACTCCTTATATAGCTCTTACGTGTCTCCTAACAGTTTGAAACTCCCTTGCTGGAGGTGAGTGATGTTGCACCAGACCAGGGCAATCTTATTTCAGACAGGAACTGTCAGCAGAATCAGTGCAAGGTCAGCCGTTCTGGTTGTTCCTTTCAGGAAACTACTCCTCCTACAGACACCCTAACACTAAACAAACCCCCTTGAATACATGCGCTGCGGCATTGCTCCAATCACCGGCGTCATGAAGACTGGCAAAAAATGCCATGGCAGCAAAAGTTAGCAGACTGCCAGACCAAATCAAGCCCCATTTTCCCTTGTACAAGGACAACTCCAAGATAACTTTGCAGTTGGCTGAGTTTCTCTTTCCAAACAGTGCGGCGGAGTATCAGCAAAAGAAAGTCTCAAGAGTGTTTGTGCCAGGGAAATTGAGCGATGGGAACTGTAGCTGGATTCAACACACTAGTAAAAGAATTTTTTTTTGTCAGCTAACCCTAAGCACGTCTATCAGATCATGGTTTTTAATTTTTGTCTACAAGTGTACCTAAACTGCAGTTCCAAACCAAACTGAGGTCTACACGTTGCAGATCAGTCACTTGAGTGTTTTAAAAAAGAAAACCAGACAAAAGAAACAGGGTGAAAATTCCCCAAATGGCACTCTGCATTCACTTTCCTTTATCAAAAAGCCTGAGACACCTCTGCTCACCCACCCACGAGGTTCATGCTCCCAGAATACCTGTGCGCTCAGACCAAGACGGTTGGTAGCCCTCTAGACTATGTGGCCTATGAGTTATCCTCAGTGGAAATGCTCATGAACCCAACATGCAAAACAGCTCTGAAGGGGAGGGGACCCAGCTCCTCAGCTGCTGCATTTCAGGGATGATGGTCACAGTAGCAGAATCCTAGTCCCAATTCCTGCAAAAACCTTCCTTCAGTTACACAACACATGATACCTCTGACATAAAAGGTAATAATATTGGCTATCTGAAGTGGTAATGACTAATTAGAGGTCCAAGGTTGAGTCCTGATTCTCATCAGCAGAGGCTTCTGGGTCCCTGCTGCCCTGAGAGAAAGATGGTAGAAAGGAGCTTGGGGACAGCCTGGAGAAGGGCTTCGGGGACTCCAGTGGGCCAAGGAGCTACTCGGTGTCCCCCTACACATGGTGCAGAGAAGCCTTTTGACAAGGTCAGGGAACAAAGGTCATGAAGGTTGTTTGCCCCTACCTGGCACAGACCTCGAGGCCATATGAGTGGTATGTAGGTCTATTGTCCACATCCACAAGGGATGCAGGAGCTGGAGTCTGAGCCACAGAGAGGCCTCTGCATCCCCAGCTCTGCTCTGCTGCCATTGCCTAATCCCCATGCTGCAGGCCATGGGGGGAGGATAACAAAGTTAAAGCAGGTATTTGACACCACAAACCTTGTTTCACCATGTTATGAAAAGTCACACAGGGCAGTCTTTATTTCCCAGGCTCAGCATTCAGAGCAAACACGTTGCTGTAATCTTTAGCAAATACATTTTTGCTTGCACAATAAATCTGTTCAGAAATCACACATTTCCATTCAAACTAGTCACTAAAGAGTCACGTGTTCGGGCCTATCTCTGCTTTGTGCTGACACTGCGTAGGCAGAGAATCACGTGTCTTCATGAAAAAATAGCCCCAGTCTTAAGGCAGGACTTGGCTCGGGGTCACATAAGACTCATCCACGTTTCATATCGTGTTTCCTCTGCTTTCTTCGCCAACCAGTCTTGAAATATGTCACTTCCATGCAAGCAGACAGACACACACCACAAATACACACCAAACAGTTGTATCTATGCTGGGAAATTATAAGTGCCATGGGACCATCAAAAAAGGGGTACTGCGAAGTACTGCCTGTGTCCCTCTTACCCTCCAAAGCAGGGCGGCAGCAATCCAAACCAGGAGCAGTCCCTGGCCCAGCTGTTATTCCCTAAGCATGGGCAGCAGCTGGGAAAGCGTGAGGTGGTCCCCACCAAAACCATGCCAAGAAGTCACCAATATGAGCTGTCACACACCATTGCCCATGTCCTTGCGCTGGTGAGATGCTGCTGGAGTCCACCAGCTGAGATGTTGCCTGGGACCTGGAGGATACTCAGTAAATATCTGCTCTATGGATGACTCCTTTGAGAGTTCAGGAAAACTACAGAGGCTTTCTCATCCCTGTTGATCAATAAAATGGGGACAATAAGCCCCACCATATACCTCAGCGGTGGAGGGAGGACAGAGCATTTTCCAGCTTGGATAATAATGGGAAAGCATGTGAGTACCTTGGCTCTACAACTGGGTTTATCCCATTGTGTTTGATAATTTTCACTTGAATGGCGTGTAAATACTGATTTAAGTGGGTCTAATTCATAATCAGAACAGAATTTTGACCACTGCTTTGAATTACAAATGAAGTCCATTGTCTGCATTGGACACAGGCATATTTGAGATAAACAGGAATACATATGTTTAAAATATAGAGTTAAAAGTATTTTTTGCCATATTTTGAAATGAATTGTTTCACATTTTATTTCCTATTGGTGTATATCTTTTTTCTTCTTTCATTTGTGTGAGTGAAAGATGATTATCTATTCTATTTTTATGACCTACTTATTGCTATTATCTGGAGTGATGTAATTACCTAAACTTCAGTAAAGAGAGGCTACCACTTCCTTATATTGAGGAACCTAATAAATGGGGTGGAAAAAAAATCAGGAAGTGGTTTTATTGAGTGCTGTGGATTCAAAGATTTTTCCAGTCCCTCAATTGTCCAGAAATATATAGGAGACAGTCCTGTAGCTGGGAAGAAACAAAACAAAATGCACAGGATGATACAGAGGGAGAGAGGGAGAAAAAGAGAAAGAGAAAAAGAGGGAAAGAGAAAAAGAGGGAAGGAGGGAAAGCAAGTGAGAAGAAGGAACCACCCGGGCTGATGTTCCCTCATCCCTCATGTATCCACATGCCAATATGGCATTTACAAGCCTGCAGCTCTGCTGGATGCAAAGCACCCTTGATTTTCACACTTCAGTGCTGAAGATCCTCCAAATTTTACAGCCCATGTGTAGACCTACATAGAGATAGTATGCTTGAAATGCATAGTTTAGCTACAGTTCTTCTGACCTACCTGGCCTTCCCCTCTACATATACAGTAGATCTCCATTTAAAACCTGACAGGTATGTACCATCTATGTTGCCCAGCCAGGGGCTATATTTCCACCTTCAGAGAGGGTGTAAGTTTGAGGGAAGCATGGCGGAAAGCCATTATTTTCTGAGGAGCTCACCGCCCCAAGCTGGGCTTTGCCTCTGGGTAATGTGGGTTACATAGTTGTAGGCTCTCCTTTGAAACTCCTGCACTTTTTCTGTGAAAAAGCTTCTGCGCAGCAGGGAGGCTTTTTGCACAGGCTGGTGTATGAAAGACTTTTGCACACATGTACTGCATGGTCATGGGAAGACATAAATGCAAGACTACATCTTCCACTGCCATGGGTTCACAAAACTGCAATGACACTGGGAGATGGAGAACTCTCGACACCAGGCGAGGGTCAGCTGCAAAATATCTGTTTTTCCACGTGGAGGAGTTAGCTGGAAAGACGGTTAAAGAACAATATTCCATGACGTCAGTGGTGTTTATGACATGCCCTGTAATTACCCTTACCAGTAAATCTGCGTGTGCACTTTAGTACCACAGAGTAGCGCATACTTCAAAAAAAATAATAGCTCTGTTGATTAGCTAATGAATATGCTATCAGAGAATGCAAGGAGCCTTTTCACTGTTACTCACTTCAAAATAATAATTCTGATTAAAAACATATTGCATGCCTCAGGTCCACTGCTCAACTTTTGAAACAAGGAAACTCTCACATTAATTCTTTCCACTACCTGCCTGTGTTTATTAATAGAAGGATGCCGTCCTTTCCCCTGGCTACATATTTATTTCATAGAAGCACAATAGTACACACACAAGAGATGAGTGAATCTAATCTTATCTGTGGTTGGGAAATAAATGCCCCTTCTCCGCAGGGCCGGGGAAGCCCTCTCCATGCCGGCTCTGTCCAAGTCTGCTGGCTGAGACACAACCTTGGTGTTTAGGTACCAGATGCCCTCCCCCTGCTGAGGGTGACACCCCAGAAACACAGTGTTAGCAGCTTCATTTTTCCCCTGTTCACCTGCTGATGAGGCTGAAGACAGCGTGGCTAATGAGGTCAAGTGATTAAGAGAGCTCAGATAGTCACTCAGCAATGCTTTTACCTTGTCTGATTCCATAGTAAAGTCCCCCCTCTGCTCAGAGTGATTTCGCCTGTAAGATCGATTTAATCTGTGCCCTTTTTCCTCCATACATCTCTAAACCCATATAGACTTTACGGGCCCAATTCTGCCCTTCTGGAGGACACTCTCTTGGGGGTAGCTGTCTTCAGGACAGCATACAGCCACAGTGTTTGTGGATGCCTGTAAGTATTCACTGATGCAAGCAGGGCAAAGGCAGACCATGACAAAATTACTGCAAAATTACTGCAAAAAGAAGTTTGGCAAATTATAAATTTCCCTTAGCTCCACTTCGAAGTTTGCCATCAGAAAATGTACAGTGCAAGATATAACCAAAAATTCTAGAGCATTTTCTCAACCAAAGAGGTTCTGCAGAATGTTTATATTCCTATCAGAGGAGCCTGGTTGTGATGAAAATGAATTTTTTTTGAAAACCAGATACTTTCAGCTCAGGAACTGAGAATGGAATGTCTTCAGAAACCTTTGCTGAAAAGACTGATCTTCTGATCACACTGCAGCCTCTGGTTCATGCTGCTTTTCCCCTGTGCTGCAGCTGTCCTTAATCTTAAGTATTCTCCCTAAAAAGGTATATTCCCACTGCCTTCTGTTGCAATGCCTTTTATTAGCAGAACTCCATCTGACCGTTACTACCTTGCTTCCCTCCCACCCATGCTGAGTAGGTAGCACACACTCATTTTTTAGCGACAGGGAGTATTCGTTCTCTTTTAAACAGGCCATTTTTGATCACGACAGAATCTGGGCAAAGCAAGCTCCCTCAGCAGCATCCCAGGTGGGCATCGCTCTACCGCACCACCACGTAGGTGGTGGAGATGGGAGCATGATGACTGATGTGCCAACAGCAAGGGGTTGACGTGCCCTCCCCCAGGCACAGGGGGTAGCCTGGGCTTTTGATGGCCAAGATTGCCTGATAGCTCCGGCACCTGGCAAGCCCCTGAACCACAGACTGCCCGGCTCAGACTGTCTAGGAAAGCTAGTTGAAGCCTGTCCTGAATTCTTCTGCATTTCACGACGCTCCTCCCAGTGGCTGAGGCTTGATCTAGGTGGCTGCCTTCAGTAGTCTCATTAATTACAAAGGTGTCAAACACATACTCCTTGCCTTTGTAGCGAGCACAGCTTTTACATTGAACCAGACAGCTTGCTGCTTCCTGTGTGCTTACCTGCTTGAGCTGGCCATAATTTAGGGCCGGGTTCGTCTCTTTAAAAGGTCCTTATAAATCAGAGTTCACCTCTGCCTCTGAGCTGCGAGGAGTTTCACTCCTGACTGCAAGCGGAGAAAGAGCAGGCCTGGGGCTGGGAGAGGTATGGAAGATGTCAGTGTAAATCTGCGGGGATAGGAAGGCAAAGTTAAGATTTCTCAGAATCGCATATGGCTGAAACCTCAAGGTTAACGTTTCACTCCCATGGGTTTCCCCATTAATGGAGTACATTGAATCACCAGTGAAGCATCCCGACCACCTTTTAGGTTGCGTGCAACAGGGAAAGCAGAGTGTACACCACTATCATAGTGCCTCGGTACATAACAGGTGTGAAATACAAGTTTCTTTCAGCTTTTCCCTGAGTTTTTGGTATGTGGCTTATTTCAGAAGTGCTAATCCTTTGCTTTAGATAAGAAAGAGCTTTGCAGTGTGATAGATTTGACCCTGTCACACAATAGTGAAGCAAGGAGTCCGGTTCACACCCCTAGCTACTTGCACAAGGGAAAACTGCACACACCATTAAAGGCAGCGGGATCAGGACTGGTTTACACTGGAGAAGGGGTAGAGCACATGGCTGTCAGTACCTATCCATGTCTTCCCTGATGAATTCAGCCGCAGAGAAATGGTAAGATATTGGTGTCTTATTTACAAAGCCCAAGTCTGCTGGCATCTGTGCTTGAAGTTTCTTACTTTTGCTGAAAACTGATCATGGAGACTTAGAAAGACAAGCTGTTTTTCCTGAATTTCCTGCTTATACAAAGCTTTCATTTAGTCCCAGGAATTTTATCACCACTTGAGCAAAGCATAAGACCAGGTAATAAAGTAGGAGCTCTAACTTTGAAGACACCACTGGCTTCCTTCTGCCTAGCACACAATTAATTCTAACAACACTTTCGGAGAAGTTGCCCTTTTTAATTTTCCGAGAGTCACTAAATTGTACAGCGTATAATTTCTCCATGCCTATTCTGAGTGTAGCTATGGTTCTTTTAAAAACCTTGAAGGAATCACCTGGTGGTTGCAGTGAAAAATAAACATTCTGTCAGTCAAACTTTTAAGCAACATTTTTTTTTCCCATTGGGTAAAATTGTAGTGTTATTTTCCAGTCTCCAGGCTCTCACCTTGATCTGAAAAAAAAAGAGGAAAGCCAAAGTTGCCAGAAACTACAGGTTCTAAGCATGGGAGTATTGCTGTCTTTGGGAGCCTGTTCCAGGCTGAAATGTTCCTAATACCTAAAAATAAAATTAAATTAAATGAACCTTGTGACATAGTGTACTGGTTCTGTGAAGAACAGAGGGTATGGGTCATTTCTTGTCCAAGCCATGGAAGAGGTGCCCGTGCCCTGGTGCACCCGGTGCTGGGGTTGGTGGGTCTGTCCAAACCTCTCACGCCCTGCTCCTGGCCTCTGTCACTCATCTGCAGATGGCCTGTCATCCCAGCACCTCTTTTTCCATAAACATGGATTCAGGCAAAATGGAACAACAATAGGCAAGCATGGGTTATGACAGAAGAAGAGAGGAGTAAAAGATCTGATTTTAAGAAAATGAAGGCACGCATGAACACACACACACATGTAGAAGATGGGGCCCCCAGCCTGCCAGAAGTCCTTTCAGGCTCAGTGAAGGCCAGTTTCAACTTCTTGATCCCCAGGCACCTCAAGTCACAGGGAGCAGAGGCTGCCCGCAAGCAGCTCCTTCTGATGCTGCTGTGGGCCTGTTGCTGAAGTTGAGGCATGGGAGATCTCCCCTCCATCAGACCTCGTTCCCTCTCCCCTCCCCAGGCCCCATGCCAAATACCCCCACCCTGCAGAACCCCTTCAGAGTGTGGTGAACGCTCACTGGGATCTGCCCGGCTGACCTGGGGCTCCTCTGTGCTGCAAAGGGGTCAGGTACATGCCCAGCCGAATAGACAAGGCAATCCTCTCCCTCTCGTGCCACAAGAGTGGGTCCTCTGTAAGCAAGGAACAAAACGCAGCATTATTTTTTTTAAACGTTATTTATTCCCAAGAGCGAAACAAGTAGGACTTGGATCACATCTGGGGTTCGATGCATTACAGAAAACTCCCAGAGCCCTCCCTTCTTTAAAATCGCCACATCTGCAAGATGGTCATCGTGCCTCTGTGCATTCTTCAGGCTGTGGTCTTCACAGCATCAAAAGGTCACAGACCGAAGGCCTGCAGACCACGGTCTTCAGAGGAGGTTTCCTTCCTGCTTCTCCAAGAAGCTGCTTAGCAAGCCCTGCCTGTGTGCCATGCCATAAGAGGTGACAGATTTTCAAGTTTTGTTTGCTCAACTTTGAAACACGGCCTTTTCTTCTCTGGGACTCAGGATGTGTTTAACAGGAAACAATAAAGATGCAGGACAGTTTTGGAGAGGAAGTAGGACATTTTAGGTACGCAAAGAATAATTACTTACACTGAAACTGGGTCAAAACACCACAGTGTTTACCACGGCTCTCAGGAAGAGTGCCATGGGGTTTTTAATAATGACAAAAATTCAAGATCTCAGCATTGGGTCTCATCCCAAAAAGTAATACGGTTGCAGACCAAATGGAAACTAATCCAGCCTGTAAATCACGATGCAGCAGATGTAACCCACTCAGTCCTGAACCTCGTCACTTTTGGTCAGCTAAAGCTGATCTTGTAGCTAGCTTTGTTACAAAGGGATCAAGAGATACAGCACTTGTCTTCATCCCTTGCTGTCACTCCCACCGCTAATTATGTTCATTGTTTCAGCTGAAGCTAATTTATCTTTTTAATCTGGCTTCACCTTCTGGCTACTAGATCTTGTTACATCTTTCTCTGCAAGGTCAAAGGCCTGTTAACACCTACCGTTTTCTCCCCATGAAGCTGTTTACTAGACCAGTCACGTTTTAGTCTTCCTTTGGATACCCTCAGTGAACTCGTCTTTAAATTTGTCACTGCCAGACATTTTCCCCAGTCCTGAAATAATTTCTGCAGTTCTTTTCCCTACCCTCACCTGTTTTTCAACATCCATTTCAAATGTGCGTGCCAGGTCTGGATTCAGCATTCCACAGTAAAATTACCTCCTTACTCCTACTCGGTATTTTCCTGTTTATTTGTTCAAAAAGTACATTAGCACCTTTGGTTACTACATTACTAGGATGACTTGTGTTTGACTGCACGTCCATGTGGGCACTTAAATCCTGCTCCCCTCTCCTATCTATTACACCAACTTTTATCAGATATCTTTAAATGATTCCGAACCATGTTGCAAACACGTAGCGAAGACCTCAAGCCTTTTGCAACATGTGGAGCATGGACCACTTGAAACTACTCCTCAAGCCCTCAGTTTCCTGCTCGCTGGCCCACTGCAATAACCCTTGCCCTATATTTTAATATGGAATTCAGTGAATTTGACACAACCCTGGAATGTCCAGTGTATACAGATTTAGGAACTGGGAGATCTGTGAGGAATGAAGTTCAGGACAGCTGGATAAGGAAGATCTGGAGCTGTAAGCACACAGGAAGAGCTGAAGTCCATTTTGGGTTTCTGCAGCCTGTGCTCAGCTAAGGCTCATGGTAACAGGGACAATGCGTAACCCCTAAATCCCTTCTTCTCTGGGAAAGGAGCAGAAGTGATATCATTTTTATGCAGGAACAGACAGTAAATTACCCAGGTTCTATATGGCAGATGTTACAGGGCTGGCATGTGGCTCTGTCTAGCTTTGCAGCAAGAAAACCAAAACCAAGGAGCTACTTTGGCTCATCACTTCACACCCGGATCCTTGCCCTCTGATCATCCACATGTAATGAAAAGCCCATCTGCGGTTCTGGAAACAGCCAGGCACCTCTTACTCCCTTTGGGCAAGCTGTTCCAAGGCTGGTTCTCTCCACTTTACCCAGGTCACCAACCCAGGCCATGCAGCTAATGCACCCTCACATACCTCCACCCGCACCAGTATACACCCTCAATGCCATGCTGAAAAATACCACTCTGAACCATGGTAGGGATCTCAACTTATTTCAAGTACTTTGAATAGAAAAAATATGATCATGGGTGAGGGTGACGGTAACACTGCTAAGACAAAAACTGAGACCTAAGGAAGGCTGGAGCCAAAGGTAACACCACGGCCAGGAGAAGTCTGCTCTTCAGGGGCCACCCAAGCAAATGTAAGCCTTCTAGTATTGCTTGGTGGGAGAGCCTGAAGCAGATGCCTCGAGTCATTTGCTATTTAATTTCGTTGTTTCCAAAGGTGCTAGGGTGACAAGTAACCATATGCTTTTTTCTCCCCCCAAATGTCAACTCTGAATCTTCATTCTGGTACTAGAATGCTGCTCTGGGGACAGTCTGGCTTGTTCAGCCTCACTAGGAACCAAGACCCATGGTCAAACTCTTTCTTTGTTGTTTCTCAGCCCATCCCAGGGGCTGTCACTGAAAAGAAACAGGGATACGCGAGGGAAACATCTGGCCAGGCCGCCCATCAGTATCAGTACTATTGATGATGTATGAGCCAGAGCAAAGTCCGGCTCACACACCCAGAGTCGTGCCAGCTCAGCAGGACTAAAACACAAAAAGAAAAATAAGAAATAAAAAAGAAACCTTTATTTTGTCAAGCAGCAGCCACTCCAGCAATCATTACAGTTTTGGAGAGCAGTTTTGATGAGTAGAGAGGTACTGTTCTTACAGTCTTTTTCTACGTAAAATCATAACACAGAACCTGGATTTGAGCTCCTTGGCATCTATGCAGTAAGGCAACATGGTACTGCTCCCCTACCCGCTGCCTCTTGCAGAGGGATAAAAACCTGATTTAGCGCTGCTTCTGTTCCAAGGAGGCAAAGTATTTCATTCTTTATGTTTTTGCTTAGAAGAAATAATGGGAAACACCATCCCTAGGGAAGATTCTTTTTTCTATATTTTTCCATTCCCCCCCCCCGACATCACCTAAAAGAGCACTTTCAGCCTCAGATCCAAGAGGGGTCTTTTCACATAGGGTATCTTTTTACACCCCCTGCGAGCCTTGTTGTCTGCAGGAATCACCCTAAGCCAGCCCCTGGGTTAAGGTGGTGCTGAGAAGGGAGCAGGGCCTCCCGGGAGCCCTCTGACATCGTGCCACGGGGTTTCAAAGAATGGTGGCCTTTCACAGGCTGCCAGCAAGAGCATCAGCAGCCAGCTGACTTTTTCTGCTGGGTCAGCAGATCAGAACTGGGACACGATGGTCTAAACCTCCTGTTTTACGATAACTCTGAGTAACGCAGCTCTGACATACCCGGCAGTGAGTTTTGCACTAGGCTTTTCAGAATTGGCACACCAAACTTCACCCCTGGCAAGAAAACAGGACAAAAAAGAATGCTGCCCCCACCTAAGGCCGAACACTCTTCAACACCAGTTAGCAAAATCTTTTTTATCTGTTTAGGTGACAACACTGTAAAATCACAGAAAAGGGCATTTTAGCCAACAAATGCATCAAAAGGGAAGATATTCACCCACTTCTCCACACCTTTTTCTTTTTAAACCCAATGTTTCTAAACTGGCTCACTTTGCATTTAGATAGGGATTTATTTTTTTAAAATCATGAGATCCAAGCCCACATGGCCCCAAGGCTACCAGGACTAGGGTACGCGGCCACATCAACCCCCAGGGAGCAAGGACATGACATCTCCCGGAACCAAGCCTGGCATGACAGCCCCACTGGGAAGGGTGAGGAGTCCCCACTCCTGGCCAGCCGGAGCAGCCCAATCCCCAGGCAAGGCTTGGCCTGACCTCTTTTTTGCTGGAAGCCATTCCCCCTCCGAGGGCTGTGCTGCAGCATCCATCCCATGGTCCTCATGACACCTCCACGGTAAGGAGATGGCCTTGACTCTCTGGGTTGGAAAACCAAGTGGCAGATTCTCAGCTGGTGCAAATCAGCATAGCTTCACTAGAGGCCAAGGAGCTATCCCAATTCACCCCAAATGAAAGTCTGGCGCAGAGAGGTGAAGAGATGCATTGCTGCCACTCCACGGGTTGACAGCAGCTCTGGGCACGGAGGGTGGGCATCCCGGCTTCCTGGTCTGACAGTACTGCTGACGTGGCTGGAAATCACATGCGGCGTTGTCTCTCTTCAATCAGCCGAGCAATGCAGAGGATTGGTCCTCAGAGCCAGCGAGAGGTTTTCCATTCCCCTCAGTAGCTAAAATTCACTGTTTTCTCTTCGCAGCTGTGCCACCCAGTTACATCTGCAGTGGGTGACAGGCAGGTCTGATCTTTGCAGACACAGGGGACCTGGGTGAGACCCTTTAGCTATGGCATGAAAGCCAAGCAAAACCATGACAGTCCTCACAAGGCATGGGAGCAGTTCCCCAGACTTTCACCAGAAAAACCTCCCACATGCCAATGAGGGGCTTGTGTTGGTAGGAGCGGGGCCCTGGTTTTACCCTTCATCAGAAAGCGTAGTGAGGCGAGCTGCAGAAAAGCCACAGGCAATGCAGACTTAGCTAGCCAGAGCAGGCGCCTCAGCTGGAGACCTTCCCTGCAGCCATCAGATCAGACACGGCGCCCGTACCAGGTACATTTCCATAGCTTATAATGTAGCTTAACAATTGCATTGGAGATGAAGGAAAAGGCACAGTGTACAGGAAAAAAATATATCCCAAAATGATACCCTTTTATTTGTAAAGCTCTGATGAAACAGCTTTCCAAATGACATCCCACTTAAAAACCAATGGAAACCAACCTAACTATGCGTCCATCACACTATACAGATTGCATCCTACATTTTCAAGATGCCTAAATATCTTATGGAGTATTTACATATGTGTCAGTTAGGTAGTAAAGTTTCATTGTGATTTGTTTCTTTCCAGCATGTACTTATTCAATGGCAAAAAAACCCCAGGGATGCATTTGCATTTTTGTACAATACTTCCGAGCAAACGGCTAGGGCAATTTTCCTGAGAGAAGGCTTGTTCTTTGAAACTCTTGCTTTAACAACTGGAAATACAGGAAGTGGATGGGTTTTTGTTGCTCTAAAAAGCCTAAGGATGCCTAGTTAAGTTTTTCTTTTAAATTATTTACGTACCATTAAGTTAAAATGTTTACATTCATTCATTCATATAAAAACCATTGTTAAATCTTATGTAAATGATTTAACACTGATTGCTGCAACGCAAATTGCACTTCTTTAAAAAAATTATTGTATATATGGAAGAAAAATATCTGATTGCTACCCTGTTTACAAATTTTGACTGACTCTATACAGTTCAGCCAGGAAATACGAACTTTCATAAACCTCAGTCACAGTGTACTTTAAAAGTTATATTGCAGTCTGCAAAGTGAGTAAATATTTTAAACCAAAAAAAAAACACCCCAAAAACCAAAAAACCAAAATCTTCTTAACAAGCTGGACCTTGTGAGACTTGTACCAAACACTGTGATTTCTTCCAGGGGCGTAGCTGGGCTCTGAAGAGCAGAGCAAGGCACGCTGGAGACGGAGGGCGCAGGAGGAGAGGAGCAATGGGGCGAAGACATCAAATGTTTGGTGCGAGACGTCTGCGCCGACTCAAGCAGTACACTCTTCTGACACTCGTTAAAAAGTATCTTGCCATCTCTAGTAATTAAAGCCTTTGGTACTCCCTCCCCGACACTGACGACTTCCACCAAATTCTCGGGGGAGAAGGTGATGAGAGAGCAAAAACAACTATACAATCAGAAAGGCAGCGCTACTGGACAAGTTGAGGATGCATTTGTGGAATCTATCAATAGGTCTAGGTTTATCTCTTCTTTTTTTTTTCCTTTTTCTTTTTTTCTTTCTTTTTTTTTTTTTTTTTTT
>Ga0065711_1001948_pt1 | contig 37979 bp, 28 predicted proteins | sample Hoacrofraction12_FD_59098 | JGI IMG/M metagenome (GOLD analysis project Ga0065711, IMG submission 59098) | Hoatzin crop microbial communities from Cojedes, Venezuela - Epithelial fraction 12 v2 (version 2) | ecosystem: Host-associated > Birds > Digestive system > Esophagus > Crop | place...
GCTTGGGGTGGACCTGCTGGAGAGCAGCTGTGTGGAGAGGGACCTGGGTGTCCTGGTGGACGACAGGTTAACCATGAGCCAGCAGTGTGCCCTGGCTGCCAAGAAGGCCAGTGGGATCCTGGGGTGCATTAGGAGTGTGGCCAGCAGGTCGAGGGAGGTTCTCCTTCCTCTCTACACTGCCCTAGTGAGGCCCCAACTGGAGTACTGTGTCCAGTTCTGGGCTCCCCACTTCAAGAAAGATGAGGAGCTGCTGGAGGGTGTCCAGTGGAGGGCTACAAGGATGGTGAGGGGACTGGAGTATCTCTCCTACAAGGAGAGGCTGAGGGAGCTGGGCTTGTTCAGCCTGAAGAAGAGAAGGCTGCCAGGGGACCTAATATATGCTTACAAATATCTGAAGGGTGAGTGTCAGGAGGATGGAGCCAGACTCTCTTCAGTGGTGCCCAGCGACAGGACAAGGGGCAATGGGCACAAACTGAAGCATAGGAAATTCCGTCTGAACATGAGGAAGAACTTCTTCCCTCTGAGGGTGACGGAGCCCTGGAACAGGCTGCCCAGGGAGGTTGTGGAGTCTCCTTCTCTGGAGATATTCAAGACCTGCCTGTACAAGGTCCTCTGCAGCCTGCTGTAGGTGACCCTGCTTCGGCAGGGGGGTTGGACTAAATGACCCACAGAGGTCCCTTCCAACCCCTACCATTCTGTGATTCTGTGTTTGTGATCACTCTTCTGCCTGGAGAGCGTACACAGCCTAGGTCTCAGCAGGGTGGCGTGGGATCAAGATGACAGAGAAATTGGTCTTGTGGTGATGCAGGAGATGCCCACCCAGTGTTCATTTGCATGTTGTGCTGCAGGAATCAGGACGTGAAACACCATCTTCCACTCGAGCATCTAGTGTGAACGGGACAGACGATGAGAAGGCATCACACGGTGGTCCTGCTGAGGCACATCTCAAGTCTGAGAATGATAAATTAAAAATTGCTCTAGCCCAAAGGTGAGGTTCATTTAATACCTAAGTTGCATTGGAATAGCGTACTGTAATTATCTGATGGCTAATGATATTAACAGAAATTATTCAAATGTAATTGCATTAATTTAAAACGATGCAGCAGAATGCATGAATGAGCAGATTTTAGCAAGTACCTCCCGGTATCCAATTGAGAGATATTTACCATTTATTTTTTTCCTGATCTATTTCATGATGAAATAAGATGTCTTTTATTCTGCTGATGCCAACTTTCATAACCACCTTCATTTGTGAGGTTTTAGAACTACAGAAAGAACATTAAATCCATGGGGGAGCAGTTACTACTGATAACATGTGAAGCCAATCTCTTCTTCCTCTTTGAGTTTGCTACATTTACTTTGATGAAAATAGATATGGATATTTAAAATTAGAAAAGGGAATGAACTCAACCATAAAAGCTGAAGTGAGAAATATAATTTCACCAGGCTGCTTAGAAGTCTTGAGGGGATGTTTCTAAAGCTGTGGACAATGTCCCTTGAAGTCACATTTTTTGCTGTTTGCTTTGATAAATTATTTGAAAATGCTGAGAAGAGTAATTTGCAGCTGTAGTGAAAATACAGGCATCGGAATATGCAAAGTTATGACATGAAAATCAAGTAATTTTCTACTGGGATCTTGCCTTGTCTGCCTCTTGCATGTGAATATATCTGTGAATGGAAAGAAAATCTAACGGGATCAAGCTACTCTTAAAAAGCTATTTAAAAAATAGGGCACCATAAGCAGCATTACCCAGTGAGCAATTCTAAGGTTGCATATATTATATTTGCAGTACATCATCTCTCTTTATTGAGATTTCTATAGCACATCCTATTTCAAATCATAATATTTGATCCTTCCTCCTGCTGAAGACACCTCCACAGGCAAGTAGCAACTAGCATGTGGGGACCTTCAGAGCCTTCCTTCCATGCACTCTCTTGTCTTGTGCTTTACGCTGCAGGTTGAAGCTTTCGGGAATGAGTATTTTAATTCTCCAGCATTATGTAACGCTTTTATATGTAAGGCTAAGCATTAAAAAAAAATCAAATATAGGTAGCGTCAACCCCCTGACATCTTCAGTTCTGAATTACTGTCCTGTTTGCCCATGTGTAGCGTCACTTTGCTGCCCAGGTAGCAGGTCCGCAGGCCGGCACGGCAGCAGGGGCTCAGCGAGGCACAGCCGCTCCGCTCTGCAGGCGAGCACTGACCAGCACGGCGCCAGAGCAAAACCCCTGTTTGCAGACGGTGGAGGTCCCAGCTGTCAGCTCAACCCCGCAGCCTGCTTTGACAGCAGGGCTGCTCTTCCAGAAGCACAGGTCATTGCTGCTGGAGTTGGCAGATCCCTTTGTTTTGGCAGAGGCAGTCAAGGCTTGTCTCCTCCTTAGGCAGGCAATGGCTGGGGGACGTACACACGTCTGAGTATGCTTGATCTTATAACAGTGGATCATCGGTAAACATGCACCACGGGCGGATGAGTTTGCTGTCAGGTAAAGAGTAATGATACACAGGATTATAAGGTGAAGCCACCTAATGGCACCCTGGCTTTCGCAGTTCATCCAATGTGAAGAAGTGGGAGACGGAGCTGCAGACGCTGCGGGAGAGCAACGCCCGGCTGAGCACGGCGCTGCAGGAGTCCGCGGCCAGCATCGAGCACTGGAAGAAGCAGTTCTCAGCCTGCAAGGAGGAAAACGAGCAGCTCAGGAGCAAGGTAGCAGCTCGTACTCATCTCACTTCCAGTTAGCTGCTCCTGCCATTGCTCTTTCTCTTGGATTTTTGCTGCTTTGTCTTTGTGTGTGTTAGGAGATGGATTTTGTCTTTGAAAGGGAAGGGAGTTTAAGGCAGCTGCTTCCTTCTGCAAACAGCGGGCAGTGAAGTTCAAAGGGCTGGGGATCTGCGGGAGGACTGGTGCTGCCGCCGTGCGTGAAGCTCCCTGCCTCTTGATTTGGGAGACCTGGTGTTGGCAGGGATTGCTGGCTGGGGTGATAACACAGAAGGGTTTTAAAAGTGGGCGTACTATTTCGTACCCCTTTCAAAGCTCACTTAAATACTGCCAGATGATGAATGAGCAGAAGGCAAGGTTGTGGCCTGGTTACCCAGAGGAAGCCAAGCTAGGAACCACTCAGTACTAGAAGCAAATGCCAACGGCAGGGCAGGGAATGAGCACGTGAGTTATGTCCTCAGCACTGTAGGCTGTGAGCAGGGTCCTCCAGTGCCAACGCTGGGCACATCTCATCCAGAAGCCTCGCAAGAAGCATTGCGAAAAGCCTTTTGCCTTCCATTACTGTGCACAACATTTCTCAGTAGTGAAAGACCGAGGGTGAGCAGCGGCTGCAGCAGAAAGCACTTGAGAAGTTTAAATTTTGAAAGCCTCAGTTTAGAGTAGTCATTGGTACTGTCCCTCAAATAATACCATGCTATCTGTCAAGAGCTGGTGGCAGCCCCAGGCAGTGCTGGCACCAGCCTGGGCATGGGGAGCCTGGTTTTCATGAGCACGGCTTGCAGGGATAATTTCACTCTGTTCATCTTAAACGTCTTTGAAAAAGCTGGACCGTTTCCCTGCTCGCTTAGATGGATCACTGGGGCATTTGGTGTAGAGATCAGATTGTATCAGTCTGGTGAGGATTTAGTTTTTGTTTTAGTGTTTGCTTTCAAAGAGGGGAAGGAATTTCATATCTTTTTGTACATCAGTAGGCTGCAAATAGTATTTCAGCGTTGGAGGTGGCCTGGGTTGTCTGTCTGCACTAAAAATCCATGTGGAGCAACCTCTTCCCCAGGCGGATACTCTCTATCTGTTCCCATATATTTTAGGTGCACGCAGTGATAATTCAGAGGTCAAGCCAGAGCTGTATGAACTGATGCTACATTAACAAATCAATGTTAGTTGTTTCATGATTTGGGTTCCTGTATCTGATCTCTTTTGGATAGGGCAGAAGTGAGTAAGCGGTAGCCTAGATATGAAGAGATTATCAAAACACTGCCTTACTACAGCTGCAGAGTCATTGCACCAGTGACTAGCCAGGCTGTGCAGCAATGCTGTCTGTACAATGCGCGGCCTTTTTCTATGCAGAGAGATTTTCTGGGCTTTTCCCCAAAGTAGGTTCGCTCGGCGCTCACGCTGCACCACTGCAGCGCCTTGGGAAGTTCCTTCTCCTTTATTAATTGGGTCAGAATTTTTTGCGTATTGCTCTACCTTCAAATGAGGGAAGTTTTAATCCCAAAGCAACACAAAGCTGAGAATTAAAATACATACTTTAATGAGGTGGCCCGTCGGCCTGCGGTAAGTGTGTCTCCTGGGAGCCAAGTCCAGAGCTGGCAGAAGGAGGTATGGAGGGAGCGAAGTACGTCCCTGGGCGAGAGAACAAAGTGGCGTATGTTGCTCTGAACTGGTTCTCCCCCCAGAGTTTTGATGTTGGGTCCATCATACTCCAGCTAGAATAAGAAGCAACCCTTGAGGAGGCAAAGCTGGGAGTGCTGGGGAGATTTCATCTCCTTGCTGCGTTAAGAAAACCCATCCCTTAAAGTCTTGTGTTGGGTTTGTAGAAGCGAAGTGCAAATTTTCTCCTCAGCCCCACTTATTTTAGCAGCTCAGTGAATATGAGCTACTGTGCAAGAGAGAATAAACACGGTCCTGGGGCTTCCTAGTGGATTTGTAAATTGGCTCTTTTAAGGAAAGAATTGATAATTTTGTTGCAGTGAATCAAGTGCTATGATCTAGGAAATGGATCCATGACAAATCTAAATTGTCCGTGCTTCCCTGTGCTCAGTAGAGCAATGCTCCTTTCCACCAGCTGTAGTCTGCCCCAAATTTCCAGAAATTTGAAAAATTTCACCTAATGCCTGACGTTTCTTAAAGATTGAAGAACTGGAGGAACAATGCAATGAAATAAATAGAGAGAAGGAAAGAAATGCGCAACTGAGTAGACGCCTCCAGGAACTGGAAACAGAGCTTCAGGACAAAGAGCTGGTAAGTGCCCTGAACACAGAAGTGGCATGCTTTGGAGTCTGAGCGGCTCTGTCTGCTGCTCACTTGGGGTGTAGGATTGTGGACTGCCTCACAACCAGAAGCCCAGTGTCTCAGAATGTCACCCGTATCTAGATTTTCTATGTTCAACTCTTTAGCAATAGTTTGATAGAGTTCCTCAGTCTCAATTTCGTAATGTTTTATGCGCTGTGACAGCACACTTTGATTTGGCAGTGGTTAACAGACACAACACTTTTATGTATACAACACTTTACTCCTAACAGAAGAGCTGGAGTGGCGAAACAAGTTGACCAAAGCCAGAGACCTATGCTGAGAACAGAGTCTCAGTTGCTAGTCCCCATGTCCTGAATTCCTGCAGACATCAGGACCAGCATTAAAAGACACCATTTACAAAATAACTTGGTGTTTGTGTAACAAGTCCTGTTTCTTTGTCCGGATGGCTGGTAGTCTTCGGCTTTGCCATTTTACGGTCTCCCTCTGATCTCAAGGCTAATGCCAGGAGTGAGAAATTCAGATTCATTTAGAGTACCCCAGTCTGTCATTTTTGACATACAGAGCATTCATTTTTCGAAGGAGAATTATGTCGATGGCTTGGAGACCCTGAACGGTGGGGAAAATAATGGGATCCTCATTTTTTTCCCTCGTTACAGTGACCAAATGCTCTGTGCTGGCTGAAGAGAAAAAGCTGTCAGCAGGTGCAGTAAAGTTTGCCATGTGCCATTACAGCATCTCTGCTGGTGCTCTTAAAAGCAGTGCCATTGAGGGTTTTTAAGATGGCACAAGGAAGTAGTTTAGGGAGATGGATTTTGATGTACTGTTATAATATGTTTTTCAGCCCCATATTTCAAAGGAAAATGTCATGCTTTCTTCCCAGCCTTTCTGTGGTAATGGCATGTATAATAACCCTTATTGTCTGCCGGCATTTTCCTCAAGATTCACATTTTTATGGTACCAAATGAACCAGAAAATTGATTGACTTGTGAATATTACATGCCTATCTTCCATTTACACTGACAATATACTAACTTGTTTTCAAACTGCATGCTTACATTAGCAGGTTCTTGATTAGGTTTAAACCACCCATAAGTAACCTTTTCATGGTCTGCAATTCAAACCAGCATGAAGCCTGCTCTTGTATGTTGCCATGTAAGAGGAGCAACTGATATCCTCTTCATGACGGAGAGAGAAATTTAGAGACATGGCAGTCAGGACAGAGCTATCTAGTGATATATTTATATTTATATGTACACCATATGCCATGTGCCATATACCGTATGTATAGTATGTATATAAATATGCACACACTCTATTATACTATATATAGTAAGTATACAGTATAGTAGTGTGTGTGTATATAGTAAGTATATATAGTATAATATATAGAGTATATATAGTATAATATATTTTTATTTTGAAATGTGAGCCCCCAGGTATTGTTTATACAGATATATATGCATGGGAATCAGGGCATCTTGAGAAAACACGTTATTTTCTGGTTCTGTGGCAGAGCTTGACTTACGGTTTCTGTTACACTTATACTGTACTCTGAGTTCATCTGTTAGGGGAGAAACCACATTTAATAGCCAAGAAACCGGCCTTTCAGATAAGACTGGTTTTGCCGTTCTGTGTCAGCACAGCTCGGAGAGGACGTACCCCTGCTAACTCCTGAGACCATCGCCTACATGGGCAGTTTCTGGAGGAGGCTCTTGCACTCCCTCCAAGGCACATGGTTTCTCTTGCACCTGCAGTGTGCTTTGCAGATGCTTTGACAATCTTTCTGTAAAATGTACAGTCTTTCTTCAAATCTTTCCCTACTACCCACATCGGTGGTGTTCGTTTGTGGTGTTAATGCATTCAGCTCTCTTAATTTCCATCAGAGACACAATCTCCTGTCAAGTCACATTGCACTTTGCGTGAACCCCTTTCAGCTAGTCCTCTCGATTTTGGCAGTGATGCCAGAACCGAATACAGATTTTTGAGGGAGGGTTCCTAGAGCTGTACAGCGGAGGAGAACCCATTACAGCTGTGCTCTGTAATGATGCCTCTATATATTCGGCTCGTAATGTCACCGGCCTTTTTTTGCTGCCATATATCATTGAAAATTCGTGTCTAATTTGCTCTTTGCTACCACCTATAAATTGCTTGTAGCATTACAGCCCTTCAGATTTCTCTCTTATTGAATATCTTTTGCATAGCTATGTGTTTTAGGTTAAGATTTCATTAATATATTTAACGGCATTCATGCTAGAGAATGGATTACACTGTTTTAGAAATACAAAGTCAAAAACACAGTGTAAAAATGTATTCTAGTAGAAAATTAGCATGTGTCTTGGAATGCAGACATGCTGTTTTGATTATTTTACATCCAAATACTCTGCAGAATACAATAAAATATGCAAAGTCATTTCATACTCTCAAGTTTTCATTATGTTTTATATTGAAGCTTGCATTAATTATTTTTTTCTTTTTTATTTTCAAAGGAACTGGAAGAGCTGCGAAAGCAGGGTGAAATTATACCACAGCTCATGTCAGAATGTGAATCTGTATCTCAACAATTACAGGTACAGTTTAGCAATGAAATTAATTTAAAAATAGTTGATACATTTATTTTCTTTCTCATAACTATATGCTTTTCTCTGTTCAGACTTCAGTGTTTGAAGGCAAAGAGCTCTAGTTTGTAAAAACAAAAAATGCTAATTACGGGCAAAATACACCATGCCCTTCCCAGCACAGGAGTAATTAAATAGCTCCATTTCTTTGCCTTGCTGTTTGCAGAAATTAGTTTGCCTGGGATCATGTTGCATCTATCCCCTGCGGATTCCAGGCTATGCTCTGCCCTGTGTTTCTGCTGCTCTGGGCTCGTGTCAAGCAGCACTCCATAACCTGCGGCTGATTGCCACAGTGGCACCAGGGAAGGCTTTTGGGAAAGAAGTAGATGAGTGTAGCTACGCACCAGCAGGGAAAAAAGCTCCCCCGAGGCTGCCATGACATGCTGCATCGTTCCTTTCCAGCAGAGCACGGCTCGCTGGGGCTGGGTTCCGCACGTGAGGCTCCTCTGCTCGCTCGGAGCGGAGCTCGCTGGGCTGTGGAGCCCTGCCCCAGCCCAAGCCTGGCCTTTGGGCATTGCTTGTTGAAGCTGGGGCTTGTTTGAATGCAATAAATTTATACATGAAAGGAGAGCAAATATAGGTAGGCTCATAAATAACATAAAATCTAAACAACCAAATAAACCATCACTCTGATTATCTAAATGATCTAAAATCATTTACAAGGAGTGCAGATGTTGAAAATGGTTAAAATATAAATTTTGTTTGATCCATATGTCAAAATATGTCATCTGGGGCTTTTGGTGAGAATAGGCATGTATGTACACACATGCAATGGAGAGCAATGGGCAGAAGAGCTAGCGAGAGGTGGAAATAACAGAACGAACTGCAGCAAGGGAAGTGTTACGCGGCTGCCCCGTTCCTCGCCTGAGTGCTCACAGAAAGTGAAACTTTAAAAAAACACCAATAAATCCAAAAGCATTGAATAAAGCAGCATGAGCCCTCAAGCAGTATTTTCTAACCTTGTTTTTCCAGGTTAAACCACCATAGATAATTCTCTGTGTAATTGGTGGCACAGTGTCTAATTCTGCAACTGTAGCAGTGACAGAAATATATGCATATTACATGATTTAAATCCAGCTGAATTTTAAGATCCCAACTGAGTGACAAAACCTGATGCAAAGCATCTTTGCCAGTTAATCTGTGTCCCTTCCTGCGTGGGCTTCCTTTCCTTTTAATCTGACTAGCGCACGCCTCCTGCTCTCAGAGGTGCTTGTCTTAATCAATTTGCAGAAGTCGAAGCAAACTTTTACAGCCTGGCTGCCGTTTGTTGCTTTACCCCGTTAAATGCTGCTCATCCTTCTTCTCTGTGATTCATCTGATTGTCTCTTTTGTCTTTAAGGCTGCTGAGGAAAAGAACAAAGATCTTGAAGAGAAAGTCAGAACGCTAAGGACAGAAGTTGAAGAGAGCAAACATAGGCAGACCAACCTTAAAACTGAATTAAAGAATTTTTTAGATGTACTAGATGGGAAGATAGATGAATTACATGACTTCCGACAAGGACTGTCTAAACTTGGGGTTGACAACTAGATGGCAATAGATTTTTTTGTAACCTAGGGTCTGGATGTTTGATGTTCTGTTGATCCCAAACGTGTGTTTTACAAAATATAACTAGAATGTTCCACTTGTTTGCATTGTTTTTGTACATAGAGGCTGAAAATTTGCCATGGGGGGGTTTTGTTGTTTGTTTTGTTTGTTCGTTTGTTTATTTTCCAAACCAATCGTGCTGCTCACTGAATTCTGTTGAGATTAGAAACTTTCTATATTGCTGCTCTGGCTTCGTGGGGTTGGGAACAGGTAGAGGGTTCTGTCTCAGGAATCTGGAACTAGATCTACCTTGAAATGAATATGCAGTTAGTTGTTGCAGGGAAATTTATATCTTTCTTAAGGGCTGTTGCAACCATAGAAACAGAAAACAAGTCTTTTTCTTGTCCGGACTATCAGCATTCCTAGCAACATCCACTTTTATTCCTTGGTGGAGCAGAGAGAAGATTAGCTGGAGCTCCTGCAGTTTGTGAAATGTGCCTGTGATGAGCTGCAGTCAAGTGAATCACTTCGCGCAGATACCAGGATCTTTAGGGACCATGTCAATCAGGCCTGATCTGCTGAAAGAAATCCAGTGGCTTTCAGATAACCTCCGGTACAGGCTGCATGTGCTTGCCTGGACCCATACAGCACAAAGTCAACGATGTAGAAATAAATTTCAGCTCTTCAAGTCATGCATCTTACCCAGCAGGTGAGGAGAGCTTCTCTTGCTTAGCAAGATCACTTCTCTTTGGCCTTCAATATTGAACCCCTATAGTTCCATCATCATGTGCAGCTCTGAAAAATGTCCACCCAAGTCTTGGGACCAGATACTTATTTTAAAGAATGATATGTTGCTGGTTTGTACACAGGTCAGACGCACCTCTGTGCAACTTGGTCGCTGCTGATTAACTTCTACAGTAGCGAAGGAGATGTTGATCTGAAGAACAATATACGGTTACTTGAAGGTGTTGCTAAGAAGTGAGTTTCTTCCCCGGGAGAGTGGCAGCGTCATGACCACATTAAATCAAAATCCTTTACTATGATTTCTGCGTTCTCACCTCATGTATCTTTGACAGTAGGGTGGGAACTAGCCACCAAGTTAGACTGCCCAAAAAAACCCCAACCCAAAAAGCAGAAATGCTGTTGTGTTCTCGAACTGATTATTCAGCAGCTCTAAATATGTTTTCAGAAATGCAAGGTCGTATGCTGGGCTCCAGTGAGAAGGAAGTTCCCTTTGTCACAGACAGGGATGTAAAAAGGGCCAGAGAGGACAATTCAGCCCATGTTTTGCTTTTGCCCCTAGGACTGCCTTCAGCTTCTTTCTCCATAACCTGGTTTGAGAGTCTGTTTACATGGGATCTTAATTAATTCAGGAAAGAACTTTTGCTTATGTGACATTAATATTTGCTCAATTCAGGCAAAAGCTTGGTTAAGCACCATGTTAGGGCATTCCAGCAGTGACTGATAGAAAATGGCTGTGCTTTTTTTTATTATTTGGGGGCTTTTTTCTTTTCTCAGCACGTCTCAATTATGAAAATGACCTTTAAAGGAAAGGTGGGTTCTAGGTGAAACATGCATGGAGTACTTTTTGCACATGGCTATATGATCCCCATGCTGGAGATAGGTTCTGTCTGCAATTGTCCCTTGCATTTTCATTTCATCTGTTACTGTTGCATTATCTTCATTGCCTGTTTTTTAGACTGGACTTTTTTGCCTTTACTCTTTTTAAATAACGGAGGCAAAGCTGGGACCTCTCATAACCATTATGACCATTTAAGTCTCTTTAAAAAAAAATGCTGTAGGCTGTTGATATTTAAAAATAAAAATAAAAATCAGGTACATAGCATGTAGGCGTGTGAAAATTAGACTTTGCCAGCATGGAATATTCAACAGTTGCATAATGTGGGGTTAGATCAGACTTCTCAAAATTGAAAATGACGTCAGAAACTGTGTGTGGTTGTGCACAAGTAATCTCCATTTTTAGTCTTTGTATTTGATAGCAAGTCAGACAGACGCCATCATTTAACAGGCAGCTCGTCCTGCTTCTCCTCTCCTCCCATGCTTCTTTAGAGTTCCTGAACTGCAGCCAGTCCCTGCATCACCTGGGAACCAGGGGATGACACCACTAAGAGCTGCAAGCAATGCAGGTAGTCAGGGCCCTCCTCATCACACTGGTTTATTGCTTTCACACCAAGGACCCTGCTCCGTCTTCTGTTCTTTTTCCTGTTCAGCAGTCTTAGGGCTTCCTTCTTGGTTTTAATACAAAATAGGATTTTTAATGTGATTCTGTGTAGAGAGATGCAAAAGACTCTGCAAACGAATTATTTTATTGGGGTTAATCCAGATTTTTTTCCACTTTAGTCAGGTTTATCTCAGATCCAGTTCATTAGGAATGTATTAAGCCACTCTTAAAGTGCAAGGAAAGTGTTTCTATGGGATTGTATCAATTTAACAGATGGAATTTGATGCTGGCGCATTAAACCAGTGCATAGCACTGACACAGGCAGTTATTTCTGGGTGCTTCGTGCCCACCAGAGGAGCAATAGGGGTTCCTCAGAGAAATCCCTACCCTATCTCTTCTAGTCTTGCCCCAAATGTATGTTTTCCTTACCTGCCATTGCTCTGATGTTGAGTTGTTAGAGATGTCTGTACGCAGCTATATGCTGTGGGAAACTCCATCGTTCAAGCATCCAAGGTCTTCCTATAATTACCTTCATTGTCTCTTTTTCCTTCCCAGCAGCAGTAAGTTGAGAGCATCTATGTATAACTACTTAAAAACCTCCCCTAGACTCCATCTCTTTTAACCTTTCCCTCTCTTTCATTGTGTTTTTCCTCTTCAAAAGCCAAACGCGCACTAGGAAGAGGCATCGCACGCTCTCTGGAGCGTCTGGACGCCGGCCGCAGCTCCGCTCTCCGGCCTGGCCCCATCCTTGGCTGGAGCCCCGCGTGCCTGCTGAGTGGGGACAGTCAGTGTCACACCCTGCTCATTCCTCAGCGCTCTGTGGTGGCCCAGCAATAACCCCTGCGTGCCAAACTGTGAGCCCCACGCTGCTCCTCAGGGACTTGGCCCGGCGTAGAAACTCCTCTCCCGGCGGGAGCGCCGGGGTGGCCAGCCTTCCCCCACCGCAGTGCCCGCACTGTCCTACCGACGCGTTTGTTCCTCCCTTTGTGCGCGCTAGGGACGCAGCCTGTCCCCATGGCACCCCAAGCCAGGGGCTGCACTCAGCTGGCAGCCGCCTGCTTAGGGACAGCCCCAAGTGCAGCCAGGGACAAGAAATCCTCATCCCTGTCCAAGAGAGGGTCTGCAGAGCCTGGTTTTATTTGCTGTTAAAATACAGTGCTGGGCAAACCCTTATTTCCCCGTGGCATCAGCAGTGGAGGAGGTGGTCACTCCACATCCATGGAGCCTGAGCGGAGACGCCTTTATATGAAGCTGTGTCTCACCTTGGGCAGTGGTGGGCTCACTTGCTAGGCTCAGGTTTCTCCCTTGAAGCGGTTGATGGCAGGATCTATCCTACCTCAGTTACATCGTCTTTTGTTAATAAAGGTCTTGTGCTTGGCACTTGCCATGCCGATACCTGCCAGCTGCACCGCCATGGTCCCACCACACTGCCCATCCGGCCCCGGTGGCATTGACAGGCCGGTGGCTCTGGGAGAAGAAATCTGTGTTGGCCTCTTGTGACACCAGGTTAGAGAGTGTCTTCCTGCCTTCTGGGCTTTCCAGTCAGGTGCTCCTTTGAGCTGGTGTTAGAGATGCTGAATAATGGGTTTTGTTTTTTTCTTGGTTCCGTGGGCAAAACAAGAAATACATAGGTCCACTTTGTATTAGCACAAAACCTAAAAATATTCAGTGACGTAAAAATATGGGGCGATAATTATTTTCAAGGGGAAAGAGTGTTTCATTAGATATGTTGTTTCACATTTTGGGAAATGACCTTAGCCTCATCTTTGGAATAAATTATTTCAAAATGAAAAACTGAAACATTGTTTCACACCCTAAAATAAGACAGGTTAGCCTTTTGCATTTTTCCTCTTTGGCTGATTCTTTATTTGCTGATTTTCACTCAAATTCACAAGCAGTTTTGTTTGGCCTCAACGTGCATTTTCAGCTGAATTAGTACTCTCCAGTATTTTTTCTGTCTGTGTCTATTTGGTGGTTCCTTTACTAAGTGAGCTTACTGGAGGAAAACTGTCTTTTCTCTAAGAAATTCCACGCCACGTCTCACTTTCTCTATCCTAGTGTTCAAAAGATGCCCTTTTTAAAAACAGTTTTACGCTGGATGCATCTGTGCCCAGAAAGCAGTTATTTAGATGATGCCTTCTTTCTTAGGTAAACACCTGATTTGATTTTTGTGAGGGCAATTGAGGGTGAACATTTTTTAAAGCTACTCAATGAATTAAGGCGAGCGCGAAGGGTTTCAGCTGTTCCTCCTGCTGTCCCTGCCACTGCCATCGCTTTCGAAGAGCATCAGCAAAATCATTGGGTGTGTTAAGGCGGGTGCTCACCCTGCGCTCGTCCTGGGTCTGCTCGGTGGCTTGCTGGGCACAGGGAGCCCCGTCCCCCTCTCAGTGGGGCACAAATTGTCAATAGGCTTCTGCACTCGTCTGTTGCACTGTTTTTTTTCCAAGCATTCATTTTACTCCCTTATTAATTTCTTGCCACCTTTGGCTGTTTCATGAATGACTGAAGGAAATCTCCCCTTACTGCCACCACCTCGTACCTCTGGGAGTTCCTCAGCTACAAAACCGTGCTCTTTGTTAGTCTCTTCTGGATAGTTATCTCTGCAAAACCCTCCAAAACATCAGGGGCTTGTAGGGAATGTAGTGCTGTCTGTCTGAGCCTATGGATTAGCAAAGGTAAAAACGCTATCAGGGTGAGACGCCCTGCTCGCCTTAGTGCATGTCTGACACTGAATCCCAAGGGAAGGGGTGGAAGGGGAGCTTGACAGCAGCAGCAGCTAATTTTGACGATCGTTTCAGCAGGAGCTTCAGCAAAAGATGTGCTCTGCCCACAAGTTGTGGATGTGCCAGAGGCCTGGGATGGCTGTGCTGATCTGTCAGCTCACCCGCCTTTGTCCGGGCAGTTCTGGGCTTGTCAAGCCTGTGGATATCGATAAGTCCTCAGCATATCACAAAGGTGGCAGTGTGAGAGGGGCGGAAGGCAGATGTCCACATGCAGCTGAACAGCGCGAGAGCCTTGCAGCAATGGCACTAGTTTATGGTCAGACGCTTTCACTCAAAACCAGGAAAAGCTGCTGCCGTCCTACGCGGGCCCAGCAGTACCGAGACCTTGCGGAAGGGCAGGTTCAGCTTTCGGGGGGCTGCGAGGCAGCGAGGAGTGTCAGGCTGGGCTGGCGGGCTCTGGTTGTCGGCACGATTTAGCAACAGTAGACTGTTGCTCAACTCAACACAGAGCTACCCTAAGCTAATTTTTCTTGCCGTGGGTCATGTTCAACAAGCACCTGTGTGTCAAGCAAAGCAATACGTAGCCACAAGAGGTTTAACCCAGATGCACCTCCAGACAGAGAGGCCCGGCCAGCCGACACAGCCCGGCCGGGGATGCTGCCCCCAGAGCCCTGTGCCCCGGGAGCTCGGCAGTGTTTTGGGCTCGTTACTAGAATACAGACTTGACAGTTACATGAAGTTTGCGTGTCTTAAATAGCGTTCTCTGCGGTCAGTGATAAGGTATCTGAAGTGAAATACAGAGTCAGGAGGTGAATGATAACTGTGGCGAAGGTGCTTCCCAGAGGAGGGCTCTCCTGCAGGCTGCGGGCAAAGCTGGCCTGGCCAGCAGAGCTTTGCTTGCGTCCCCGGGGGTGTTGGATGTCTAACCTGTTTGACTTCCTACTGTGTTTTGTCTTAGCTCTTCTTTTTTTTCCTTTTTTTTTTTTTCAACAGATAGCCTAAATATACAGTCTAAGGGTGAAGGTGCCTATACTTCCAAAAATTTTACGTGCACGTTTTCAAGTAGATTTCTGTTTCCGTTCTGGTCATTTAGTTACCTAATGGTACATACATGAAAGGCACTTGAGAAAAATCTGTCTGCTGTTGTGTTTTTGTTTGGGTTGCATTTGGGTTTTTCCTTAACACTGGTCAGCAATAATTATTTTAGCCATATACTAGCTAAAAAGACTGATAATGTAAGATTTGTGAACTCAGCTTCAAAGTTTGCAGTTTGTTGATTAACTTGGATACACGAAGAGGGAGCTATGCTCAGTGAAAGTATTTTGCAGCATTTAGATGTTTTCATTTAATTGCCTAATAGTGATCATGAACCTAATATTCTATAAAACTCATCATGAATGACAAACAAAAGCACATACTGTTTTTAACATGAGTATACCCCTTGTAGTTGAAAGTTCTGAGAGTGTTTTAGTGTGGTCTGCTATACCAAAATATTTAGATTATTATGAGGTTTTAGCACTAAAGATAAACATACACCCTGTTTTTACTGTTTCAAGTAAAGTTTAGTGAATGACTGGCAATTTGTTGATACACAACTGTGGAAAAACACTGCAGTGCTCTAAATGTATATTTTTGTTTGGATTTATTATATTGAGCATATGGTTTAATGAAAACTGAAGTGTTTACTACAGTTGGATCATTGTAAACACATCTCTTACCTCGTCATTTAGTCTGCTGTGAAAAAGTACTTTTCTTTTTTCTTTTTTTTTTCTCAAATTGACCATAGACAGTCAATGTTAACATTTAGACTCCTAGTAGCAGTAAATGCTGGGTTTTATATATATAAAAGGAAAACTTGATTTTTTTCTTTATGAACTTATTATATAACTTTGTGATTTTTATCTGATTTTATTGTAACAAAGTTGTTTTATGTAAAAATATATAGTTTAAGTAAAATCTCTTGTCTCACTGTCTTCATTGACTTCAGAAAATGAACATCCTTGTGGCTGCAGCTCTGAGCTCAAGACAATGCTTCCCTTTGAGAAGAAGAATTCGGCTTTGATCTGTACATGTGGTGTAGTGCCTTAGATAATCTTAAAAACTCTCTTTCAGGAGGTGGAGCTTTAAAATGCTTGTCTTGCTTCACTGTATACTGGTAGCACATCCAGAGCCGGGTGCAGGATTGGGGCGGGTACATACGTAACTAAACTGAAAAAATAGTATCTGGAAGTATTTTGGCGTGAAATTTTGGACTTCCTGCATGCTGAGAAAAGCCTGGCGCTAGGAGAAGGTGTTCTGTCACCCTGTTTGGGAGATGCTCGGGATGGAAAACCCTCCTGTGGTTCCTGTAACTGATGTGGCAGCCCCCGGTGGCAGTTAGAGCGGGTGCTGTCTCTGGGGGAGCTCACTGGGACTCAGAAGTTACCCTCTGCGTTGAAATTCGAGCTGTTTTGACACCAGTCTGCTGCATCAGCACGTCGCGGTTAATAAGAGCCCTCTTAGAAGAGACTGTTAGCCAAGGTCCCCGCCGGTGTCTGGCGACGCAGTCCACACTCAACAGCACATCCCTGGGAGGGGATAACGACGAAGTCCACCTACAGACAGTACGGACAGTACGTAACGATGCTTTCGGCATCGGCATGTTCATCACACAGAAACGGTGCTTGCTGTCTTTGCACCAAATCAGGCTTCCCCAAAGGAAATAAGAAGGTTTGAAGACTGTTAAATGTCTGAGGCTCACCGCGCCTTTGTTACTCTGGGCTACACGGCTGCAAATGTCAGCTTTGGGGTGAGCGAGAAGCATGTCTGCCTCTGACCTTTCGCCAGAGCTTTTCTACCAGCAGCCATCAATAGCTCTGACAAGCAGTGCAGCAAATTCTGGCATTCCCTGAATAAGCGGTAGCCATAAAAGCAGCTCATATGTACTCTAGTAAAATGCAAGTAACAATCTCTAATTCTTAGCAAAGAAGGCATTTCTTTTTGGATTTGTGTAATTATAACGCTTAGTACAATAGAAGCACCTGTGCGTGCATCCCGTCTCCAACAGTGATCAGACACAAGCTGCATTCTCCCGTTACAGGGCGAGCTGATGCTCCTGCAGTACGTGTTTGCATTTATCAGCGGCTGCCCCGCTCGCCAGTCGCGCGTGGGGAGGTGCCTCATGCCCCTGGTCGTGTGGCGGTGCCTGCTCGGTACAGGCACATCCGACACGTCTGTAGGCTGAGCGCCTCACCGAGTCCAGGATGTATTTTTAGCATCGAGAAGAGTCGCTGGTCCGTGCGAAGGCTGTTCCTCGCCGGCTGGTCACGGTGCAGGTGACCAGTGCTTGCAGAAGGACCAGTGTGGTCCGGGAGCCGCACTGAGGGACGCTGCCACCAGGGCAATCTGCTGCCGCTTCTCTGCGAGCTCTGAATTCTCACATTCGACTGGATTCACATCAGAAAGCTCAGGGAGCCTCCTCGATGGGGTTTGTTCTGCTGCAGTTGCCCGTTAAACAACATTTTACCTAGCTGCATGATGTCTGATGAAAATATGAGCTACAGTGAGACGAAGTTTAAGTTTAATGTTTGGCACCTAAATGGATGAACGACCCTGTAATGGTTAGCTTGTATTCCTTCAACAGCATGGGAAAAGCTAGGCCCTGGTATCCTCCCATTTGAAGGACAAACCCCCTTACCCCACCCCACCCCATGTAAAAGCAGTGGAATGGATGAGACCCTGGAGCAGGAACAGGCTTGCTCTCTCTGTGACAGGTATATCTGGTGACAGGGCTGAACATCCATAAAATTCAGCATTATTCTGTCCCACGCACTCCCAACGCTTTTAATGTTCAACACTTTTCATCTAAAGGCACGTCTGCACCAACAAGGGAAGAAAAGGGAGTGTGTTAATTATATGTTATTCTCTTAACTGTCTCCCCACTTCCTAGGAGACTTGAGCATTTATTCACAAATCCACTGATACATAGAGAAATGTGCATACATTTTCTTTTATTTCTTCTTATCTGCTAAGAAGTATCCAAAAGCTTGTAAATAATTTTTACGATTTAAAACATTAAATATCCTTTATATAATCAGCATCGCCAGCCAGAGCAGAACAGCAGCATCAGTAAGCCTAGTACATAGCGGGCTAACCTTCTCCTGTGAGCAGCTGAAATGTGTGTGTCAGCTAGAAAAACATGGCAGTAGCAGCTGAGAAAGCAGAGCCGGGCAGCAAATGTGGCTTGGACGCTGACCTTCAGCGATGCTGCGGCCGTGCTTGGGCCACTGAACCGACTGGAGCAAAGTCCAACCACCCTTCAAAAGCGGAAAAAAAATACCCTGCCAGGTGCACGGCCAGGTTTGATTTCAGCGAGCAATGCTGAAAGCAGCTGGCCAAAGCCTTGTAACGCAGCTCTGGGAAGGCCGTGCCAGTGACCTGCAACAGGACTTTCCGTTTTATCGTTTAACGCGCATCAGGGCAGCGCTGCCATGTAGCTGTCCCAGGCTGTGAAGCTCTGAGACCTGGTGAATTTTAAAAGCTTGGCTAACCTTTGCAAGGCAAATATCTCCAATCTTACTGCAATAATGCATTGCTGGGAACATTTGACAGATCATCACAGCTGAGTGGTACTTAACTCTGACCTCTGCCTGCGGATTTTTCAAAGACGGATCTCCGTGCTATGAAATTCCCTGTGGGTCTTAACTCCTCCCTTTAAAATTGAATATATTTCAATTATTTTTCAGAAATGTTAGATGTCCTCAGAAGCACTGTCTGAAGTGACGTCTAAATGGAAAACTGTGGACTTTTATTTGGGTTGAAAATTAGAAAATTTTGGTGTGCTAATATAAGGTCCAGCTTCTGGCTTCAAGGCTGGTACCCCAAGTGTGCAGGCGCGGCAGTCAGGAACACTTTACTGAATCAGTCCTGCTTTGGGCAACCTACTGTTCTTCACCATAAAATGCATCTCTTCATAAACTTCTGCATCTCTGTGTTGGTCTGCAGCGGTGGTTGGCATCCAGGATCCCAGAGCTAAACCCCGCACATCTTTCCAGGGCCGTGCTTCCACCCCTGGCTGGAGGCTGCAATCTGAGCGAGGACTTAAATACCATGAACAACATTTCTTGACAATGTTTTGCATTTAATTAGTCATATTTATGAGCCGGTATATCTATTGGTACATGAAGCACGTTAATTTGAGTATTTTTGTTTTCCTTTCATGTCCTCTTCATTCATTAGTACTGGCAGTCTATGAAAAAGAAATCTGTGGCTGCTGTAATCAAGAGAGATTGAGCTCTTGCATTTCTCTCAACTTTCCATCATTGAATATGATTTGTTGCATATGCCCTGGATTTTGCTTAATGTATGCTGGCTGGAGGGAATTCAGACATTCAGGGAATTTTAAATAATACCGGCACAAGCAACGTTTTTGCATTATCGTGTCACACTGAAGTGTATCAGTTTTCAAAGCTATTTTCTTTTAGGGTTTTGCCATTTATTTCGTTGCTACCATTATCCATGGCTTTCATTTTTCTGTGGATGCAGGTTTGCCCTGTTCATTAGACTGGAGATGAATGATGCAAAACGAGATCCCAGAGTTCACTCAAGAGCAAAGAACCCAAGAAAGAAACAAAGTATTTATGTCTTTCAAATCCCATTTATCTATAGCAGTGTTGGGTGCATTTATGAAGATAATCCCTGGCTCTGAAACCTGAGAAATTGCAGTGGTTCACTCTCTTCTTACGCTGCAGAGGTCCCGTGGTCACCTGCACAGTCATTTCAGTGGGAGGGGAATGGCTTTAGGACAGGGATGAGAGAGATTCGTGAATGCTGTTTAAAAAACAAGAAGGACAAGAGGCACGGATGTTTGCACTGCAGCCTCGCTCTTCTAAATCACGGGGCTTACCATTCTGTGTGCCTTACTGGTTCAGATGAAAGCCAGCCAGGGTCCGTGTCCTAGGCCCTCCGTAAGGTGAGATGCAGCACCCCTTGTCAGCACACAGCTTCAGCTTCTCAACTTTTCTGTCTCATAACTGCGTGCTGGAGATAGGAGGTGGCCTGCAGAGGGTTTTGAACAGACTATGGACAATTTTCTTCAGAGGTGGTTGCTGTAGTGGTTTTGATTTTTTTTGTACTTTCTGGATAAACTGACATTGCTGTTCACAGTTAGCTCCTCTCTAGAAAAGAACTGTAAAGGCTGTTACCAATGTACAACTCCTTGTCTATGGGTGTGATAAATAAAAAAGCTAAAACTAGCCTTGATGGGACTGTGCAAACAGGGACGGAGAAGCACAACATTCAGCAACTGAATTTTGACTCCCCTTGTGTTGCAGACTGGCTCGTTTTGTGCAAAACGGGGAGCAGTACTGGCCTGCCCCAGCCCGCAGCCGCCTTTGGGTCACACCAGGCGACCGCGGAGGAGCCCGGTGGGCTCAGCAGACCTGTGTCGAGGGAAAATATTTCTCTGTCTCGTGATGCCTGCTGCACCTCTGGTCCAGATGGCTCCTTGCCCAATAGAAAGCTAATTGCATTTATGCAGATGATTGCAGCCCTGCTCGACTGCCATCGCTGCCGACAGCAGTCACCCTGCAGGGAGGGAGGCTGGTCCACACTGCCAGCCCCATTTCTGCCACGGGGTATGGCATGGGGAGACCGTGTCCTTGGGGGCACAGGCAGCTGCCTTGGGTGCAGGCAGAGGCACCGACGCTCGCTGGTGAGCAATGCCAGCCGGGAACAGGAGTGTAACAGGCACAGGCTGTGTCTCCCCGGCCTGCAGCCCTTTCCCTGCAGCAGATGCTTCCCGGGGCGGTTACACGTGCAAAGCGCTCCTTTCGGCACAGCAAAGAGGCACTTCTGCTTCGCCACTCTGTGTGCCTGCATACTCACGCACATTTTTCAGTATTTTTATTGCGAAACAGCAGGCCTGTTGGCTTGGGAGGGAGGGGACAGAGCAAGAACTCTCTGTGTAGGCTGGGGGAAGTGTAGGTGCTTGATCCTGTTTCGCTGTCACCTCTGCTTCGCAGGAAGAGACCGTGGGAAGGGCAGTGACTCACTTGCTGATGAACAGTGATTTGAGCACATCTCCGGGAGTGGGACAGGTTCGCTTCGTCACCCCCAGCGTCTGCACTGCCCACTGCCACGGCGCCGAGACACACAGATACCACGCTGCCGGTGGTGGAGCTGGCTCCCTTTCAACCCCTTCTCGCTGAGAAGTGGATGGAAACCGGAGACGGAGCAGAGGCTGCTGCTGCTTCTCCAAGAAATACCTTTAGCTTCTGCAAAGACACCCATGGGAAGGTGATTAGGCTGTTGCTTTTGGATAGACGGGCACTGCAGATGTCTTTATGACACTAACAGTGACTAACCGACTCTTTCACGTGGGGGCAAACCCAGCCTCCCAGGAGGCTACTGGGTTTCTTTCCCAAGCTGCAGCCTGGCCAGCATTTCCCGGGACTTCTCGCCCTTTGGCTGCCAGCAGGGCACCGCTGTGTGTTGCTGTGGGTTGGGGGTCTGCGTGCTCGCTTTCCATCGGGACGCCCTTACTCAGGGCTGGCCCTGAGCCGCAGTCACCCACCCCGCTCACCTGCAGCCGGCTGCCCGGGGGATGCTGCTTTTCGCCCGTCCTCAGGGCGTTGCTGGGAATCTGGGGCAGGAGGGGGGAAATCTAGTAGGAAAAAAAGCAACTGTAGTTTTGCTAAATATGTTTTCTGAGCAGTTTGTGCCTCTCACTGCAAGAGCAATGGCTTGGTAAAGACGCCTTGTTTTACAAAGCATTTTCACAAGTAGCTGAGCTGTTAATGTCACTGCTACCTGAGCAGATTTAATTGTGGTGCTGCTGGCTTTCAGCTGAGCATGACATGCTGAGAATGAAAATCACATACCTTTTCACCAGGAAAAAAAAATGCCATGTTCTGGAGCAGTTTCAAGTATGAGTTTCCCCAGGGATTCGTTCACATATTGTTCTGAGCTGCTTTTGCTGCCAAGGTTTGCTGTGGCATTTATTAAAAGATGCCTTCAATACCATTCACCTTTTATCATCGCCACGGGTTTAATTGAAACGATATGTCCCTCTTTCCTACCAATATCATGTTATTCTGGTGTGCAGTGCACAGATGTGCTCTCGGAAGCAAACAGGGAGTTTTGGAATGAAACCCACACTTTTCACCTGACAGCATGGGTAGCCATAAAGCTCATTTTCTCAAAAGGCTGCACAGTCTTATCTACCAACCTCTTCTTTGTAAGGGAGGACTGAAAAAAACCAAGCATTTCCCATCTTTTTGTCAGGCCTAATGAATGTCTTCATAGGATGCTCTTTGTCCCTCCTGCTTCTGGTGTCCTGGTGTACATGTGCATCTCTTTATTGTAAGTGAAGTGAGTGGAAGTGATCCAAGGACGGACCGTGGGTGCAGACCTGCAGCCCTTCCTGGGCACCGCTTCAAACCCAGGCATGTCCATAGTCCCCGTAGCCCCATGGGGTTTCTGTGGACACAAGGGACGACAGCAGGAGGCCGGTGGCAGCTGCGCAACAGCATCGGCACCCCTGGGATTTCAGCCCTGGCCCGGGTGGGCTGGCAGGGCGGTGGGCAATGCTCTTGCCTCACCTGGGGCAAGTGACACCCCTGGGCTGGCTCCTCTGCGAGGGGGAGAGGAGGAAGGCCCTGTAAAGATCAAGTTAAACCTTGATTTTTGGTAGAAACAGAAATTTGCTGGGGTTTTCTTCTGAATTTTAACAGGAAGGCAAAGGAAGGCAAATGCCTGCAGCCACCAGGCCCAGCGTGGCTCGCACGGGCGCGCAGGCTGCTCATGCAGCACACCAGCCACGTCCACCCTTAGACAACAGCCAAGGAGAAGGGAATGCAGGTGGTTCAGATGGAGATAGGCTTTGGAGTTTTTAACACAGTTTGATACTAGGTGAAGTACTGTTATAGCACGTTTATGGCTCCCTGTACACAGAAATACCCGCAGCTCCCAAGCGCTGGTGGCGAGGCTCAGGCACCTCCCAGCGCCAGGCACCTGCCCCATCCCTTGAGCAGAAAGCAGCAGCTCCATGACCTGCGGGCAGGGCTGAGGTGTTCCCTGCTGCTGAGGAGCCTGTAGGGGAAGACAGACTGGGTTTGTGTGATCATATTATAGAAATCAGCACCAGCTTCCAAACAGTAGTAAATTGATTCAGAGAGACTCTTTGAAGGTGCATGAGGGAAGCAACATGCTTACTCGAGCCCCTGTAAGATCAGAGTCTGGATCACTTCAGAGTGTTCACACTCAGACTTGATTTCCTTGATTCAATACAATTTTGCTGAAAAAAAAAAGTCAGTATCCAGCTTGTGAGTCATCCTTGTGTGCTGAACAGAGGTTGGATATGCAGGAGCTTCATAAATCCCGAAAAGCGGCACATCGACAGAAATGCTGACAAATCCGTAGCCGCAATGGCTTTACCAGCTACGGCCCCGGTGCTCTGTGCGCCGGGCAATGCTGCTACAGTTCTTCTCATGCTGTGATCAAAGCGCTGGGATTTCAAAGTGAAATTCTTTTAGTCAGACCAAGTAGTCTTTGAATATATTAACTTCAAACCTCCCTAAAAATACTGGCAGCTGCTGTCTGGTCTGCCCACATCTAGTTAGAGAGATCACAAGCAACAGTGATGCGGATTTATAGAAATTGATCTCTTTACTTTGCTTTCCAGCAAATCTGTGCATGATTAACTCTTTAAAGCCAGACAACTGTATTTTTTGAGTTTAAACAAATCAATTTCTGCAGCTGGACAGTCAGGGCAGACTATTCCCACTGAGGGATTCATTTACTAGCCCAGGATGAGCTACTTTAAGAAGGGTATTAAATGTCGAGAGCTGTCACGGCAGTTCTGAAGGTTTAATATTAATCTAGTGCAGTAGACCTGGTCATCACGGAGCCAGCCTGCCACTCCAGTTTCTCCCATTTTGCCCATCAGCCCTTGCATGTTGCTGAAAGCATGTGGCACCAGCGGCTGCCCCGAATGTGCTGGAGCATGCCAAGGTGGGAAGGTGCCTGCTGAAACTTAAGATCAAATCCAGATTAAGGCCCCTCTCAACGCTTGCAGGTGGCTTCTCTGCAGAGCCCCATCAACCTGGGCTAAATCAGCCCCAGGACTCCAGGGCCATTTCCTACCCGTCGTTCCCTCCGCAGCCCAGTGCCAGGGGCACAGGACAGGCCAGAGTCATGGAGAGCCAGAAGAGAAATCCGAGGGTGAGTCAGTAAGGTTTTTTCCCAGTCTTCTTACATTTGGACGTCTCTCAGAAGACCAGTCGTGGCTTCCCCCGTGGAGCAAACCCAGCACAAGGCATCACAGCAGCGAGCTCGCCTGCGTCGGCTGGGCACAGGCTGCAAAGCTCTCCCTGCCACAGCATCTCAGCAGCACCCGCAGCACCTCGGGGGCTGTTTGTCTAACCCGCCAGCGACAGAAACTCCACCACCTTCCCAGGCAGTCTGTCCCTGCACCTCTCCGCTCTCACTGTTCGTTAGAAAGGCTTTCCTACCCTTACGCTGAATCCTTCTGGCTATAATTTAAGCCCCTTATCTCCCTGTGAACACGCAGAGCAAATTACTCCCCTCCTCTTCGCAGCAGCCTCTTACATATTTGAAAAACACTCTCTCGCCTTCCCTTCTTTAGGCTAACGCTGGTGCTGTTGGTGTTTTCCCTGGTCATGCTTCTGATGCCCAGGAGTGCTGGTGCTCCGGCGGTTGCCTCTTGCCAGGAGCTGCACCCGCAGCATGGCCGGGACCCCACCATCGTCTCCTGGTGCTGTGGCCATGCAAGGGCTGCTCTGCATCCTGGGAGCCCTGTTCCCATCAGGGCTCATCTCCATCCTTCAAATTCTGGTAGTGAACCAAACAGCAAGGATATTTGGTAGTCGCAAAACCTTTCACACCAACCAGAAAATTGCCGCAGCACATTTTTCACAGGACAGGCCTGTTGGCCACACTGCAAATGAAGTGGGCTTCAGAAAACACATGGGTTCAGACAGCTTCTGAGTGGGCTTTTATGGATGTTTTCCAGCCTGGGATGTGGAGAGCCCTGTTGAAACCTGAGATCAGTCCCTAGCCAAGCTCCAGGCACAGCTGCAAAAGAAAACCCTAGGTAGGAGAAATCACTGTCCAGTGTTGCTGGTGTTGCTGTTACTCAGCCAGCCTCTCCTGGTTAAAATTGCTGCTGTTAAACACACAAAAGCTGGAGAAATTGCAACTCATTCTCCACATACTCTAAACTGCTGCATTTAACTTCCTAGCACTGTAGTTCAGAATTCGGCTCTGCCCTGGACACGGAGCTGCCATTCAGGAGGAGGTACCAACCATGGGAAGGCAGCCCAGCCTCTGTGCCCTTTCCCTCAGCTTTAAATAACCGCGCTGCTAAAGGGCACAGCGTGCAGGAGGGCAGCCCTCGGCCCCAGCCCCCTCTGACCTCCCCACAGCTGGCTGAGCCCCCCTGTGCCCAGGGTGTCCTTGGGGAAGAGACCCCCACTCCCGAAGGGCCACGCTTCGTCCTCAGGTCCGGTCTCCGGGAGGGACACAGCGGGAGCCTGAACGTGCGATGAACCAGCCCCAACCCCGCTGAGCACGGGTCCTGCGCCCGGGGCCAGCACGGTGCTGTGGGCACCAGCTCCCCTCTGCAGGCACCCCCATCACAAGCCTCCAGTAAGGACTCACCCGTGCTGCTGCTGCTGCTGCTGCCACCGCTTTGGCCTCCGTTTGGTCTGATGGCAGTGGACAAAAAAAAACAAAGGTGTTTTTTTCTGACTTCCAAATAGCAGTAGGTGCTGAAACAGTAACAAATGAACCCCCAACTGCTGCTTCTCCAATGAAAACTGTCACATACATATTTACTGCAGTGATTAAACAGATCTGCTACTTTACAGTAAAACAGGGACCCACTGTATCTGCAATTCATAAATATTTGAGAAAATCAGGGCATTTACATATACGGTTAGTGAGAGAGCACAGTTCCTGTAGGGCTGTCACCTGCTATCAAAAACCAGTACCACGTTGTAAGTAACGCTTACTTCACAGCAGTATCCCAAAATGAGAGCACTCTGAATCCACTACTTCTGTCAGGATGTATTTTTATTCAGAGTCAGTACAAACTCCAAAAGAAACTTTGAATCGTTTTTGTCACTATCTAACCCAAACAGAAACAGTCTCTAAACTGAATGTAGCTGAATTTTTAATCAGTCAGGTTGCAGGCACCATGCAAATATCTGCCATTTATAAGGCTATCTGGTAATTTAAATTCATGACAGTAGCTATAAACATGTATTGATGTTCTCAGTGGAGAAATGCAGCTCTGTATTACAGGGCTAGGTGACAGAAAATATTATATACAATATTTTGGCCCTTCCTTTCATGCCAACAGTTCATTGTAAATGTAGATATATGAAAAACATTTAGCATGTAACAATCCTCTAATTTAAGCTTCCAGCTAAAAAGTAAACTTTCCAGTAATTACTACAGTAGTGTTTCTTTCAGTCTTGATAGTAATGTTTCCAATCAGCATTACCAAGCCCATTGATCAGTGCATACTTCATAATATAATGATAAATGGAGTACTGATGTAGTTAGTTGAGAGTGAGCTGTATTACACAAGCAAAACGTTACAGAAATTTCTGGACAATGGAGGTAGGAATGAGAGGTTCCACATTATGCCAAGTTTTCTGGTCTGCCTCTGTCACCACAGATTTCGTTCTACTTTATCTGACAAAACAGATTTTCAGTTAGTTTTTCCACTCCTTCATCTGTGTTGTGATAGCATTACCTACTGTGTAGTAACAACCTAAAAAATGTATGTTTCAACCCAGCGTTTTAGCTGTCTTCAGATGTGGTGAAAATTCTACGTGGTTGAGCCAGAAATACCTATTAATGTAAGCATATTTTCGAGTATGATTTCTCATGCAAAAATAATGATTTGCAGGTCCTGCAGAGAATCAATAGGACTCTCTTACTTTACAAGACATTTTTGACAGTGAGAACACACACAATCACGCTGTTCTTTCATTTCACAAAGAACAGTCTTCTACAACATGCAAAATGAGACACATGCTCTGTTCCAGTCAGTACATCTGTTACTCTGAATTGGTTAGCTGTCCCATTCTCCATTATTCTGATCATTGTTTTCCTCTTCTTCAGAATCAGCAGACACTTTCTTAATTCTCTGGATGGCTGCCTTAATGCTTCTCTCTAGCTCATTAGTGGATCCTTTACTGACGTCTTTCTCAGTATCTCGATTCACTTTTCTTAGTTTAACTCCTTGCCTTATGGCAGAGAGGATGCTGTCTTTTACAGAGGCATATGGATTTGGCTGTTCCACTTTGCGAAGACTAACTTCACCGCGTTTTAGAGAAGCCAAAACCTCATCCATGGAACCTGCAACAGATAAATCCATTGTTACCAGAAGCAAGAACAAGATAACCATACCTAGAGGTATAAACCCCTACCCAAGTGTTCGGGGTTCTTCATCTTTGCTAGAGACAGGAAAAAGAATGGTCTGTCCTGGCACAGGCTCTTTCAAGCTTCTGTGACACCAGGCTCTGGAACTGCTTTCAGAAAGCAGTTAAAGCTTTTATATCTTGCACTGAGAATCCAACGCCTCTTCAACATTATACAAGGTTGCGCTCTAAGGAAGAAATTATACACAGAGGATGATGCTTCTTTTCATTACAACTTTATGATCTTTCAAAAAAATTTCACTGAACCAAAAAATCTCTTGTATTCTGTATTAGCAACACTCTGCCATTCCTCCTAGCTTGCTCAGATGCCTGCTGAGACTGTCAATTGCATTTTTGCTCAGCCAAGAGAAAAATGAAAGGATTTGAATAGAAGGGCTTGAAATTGCACCACTGAAGTCAGTGAGAGCCAGATCAGGCCCTAAGCAGGCAGGCAGGCAGCTCTTTTCTGTAAGGACTCAAAAAATCATTCCCATTTTACAACACGATTTAAATCTCAGGCGTATCTTTCTGAACTTCAGACCACAAAGGACACCATAGTGACAGAGCTTCCACTAGTTCTCTTGATACAGACTGTAATTCGGGTTTTACTCCTTCTGTTGGATTCTTTGTTGCTAGCTTCAGACAGGGAGACAGCTTCCCCGGATAGCAGTCGACTCCTGCAGCCATGGGCTCAGACCATCTGTGCCTCACAGCTAGAAGTCTTTTTGCCATGTGCAGTGCACAGGTGGTTACGTGATTGACATCAAGCACTTGAGATATAACATTCTTCTAAATCCTGTGGTACCTTCAGAGACTGAGCTGCCAGAAAAGGATCAAGCAAAGATCCACTAAGTTGTCTTACAAAGCCTTCAAGTAAGTCTTAAGTCTATTAATCAAATGGACTGCCTGGCAAAAGACTAGTCAGAATAACAAACCATGAAAGAAGTTCCCCTTAGAAACTGTGTTAACACATTACAGACAGTATTTTCAACACCAGAATATGAACCTCTCCTGCCTTTTCGTGCTCAGAGACACGAGTAGTCCATGTGTAACTAAAACCAACCTGTTTACGAAGCTGTTTCAACATGTTACTGTGACAGTATTACAGCAATTAACATGCTGGTTTTCTTCATGAAATGGGTGTAAACAATCAATTAGATCTCTCCAAAGGATTTTTCTTATCCAAAAATAATGAAGGGACATCAATGCTAGGCTGTGCATGGTAGTAAATGTTAGCTACCAGCAAGGCTGTTCCAGTAGCAATCAGACTACGCTGGTGTACAACTCCCGTTGCTAATCAAAGCTTCTGAAGAGTATCTGTGGTGGAGTTATCCCATGGACCTCCCAGACTGAAGTCCGCACACCGATCCACCGGATTTACAGTAGTTTGTCATGGTAACTTGACTGCGTCTCAGACCTTAGCTGCTTGTACTTCCCCACGCCTTTGAAGAGCACAAAATGCTGAACTCTTTGGTATTTCTGCCTGTGGCTTGCCTCTTAACTGAGAGGATACAAAGGCTGCTTAGATGTATTGTGAATAGTCTGAAAATGAAAAGCAATGCACCACATTTAAAGACATGCTTCATCCTAGCATAAGCTCCACTGTCAAAAAAGACAATAAAAAACTGCTGCCTTCCAACTTAATCTCCCTGACATAGTCAAAATATCTGCTTGCCTTAGAGGTAAAAATAAGCCTGTCCGCAGGATGTAACCAGTGCTGCTTCGGGAAGCTGCTGAGCTCTATTCTCATTCAAACTACTGTTTCAACTGCCGAGTTCAGCCTTCAACTACACCTGCATGATCTTGCGAACAAAGCAGAGGTGTAACAGAGCAGAATTTCTGCCCTAGGAATGTTAGTATGCCAAAGCTATCCATCTGCCCTTCAAATCCTGCTTGAATTCTGCATGAATTCTCTTAAGAAACCTTTATTTAGAAACCAAGCAAATTGTAAGTGGACACAGGCTGTGCATACCTTAGAAATGCAGGCAGCCCAGCTGGTAGCTCTGTAGTACATAAATCATAAACACTCAAGTGTAGCCTTATAGCACAACCACAAATTTACTCACAGTGGTCTTCTGGTTGGACAGCTGATTGATCCTCAATCAAAACACCGTATCTGGTTCAAAAGTTGCAAAATGGTGGCAAGAACAAACTTGGTAATAAAAGTCGCTTCTCAACAAACACCACGAATAAAACGTCTCTCCTTGGAATTTCTTCTGATGCCTTCCTACCTACTACAGCAGTGGGACTTTCAGCATCATGAAATACGCAGGTCTTGAATTAAGACCTCCACAGAAGTAGCAGTGCTGTGATTAAGCATGGTTTAAACTAACTTGTAAGGCTGTACTTAATAAATGTAGGATTCCAGCAGAGATTCAAGTTCAGATGTCCTAAAGATTGACCTGTCCAATTTGACAGCACTTCTCCAAACGCGCTGAGTCACCTGAGCATCAGGACCCTGTGAAGTGTATCAAACAGGATACACAAATCACTGTTACTCATTTAACATCCTGACTTCTGGTCAGTGTTACTGTATATGGTTTCTTAGACTAAGCCTTCAAAGAGCTTCATTCTCTTGAGCAACACTGCACACTATTCCTGTCCAGAACCAGAGGGAGGGAGAACAGAAAAACACAGGAAATGAAGAAGAAACCACCAGTCGATGTGAGCCTTCTTACCTATGTAATTATTTATAGACCTCCGGGATGAGTCATCAGGTCTGTGCAGTGCAGAGCTTTCTGTGGCGCTATCGGAGCTAAGGGGAAGTGGCTTATCCTCTGTTGCTGATGGTGTCTTTAACTGGAGAGGTAAGGGGGTAGATGGGGGAGGAGGGGGTAAAGGAGGAGGGGGTGGAGGAGGTGGTGGTGGGGAAGATGGAGAGACCATCAAGCCTTCCTTGTGCTTTAGTTGCTCTGTGTTACCACCAGTAACAAAAATCTGGACAGGGGTATCTGCTGGGGTATTCTGATGTGAAGCTTTTGATTCTTTGGCTTCTACTAGCAGTATGCTCTTCGGTTGCTCTGGAGCTGCCCTTGCTCTGGACGAAGGCGGAAGGGACAGTACAGCAGCCTGCCGAGTGATGCTTCGTGGCAACTTGGGACTGAGAGGCTGGGGATGAGATGTTTTCAGAACAACATGAGCTGGACACTTCTGAAAAACAAATCGCAAGGCAGGAGGTCACATCTCCATTGAACTGGCCAAAACATCAGCCCCAAAGAGATAAAAAGCCACAGAGTACAGACCTGTCCCACTCACCCATTCAAGCAGAAAATTCAACCCTGAGCAGATCTAAGTGAATATCAAGGTATTTCTTTCAAAGCCATTTCCTCACTTCTATTCTTTGCAATAGGTTCTGCATCTGGAAACTACATGCCTAGTGGAATTAATCCTCTTGACTCATCACACACAAACCTATTTCAGGTATCCAAATGGTTGTGTCTGATTTGGACCGTGCTTCACACGTGAGCTACCGTTACTTTCTGACATCGTGTTTTGACACCATTTAGGACTACTGTAGTTCACAGTACTTGCCTCCCTGAATGTTTTCAGCCTCTCCAGTGTTTTATGACGTTCCTGGCTTATCCAAGCTTTTTTCTTTTTCTCCTCCTCTTTTTGCTTGTCTCTCTTCTGCATTAAGACAGAAGTAAGTGAGCTTTAGTGTGTGAAAACAAGCAGCTGCCAGATTCTCCAAGGCTGCGATTGAGTACTCACTATCTGTATGCTGTGATGCTGCTGGAAGCGTTTTTTGCTCTCTTCTGCCTGTTGCAGTCTCTGCCGATGGCTTGTTTCACATTGATCCTGGCAGAATAGCAAAATTCATGCAATCCTTGATTAGTTCACATTTCCCGTGCATCATCTCTACCATTACTGCCATTAACTCCTGTGCACAAGCCACTAAACAGCGATCAAGGCTGAGTGCTTGGCTGTGCCAAGAAGGATGGCTAAGCTCAACAAGCAGCAGATGTGAGACCCTGAAGGTGAAGTCTGTGGGACTCCTTCATGGCCAAAGCCAATAGGATCTTTTGTTCTCCAAATTAGCGACAGGGCTATTCATGCTGCAGAGGAAACCTACCCAGATCTGACCCGACCCCTCTGTCTTACTCTTAGGTAAAAATAAAGAGAAGCAAGGAAAAAGCAAAGCAGAAACGAGCTCTGAAGAAATTTCACCTAGGTACCAGATGGAGGCAAGGGGTGCAAAGACATGAGGAAGAAGGCAAGAAGGAAGTTAGCAGGGCTTTACAAAAATACAAGGCTACTTTCCCCCCATCCCTTATTTGCCACAGCTCCCAAGTACAAAAGCCAGGGAAGCAAAAGTATGGGGAGCACAATGAACGCCTAACAGGGGGCACCTTCTGTCAGTAACAAAGCGCTGCAAAGAAACTGCAGGCTTCAATCTTTTCTCTGGGAGTCGCTATTTGTCACTGTATGGAGGAGGATTATCCACACTGCTGGGTAAGCATTTGCAAATCATCTGGCATTTGGCTTTAGCATTATACAACCGACAGACAGCAATTCAACGAATGGAAACAGAAGCAAAGGAAGTGTCTGCAGTTGCAAGCAAGGGACAAGCACAGCTCACAAAACATTTCCAATGTCATTCCCATTTTGTCCAGGCTAGTGAGGGGTAAAAGGCCAGACAGACTGGAGCTTAAACTCTGCTCTCTGAGCCAGCAGGACTGTGCAGGTGTAAGGTAAGCTCAGCTCACTGGGAAGGTTCGTAAGAGTCAACTGTGATCTCACTTGTGTCTTCCTAGTGTTCTACTCTGAATGGGAAACAAAGGAAAAAACTGCCCTTTGCACACAACTGAGAGGCTGGAGAGAGAACTGCAGCATTTAAATTTTCCCCTCCCTCCCATTCAAAGGTAAAGTATCACTGTGTGGGTTGTTCTGTCACTGCAGCTTCCTTCATTGGAGGCCAGGTTTCCTCCTGTACTGCAGCTGCTCTGTAAAAGGCTGCCAGGGCAAAGCTCCAGCTGGCCACAGCAGGGCTCTGGTAAGGTTCAGCTGATAGGGGAACACCTCCTGGGTCACCCACGTAAGTGTGTGCTCTCTTAATAAACTACAGAGGCACTTGCACCACACAGTGGAGTGTAAAGCTGTCTTAAAAATCACATTGCCCCTCTTTCTGCTTGGAGGCCTTGGCACTGAGTCACATTTTCATCTCGTATGCTCCACCCAAAACTTCCCTAGTTGTTTCCTGTCCATCCCTCATGAGTCAAGACATCAGCTAAAAGAAAATGCACATCTCTAGGACTGCATTTACTTTTTTGTTCCTGAGGTAGGCTCTCCTTGCACAGACAGTCCCACGCTTTGTCTCCAACTGCTTAGTCTTCTGCCTCAGCATCGTCATTTCTGACAAGTTAGCGTAATGTTGTCCCATTGTCTGTTCAATGACCTTGAGCTCCTCAGGATTTTCACATGTATCATAGTAAACAACTTCATCCTGTTTCTCTAAAAAGGCATTTGGCATTTTTTTAAAACCCCAAAATTGCCACAATAGTTTAAACATTTAAAAAACTAATGACATTTTAAAAGCCATTGAAAGCACTGAGTTAGTTATTAGAAAGTGTAACGCTCCAGAGTTGAGCTTGGTTCTTCAAAGTCTATATGCAACTATGTCATGCTACTCACAGGGATGCTTTGCAGGATCAAATTTACGCTGTTAGCATTTGTTGTTCTTTAGCTTCCTCTTTCAAATGTCTCTCTGTGCTGTAACTCCTACCTTCACTGACTGGATTTTCCTGGAAAACTGAAGACTGTTCTGATCAACACGGGGTGACTTCTTTTACTATTTACCAAGTTTTAACTATGCAACATGCAGGAGCAATGTTTACTTCACAGTGTATGAAGTAATAGAGAATTCATAAGCACAAATAAGCATAAACAAGACTGGTGCCTAATTTGGTCATAAATTTGTCACGAAGAGACATTTAAACTAGAATATAGCAGTACTTACGTACCATCTAGCTACTAACACCTCTTTTAGTCACTACAGGATGTATTTTGCAATCTCCACATGTTAAATTACAACAGATTTGTGATGAATTTCAGGACCCATTTCAGCAGGTCACAATATCCAGAGTTCCTGTACATAGCTTCTGTAACTACGAGATCCTGTAATACCAATGTATGTTATTCCACATGCTAAACCAGTGCATGCACATATCACAGCTGCTGTCAAGATGAACTACAAGTGTGACTTTATTTTTGAACTCGCGTTATCAGATTAGTGTCTAATTAGTCAGAAAACAAAATATCCGATGGTGTCATGGCATGAATGTTTTCCAATGATACTTCCTATCAAGACCTGAGCAGTGATAATCATCCCTTTTTTTTTAAGTGAAAACAGAGCAGCCTATATCACGATATTTGTTTGTTCTTACCTTTAATCTGTCTCCTTAAAGTGTCCAACTGTACAATAAGCAGCATCTCTTCATGTTTCAATACTTCAAGCTGTATATTATATAATTCCAGCTGCGTTTCATAATACTGTATTTCCAGCTCCTCCACTACAGTTAGGTTCTCTTCTTGTTCACTGAGGTTCTCCATCTGTATAGCCCCAAATAGAAAATAAAAAGCATCAATAACAAAATATGCATACATGAAACACGCATGGATGTGCAAATACCTGTAACAGAGGCTGGCCTTACTGGCAGCTGCTTAGGTGCTTTGGTATGGAAACAACAGAACATTAGAAATGGCATGGAGCAGAAACTCAGAGGAGCAGAAAGCCTCATTAACTTAAAGTGTAATTTTACTTTAAATCCACCAGGAAAGACTTCATTATAATCTGCACAAATAATGCTGCTCCTGTAAACAATTATATATGATGCAGTACACTGCTCTTCGAAAATAAATATCAGTACTCCCAGCAGCAGTTAGATGGCATCAAATCAAGAAGATCAGAAGACTAAAATTAAATAAGGATCTTTACTTTGCAGTGTCCTCTGAAAATAATATCCCTAAAACTAACAATTTCAAAGGTTACTATCACAAATGCTAACACAACACTTTAACTGCAAAAGCATGTATCTTCACCTTTGCTAAGTGTCCTCATATGTGCAGGACCAATTTTAAAAAACTGGAGACACGCATTTTTCCACAACTTACAACTACACTGAAAACCTAAGTTGTTTCATAGACACTGAAAGTCTACTCCCATGACCACTTCAGCAGGTTTTGATCAGCCCTTCACAGAATCACAGAATCACAGAATAGTAGGGGCTGGAAGGGACCTCTGTGGGTCATCTAGTCCAACCCTCCTGCTGAAGCAGGGTCACCTACGGCAGGCTGCACAGGACCTTGTCCAGGCGGGTCACTGACAGAAAAGGAGGCTTTGCAAGGTCTTACGTTTTTCTGAATACCAGCTCTCTTCTGTTTCAGGCACAACTCTCTTGCCCTCAGATGCTGAAGGGTTTCTTTTGCTAACATACATCTCAGGTTTTCTAGTCGTGGCAAAGCTGATGCCCAGGTAGTTCTACCAAATCTTTCCTGATCTTCTTCCATCTGTTTGTGCATTGCTGCAGATTAAAACATTGCAGTAAGATATAAGAAATGCAGTGTACTAATAGCCCTTGTGTGTTTCTACTCTAGCTGCAGTACTAAAAAAGCTGATGCCATTAAACAACTTCTGAAGCTTCTTTAGAAATTGCAAGACTAAAATGCTGATTTTATGAGTTTATATATGCAAATAAAATACTTCATTGTACCATGGAAACATGCCTCTACCAGTTACACAGCGATCTACTCTGTTAATATGCTGAAATCCTTGAGGCTTGCATAGCAAATGTTAAAAGCGTGCACGGTTTTCATTCAGAACTTTGCAGCTGTAAGTCTCAGGCCTTGATTATGTTTCTGCGCAAGCCGAATGCAAGTTGTAAACCAAATTGGTTAAAAGATATAAATCTTACATGAATAAAATGTTTCTTTCTTAAGATGGACACTCACCCTAACCTCAGGGTCTGCAGAGAGAGACCAGCAAAGGTACTAAGAGCTCTCAGTCCCCTAAGTCACGTATTTACGCAGCCTTTTGTGTAAATCCTTCTGATTACCTGCCAGAGCCTTTACAGTTTCCTTGAAGTAGTTCACAGTGATATCCTGAATGGAGCACACAGCACTCTCGGCTCGCTTAGTCCATTCTTCAGCATCTTTCTGCAAAGTTGCTACTCTTTTAGGCCCCAAATTATCATACTGCAAAGATTTCTGCAAGGAGACAAAATTCTCAGTTACCAACTGGTTACCACAGTGGTGCAGCCTGCATCATGCTATACTCAGAGACATTTCAAGCAAGGCAGAGCAGCGCAGCAAACATGACCTTCCCCTCACCTGCCTATGTATTGCCTTGCTCCTCATTCTCTAGGCTAACTCAGAACCTTTATTGCCCCATCATGACTTCACACTTAGCTTTGGATTAATTTATTTCTTAAAATACTTTTAAACTATCATCTTAAAAATCATGTCCAACACAAGTATTTTGAGTTGTTACTAAAAGTAACTCAAAGCCACTCTTCTACATGCAATGTTCTCTTCTATTTTCCCCCACGTGTTGACAGCACATTGCACTATCAGGTTCTCCAGTTTGGCAGTCTTTCACACAGGAACAGGGATACAGAAAAGAAACATAAGAGTGTATCTTCAAGTCCACAAAGTGTATATGTGAACAAGACTATTATTCAAACATGTTTTTAAAAGAATTAGATTTCAAACAAGCCTAAATATCCCTTAGATTTTTTTTTATACAGAAACAAACTTTCTGTTCCATCCATTCCAATTTTCACTTTAATTTTCAGTACAGCATACTGGATATTTTGTCTTCACAGATTTAGACCTTTGGTATCCAAGAACCTTAGTCTAAACTTAAAACCATTCAGCTCTTCTCCAGAAAATTTACGGCTCACTTCAGTTTTAATAGACTGTTTAAGGAAAAATTAAAAAAAAAAAACATCAGTCATGTTCAGTGGCTCGACAGGGGAAAAAAATGTAGGTACAGACAGAAGTAGAGAATGTTGAGTGATTTGAGTCTAAACTGCTCCAAGAGCAGTTGATGCCCTACTATACAACTTGGCCTTTCACCTTGTAAAGGCAGACCTACCAGGATTTCCAGTTTGTACAGTGTTGCCAGCTCTCGCATATCTCTAAAGGGCTGCAGTAAATACTGGTAGAATTGTGTTGCCATGGTGATCAAATCCTGATAAGCTTCGTCTTCTTCCTCATAAACCTTCATCAAAGCCATCATTGTGTTAGCATTTTTATGCTGCTGAAGAACCTAGTGGGATAAAAGGTAAATCAGACTTGGCTGTTTTGCATTCACATGTGCTGACTGCTGACAAGCTTTGGCGGAAAGGACCTGCCTTTTGTCATTTGATGAACAGGCAAGACTTCCCGCTACACAGGTGTACGCCAAGCATTCAGCAGCCACCCCTAGCTGGAAATATCGTTAACACCACACTGTTAAAGGCACTAATTGCTGTGTATTGCATTGGGAGACTGCAAGGGGAATCACACCTAGAGCTTCCGCCACAGAAATTCTAACAGCTGTGTACAGATGACTTGGTTGCTGCTTTTTATAAACACAAATGGGAAACTGTGGAAGCCTGTGTACTGGAAGGACCAGTAAGGTACTCTTACTAGCTCTTGCATTGCTTCCACAATTACTAAATGCCTGCTAAGATGAAATGTGTTTCTGGATACAGGATTTCTGACTTCAGGCTTAGAAAAATCAGATTGCCATTTAAAAACAAGAATTCAAAAACAGATTTATACTCCTGATATACCCTGTAGCTGAATTCCTTTAACATTCGTACAATTTATAATAATTTATTCCCATCTCTGTTCTAGTGATATTACACTTCGTAATTCTTCTGTGGAACAACCACCTTTCTAATACACCTTATTTATGGTGTTTATTTGCTTCTATGACAATATACAAAGTTGGAAACTTCCCCTCAGTTGCACTTATTTACTGGCACCAATGAAAGCTTCAAAGATTTTCCTTCGACAGCAGCTAGCAGAGAGCAGGGTGGCTCTATCTGCCAGGATAGAGTGAGCCAGATGAGAGAACGAAGCTAAGTTCCACTGAGAAACACAGACCTTCCTGGAAGGAGTGTTTGCTCCACTGCTCTGTAAGGAGGGAAAGCAATTGCGGGTGTTCAGCACCACAACAATGGGAAACAGCATTAGAAACATAAGCTTGATTGTCTTGCAACTGAAGAGCACTGAAATTGAACCATCACCTTTGCTCTCGCCAGCCGAGCCTGGGTAAGACAGCAGGAGCAAAGTTCCCACCCATGGTGGCATTTCCCCAGGGAAAATCTGTGGAGGTCAGCTCAAGCACATTTCCCACCAATCCTCTCTCCACGCCTGGCACAGGCAGGACAGAATCACAGAATGGTAGGGATTGGAAGGGACCTCTGTGGGTCATTTAGTCCAACCCTCCTGCCAAAGCAGGGTCACCTACAGCAGGCTGCACAGGACCTTGTCCAGGCGGGTCTTGAATATCTCCAGAGAAGGAGACTCCACAACCTCCCTGGGC